>Ga0041059_1000196_pt1 | contig 39626 bp, 33 predicted proteins | sample AraColnosormetaG_FD_56232 | JGI IMG/M metagenome (GOLD analysis project Ga0041059, IMG submission 56232) | Arabidopsis roots microbial communities from North Carolina, USA - Col MF nosort | ecosystem: Host-associated > Plants > Roots > Unclassified | place: USA: North Carolina | collected...
AAATATGGTGCACTCCTATGTTATTAGCTAAAATGTTTAGATTATAATTCAGAGTCATATCATAAATAAAATTAATATTAATAAAATAAATGGCTTTTTGGTAAGACGGATTTGGAGGGACGGGTTTTTGAATCAACATTAATAAAAAGGAAAATATAATTAATTCACCGTTTCAATACGGGTTAAATCTTTAATTTATAATTTTTTAATAACAATTAATATATATAAATACTTAATAATAATTATAAACTGTAAATATATAAATATTTTATAAAAATAAAATTTGCAAGTTTTAATATATATTACTTTTAAAAAATAAATCATCCCGCGGTATACCGTGGGTTAAAATCTAGTTATAGCATATATTTATGATGCTGCCAATATGATCCGAAAACCCGATTGTTCTTAGTAAAATTTGTCATTATAATAAAATATTATTTCTTTAATTTTAAAACAATTATTTTTTGGGTTAAGTCTCAATATTGTTGTTCAAATATTATTCATTTTTAAAAGATAAATTTGTTCAGGTAAGATTTTTGAGATTTACAGGCCAATTTAATGCTAGGGTGCGTCAATTAACCTCAAATAATAATAGAAACTAACGCAAGAGAGAAGTCGACATTGGTCACGAAAACCCGCAGCTGAGTCATGGCTCGACACGACTCACGAGAGTCTCCCAATCCAGCTCGGGGACAACTTTTCTAGTAGCAGCCAAAATTGGTATCTCCCATTGAAGCCTAACAATCAAAAAGGTTTTGGCATCCAAGGCAAAGCAAGTAAACGTTTGGAATGGAAACGTGTCCACCATAAAAAGAGGCTTTACTATAGTGATGAGATAACGAGTGCATACCAAACGTAAAGAGTAACGCACTAAATGAAAAAACAAACAAAACTCCATTTCAATAAATATAATGCATGAATGCGTCCATTCAACACATGCAAAAAGAATTAAGAAAACAAACGACAACGAAGAAGAGAAAGGGGACGACGCGGCGTGACTGGCTGTCCTTCAAATAGACAGAAAGTCAAAAACTATGAGAAATATAATTTTATTACTCAATAATAATGTCAAGTTAAAATTATATATGTTACAAGTTATATTGATCGTCCAATTAATAATAAGTCTTTCTATCTCAATATATAATTTCAGTTGATTTGAAAATAAAAATACTTGTTTGGAATTTTTACTTTGAAATCATCATAAGTTCTATTCAGTGGCTAAGTACTTTCAAGTTTCAACCAACATAAAGATCTTCAGAATTTAACGAAGTGGATCGTTCTTCTTAGATCGTAATCTTTGTGAATACTTAAACCATATTTTTGTCTATGGTAAACGAAAAAAGAAACATGCATGTGGTATATTGACTGGTGACTTCTTAAGTCCAAATAGATAGGTTCATGTTTGTAACTTCGATGTCACATAAGAATATGAAAAGCTGTAAAGCTAAGACCAGCCAGAGTAAGATCTTATCGTTTAGATTTGAGATCTTCAAGAAAAGATTTAGCATATACAAACAATAAACTAATCACAGTATATACGTACGAGCAGCTTCATAATTTGAGAAAGTCAAGTGGGGACTGTACATTTATAATTATTTTTATATCAACTAATGATTTAGATGGTACTGGTAGGACAAAATAAGATGTGAAATATTTAACTAACAAAATAAAATAAGCTATGAAATATGTGTAAGATAGGCGATATAATCGGTGCAGGAAAAACCGGACCAATGCAGACGATTTAGCCAATACTTTTAGGGATAATTTGCTAGATAATCTGTTTTTATATTATAGTTTGTTGAACTTTCATTTTCTTAACAAACAACTCTTTTTTTTTTTTTCAACGTAACAAGTTAGACATACCTATGTTGATACAAATTGTAGTTGTACTATTAATTAACAGAACGTTAAAAGTGTGTTATAGCTCACGTTTTAAGTTATTAATTATTGGTGGTATGAAAAATAATTTGATTTTTTTCATGTTTATTGATAACTTGCAAAAAATTGGATACTTTCACAAGTTGCATGATTTATTTCAAGCGTAACAAATATGTTTTGAGTGATATACAGTAATATAACAAATATAGCAACTAGTCTTGGAAACTTTCAAATTCTTTCAAAAATTCACAAATATGTTTGGAAACTTTCGCCTAAATGTTGAAAATCTTTTACAAACTTTTGGAAACTTTCAAGACTTGTTGATTTTCTTCACTATCAATTATCTAACTTTGATTCCTTTTCTTCAATTTCTTTCTATCTTAATGTTTCAAACTTATATATATGTCGTGACGAGCTGTGACGAGCTGTGATACAAACCACAAGTCCATAACCGGCCTTTGATGCACATGTCTTTTTGCCACCTCCACCTCCAAAAAAACTTAAGTCTACACGTAGAATAAAAGGCTGCTACATCACTCCAATTTATCTATCTCTATCTCTTTTATTTTATAATGTTAGAATAATTCAGATTGGTATGTCAATATTATAATATTATGAGCTGTACGTGTTCTATTCGGTTCCATCTATTGATGTCCGTCGTGGGACATTCCTCACGCGCTTTGGTTGCCCAATCTGAACACATTGGTAAATGTGTTTTCAACTATAAACCAACGAAGATTTGATGAAAAAGAAACTCGTTTTTATAACAAAGCTAAAATCAAGGAAAATTGACCCAATGAATTTTTTATTATATATTGTTGGACTGACCAGTCACTATTTTACCCATCTTAAAGACTTAAACTAAGTTTTGTTCTGTCTTCTCTTTCACTCTTCAGACAGACACAACAGTGAAACTAAAAAGATTAGATTTCTTCGGACAAAGATTTTCTCGAGATTGGAGAAAAATGAAGTTCGGGAAAGAGTTCTCGTCGCAAATGGTGCCGGAATGGCATGAAGCTTACATGGATTATGATTATCTCAAATCTCAACTTAAAGAAATCATCAAATTCAAACGCAAAACCAATCCTCACGGTCCTCATCATCATCATCATCACTTACTTCACAGGAAAATGACTCTTCACCGAGCATTCAGCGGTTTAATCTCCACATCACCGAAAAAAAAGAAACACCACGGACACGGCGGCGGACACGGTGGTGGTCATCAGATCGGACATTTCTCAGATTCCGATGATGACATCGAGGAGGGAATTAAGCATGTCACTGCGCCGATTCTAATAAACTCGGCGAGTCATGGTTACGAGACGACGTTTTTGATGGCGTCGGAGGAAGGAGGAGAGTACGAGACGGTGTTTTTCCGGCGACTAGACGATGAGTTCAATAAAGTTGAGAAGTTTTATAAAGAGAAAGTTGAAGAAGTTATGAAAGAAGCTGTGATGCTTGAGAAGCAAATGGATGCTTTAATTGCGTTTAGGGTTAAAGTTGAACATCCTGATGGTTGGCCTTGGGAGGAACGTACGGTGGAGATGACTCAATTAGCTTCTGATGTTGCTAATTCTGCGGCGGCCGTCGCTGCTTCTACTCCCGCCGGTGCTAGATCTAGTAAGTTCAAGTAAACCTACCTTTCCGGTTTGGTTGAACCGTCACTGTACACCGAGTCGTTGGATTGAAATTGATCTGTTTCTTTCTCCGGTTTTGTTGATCTGGTTTTATCGAACCGTAATGGCCAAACTGAAATTGATTTGTGTCTTTCTCTCGTTTGATTGATTTATCCGGTTTTACCAAACCGTAACCGTTACTGAATCGTTTAGTTGAAATTCTCTAGTTTTGTTGCACTCTCTCCGGTTCGATTATTAATTCTGGTTAAATCGAACGGTTAAATTGATTCTGTTGCAGATTTTCAGTATTTGGCACTATCCGGTTTGGTTAAACCGTAATTTGAAATTTGAAATTTTGGTTTGGTTGCAGTGAAAGTTGGAGCTCAAGCTCACATGGAAGCGATACAAGAAGGAGGATCAAGCAAAGCTGGTAAATCCTCTGACGAAGAAGATGATGATGATGCAGAGAAAGAAGAAGATAACGGTGTTTCCGGCGAAGTGTCCGGTGACGTGAGGAAGATGAAAGCTGGGAGACCACCTCCGATTGAGGTTTTGGATCGTGTCAAGTTTAACCATACGAAGGAAACGCCACGATCCACCATTAAAAGTGTTCTCCAGGCCTCGAATTTGACGGAGCTTAAATTTAGCAGAGAGAATCTGAGGAAAGTGGAGGCGAAACTCAGACGCGCCTTCGTTGAGTTTTACCAGAAGCTTCGGTTACTCAAAAGCTACAGGTACGTACTCGTATATGTTGTTGAATTGGATGATCAAAGCGGATTCATGGAGTTTTATGATTGATGGATTTGAGATTCGATGCAGCTTTTTGAATGAATTAGCGTTTTCGAAGATATTGAAGAAATATGATAAGGTAAAGATTTGGTTTGAGGTTTGAGAGGTTTTTGAATTTGGGGATTTTTTTGAAGTATGACTGAAAGGTGTTCGATGAAATTCCTCTGAAACAGATAACTTCAAGGCATGCTTCAAAGTCTTACATGAAAATGATTGATAACTCTTACCTTGGAAGCTCTGATGAGGTTACTAGACTCGTTGAGCGTGTTGAAGCTACGTTTATTAAGCATTTCTCCAATGCTAACAGATCAAAAGGAATGAACATCTTGAGACCCAAAGCTAAACGAGAGAGACATCGAATTACATTCTCCACAGGTGGACTTCATTTTACTACTTTATACTGATTTCGATTCTCCTTCAATTGCTAATGCAGAACTTGGTTTCAGGTTTCTTGGGTGGATGTTTGTTTTCTCTAGTAGTGGCTCTATTCGCAATCATACGAACACGAAACATTTTGCAGGAGGAAGGCCAGAAACAGTACATGAACACTATGTTCCCTCTTTACAGGTTTGACTATAATGTTTCTTCTGTTCTCATGAATATTTAAGGTGGAACTTAATGTTTTGATGCACTCTGCCTTCTTTGATCTTCGTACAGTTTGTTCGGGTTCGTCGTTCTGCACATACTTATGTATGCTGGTAACATATACTACTGGAGGCGGTATCGAGTGAATTACTCTTTCATATTTGGGTTCAAGCACGGTACTGAACTTGGTTATAGACAAGTTCTATTTGTGGGATTAAGCATTGGAGTCTTTGCACTTCTTTGTATTCTTGCCAATCTTGACATGGAGGTTGACCCCGAAACTAAAGATTATCAAGCATTAACCGAACTTCTTCCTCTTTTCCTGCTCACTGTAAGTCTATAAATCCAATATTCAGCTTTTAATGCGAAAATTAGCGATATGACAATAATAACGGAATGACTGTGTGATATAGGGTATGTTTGTAGTTCTAGTCTTACCATTCAACATCTTCTACCGGTCGAGTCGCTTCTTCTTCCTCACTTGCCTCTTTCACTGCCTTGCTGCTCCTCTATACAAGGTAGGAACAGAAACTGAACGTCTCATTGATGATTGATGATGAAAAATAAAAATTTGATCATTGTACTTCAACATATCCAAATCTTAATATTCGACTTCTCCTGCAGGTAACATTACCTGATTTCTTGGTGGGCGATCAGTTAACAAGTCAGGTGCAAGCTCTTCGAAGTATCCAGTTTTATATATGTCATTACGGTTGGGGAGATTACAAACATCGAATAAACACTTGCACAGAGTCAGATGCCTACAATGCTTTCTTATTCATTGTTGCTGTCATCCCATACGTCTCTCGTCTCCTTCAGGTACAAAGCTTGTTGAGTTCATACGAAATCCAACCATTCGAAACTCTCTTCATTCATATAATATTTGCTAAAGAACACTATATATTTGCAGTGCTTGAGGCGACTGTTTGAAGAGAAAAACCCAGAACAAGGATACAATGGCCTCAAGTACTTCTTGACTATAGTGGCTGTCTGCTTGAGGACGACTTACAGTGTCGACGAGGATAATCAATTTATATGGAGAATATTAGCTGGGATCTTCTCAGCTATTGCTGCCATTTTCTGTACTTACTGGGACTTAGTCTATGACTGGGGTCTTCTAAACAGAACATCTAAGAACCCTTGGCTCCGTGATAAACTCCTTGTCCCGCAGAAGAAAGTATACTTCATCGCGATGGTAAGCACAAACTATAGAGTAACACAACATTTGGAATCCTAGTGCAAAATTGATTCTTAACTTTAAAAACATATGCAGATCTTGAACATCTTGCTCAGGTTCGCGTGGCTGCAGACCGTGCTTGATTTCAATTTCTCCTTCATGCACAGACAGACGATGGTTGCTGTTGTTGCCAGTCTAGAGATTATCCGCCGTGGGATATGGAATTTCTTCAGGTGAGAAAACATAAGTTACTGCAACTTTTCTTCACCATGTATTAGCGCTATTTACTGTCACACAACATATGATATAACTTTCTTGGGGATTTGTTTATGCAAAAAAACAGGTTAGAGAATGAGCATTTGAACAATGTTGGGAAGTATCGAGCATTTAAGACGGTTCCATTACCGTTTAACTACGACGAGGATGACGATAAAGGCAACTAGTTTTCTCGGTTTCTAGTCTTAGATTCTGTAAAGACTGATTCATCCACAACGAGTAGGAGGAAGATGGACTAGACTAAAGCTGGTTCATTGAGATCAAGGAGATGTTTCACTCAGGATAACGGATATTCGCTAGATTAGCCATAGTAATTAGGGTCACTGATTTGCACTTAAAATTTGTTTCATTGAGAGAAACATGAAATTCATGGGCATCAACAAAGCAATGACTTAAAAACCAAATTCTCCCACAATAACAAAAGTAATAATCAGAAACATTCAAAGTATCAGAATAACTTAACCAAATAAATTCTAATAATCGCTCACTTTCCCTTGGTTTCTTCTTCTTCTTCCTTCTTCTTCGCCGCAGCGGCTGCCTCCTCCCCTTGTTCCAACTCCTTTAACGACTGAGTCCGCATCTCTTTCTGCATTGCTAGAAACGGTCCGTAGTAATCGACGTTAGTATACATACATGTAATCAGCTTCAATCTAGCATCTCGACAGTTCGTGCCGTCATCTTTCACTTCCCTACAATGATCAACTTCTATGAATGCATCTTTGCAATCACCTTTTTTCAAATACCGACTAAGCCAACACTCTTCACAATCTTCTTCCTCTTTCTCCTTGTTAGTCTCACTCAAATCATCATCAGAACTTACTGTTTTGGATTTGTTCGGATCTTCCGAAGCAGCAGATGAATCTCCTCCTTCATGATCCAAAGGGTCGTTACCGCTTTTTGGTTTGCTCTCAGAATTCTCAGCATTCGCATTCATAGAAGACATGGTTGTTTGATTTTAAAAGACGAAGTTAGGTTTGAGAGTCAAGAACACAAGTGGGAAGCTTAAAACCCCTCCTCTTAAACCCTTTAGTTATGTCGGCTTTTAAGTTTTAGGAAATAGTTTCGTTAAAACCTATTCTTGGAGAACAAGTGGTGGTATTCTTGGAGAACAATTTTTCTTTTATGGTATTTTAAGATTTTTTTAATTTTAAAAATGGTATTTTAAGATATTTTCTCTTTAATTATCTTATTACTTAAAATTATATACATTATTTTATAAAATTTTGACATTTGTAATTTTTTAAAGATTACTGTAGTAAAAATTTGACAGTCCTAATTAGAAGTAATTAAATTTTAACATGGTTTACTTTTTCTAATATTCACTTGTTACAATAGGGGTCAAAATATAACATTACAAAGTTTATGGTGTAAAAAGTAATAATGTAGAAGTGAAGATATTCAATTGAAATATAATTTTATTACAATTAAACCATGTCGTGGAGACATGTTCTGAAATAAAGTTATGAAGTCGGTGAGTGACTTTAGAGTCTCCCTCAAGAGCAATCAATGGATCAGAATTCGTACAGGAGAAGATCGTCTCCGATCAGAACCACTACCGGCGGTTCAAAGTCCGTTAATTTCTCCGAACTACTTCAAATGAAGTATCTCAGCTCCGGTACGATGAAGCTCACGAGAACCTTCACTACTTGCTTGATAGTCTTCTCTGTACTAGTAGCATTCTCAATGATCTTTCACCAACACCCATCTGATTCAAATCGGATTATGGGTTTCGCCGAAGCTAGAGTTCTCGACGCCGGAGTTTTCCCAAATGTTACTAACATCAGTATGTGTTCTTCCAAGTCAAAGTTTTGAGCTTTATTACTTTAGATCTCGTTCTTTACACTACGCATTTGCCTCTGTATGTCCATAGCTCTTGGTCGATTTCAATTTGAGATCTATACTCATAAAAATTGAGTCTTTGTCAGTCACAAGACTACTATTTTTGGTTTGATGTTGTTTTGGTGAAAAAGTGCTCTTTTGTTTTGGTCTCAGCTTAGACTGTTACATTCGTTTTTTCCGAGTTTTTTAGATTTTGTTCTGATTCTGTTTTGTTTTGTAGATTCTGATAAGCTTCTCGGAGGGCTACTTGCTTCTGGTTTTGATGAAGATTCTTGCCTTAGTAGGTACCAATCAGTTCATTACCGTAAACCTTCACCTTACAAGCCATCTTCTTATCTCATCTCTAAGCTTAGAAACTACGAAAAGCTTCACAAGCGATGTGGTCCGGGTACTGAATCTTACAAGAAAGCTCTAAAACAACTTGATCAAGAACATATTGATGGTGATGGTGAATGCAAATATGTTGTGTGGATTTCTTTTAGCGGCTTAGGGAACAGGATACTTTCTCTAGCCTCGGTTTTTCTTTACGCGCTTTTAACGGATAGAGTCTTGCTTGTTGACCGAGGGAAAGACATGGATGATCTCTTTTGCGAGCCGTTTCTCGGTATGTCGTGGTTGCTACCTTTAGATTTCCCTATGACTGATCAGTTTGATGGATTAAATCAAGAATCATCTCGTTGTTATGGATATATGGTGAAGAATCAGGTGATTGATACTGAGGGAACTTTGTCTCATCTTTATCTTCATCTTGTTCATGATTATGGAGATCATGATAAGATGTTCTTCTGTGAAGGAGACCAAACATTCATCGGGAAAGTCCCTTGGTTGATTGTTAAAACAGACAATTACTTTGTTCCATCTCTGTGGTTAATACCGGGTTTCGATGATGAACTAAACAAGCTATTCCCACAGAAAGCGACTGTCTTTCATCACTTAGGTAGGTATCTTTTTCACCCAACTAACCAAGTATGGGGCTTAGTCACTAGATACTACGAAGCTTACTTATCGCATGCGGATGAGAAGATTGGGATTCAAGTAAGAGTTTTCGATGAAGACCCGGGTCCATTTCAGCATGTGATGGATCAGATTTCATCTTGTACTCAAAAAGAGAAACTTCTACCTGAAGTAGACACACTAGTGGAGAGATCTCGCCATGTTAATACCCCCAAACACAAAGCCGTGCTTGTCACATCTTTGAACGCGGGTTACGCGGAGAACTTAAAGAGTATGTATTGGGAATATCCGACATCAACTGGAGAAATCATCGGTGTTCATCAGCCGAGCCAAGAAGGTTATCAGCAGACCGAAAAAAAGATGCATAATGGCAAAGCTCTTGCGGAAATGTATCTTTTGAGTTTGACAGATAATCTTGTGACAAGTGCTTGGTCTACATTTGGATATGTAGCTCAAGGTCTTGGAGGTTTAAAGCCTTGGATACTCTATAGACCCGAAAACCGTACAACTCCCGATCCTTCGTGTGGTCGGGCTATGTCGATGGAGCCTTGTTTCCACTCGCCTCCATTCTATGATTGTAAAGCGAAAACGGGTATTGACACGGGAACACTAGTTCCTCATGTGAGACATTGTGAGGATATCAGCTGGGGACTTAAGCTAGTATGATTTTTTGTGTGCCTTACTCTGTTTTTGATTATTTGATGTATCATGTAACTTCTTAAATTAGCTTTAATAAAGTCAATTTTTGTGCTTTTGACATTTTCTCTTAAAATAGATAAAACAAGAGCATAAAGGTTGAGTTTTTATTACCAAAGTCTCAGTTTTTTTTTGATGATCTTTTGCTTATTCTCTTACTCTTCCTATGTAACAAATGAGGAAAGTAAAAGGGAGAGATCAGATTTGATTTCTTTTTCCATTTTTGTTTAGATCTTAGGGTTTCTGAATAATGTATCCCTCCAGAAGAAGATTATCTCTTTCCAGAGCCATTGATCAACAACCGGAAGATCAATCAGGAGTCCAAGAAAAGAGTTGCAGATTCTTAGGAGCAATGAGAATCACAGAGATCTTAGCTTTGTTCATGGTTTTAGTCCCTGTCTCGCTAGTAATCGTAGCCATGTTTGGATATGATCAAGGAAATGGCTTTGTACAAGCATCTAGATTCATAACAATGGAACCAAATGTGACATCCTCATCAGATGATTCATCACTAGTGCAGAGAGATCAAGAACAAAAAGGTAAACTTACTTTCTTCTTTTTGTTTTGAAATGTTTCTAAATTTTTCTTTGAATGTTTCATCAGATTCTGTAGATATGTCTCTGCTTGGAGGGCTACTTGTATCTGGTTTCAAGAAAGAGTCTTGCTTGAGTAGATACCAATCTTACCTCTACCGTAAAGCTTCACCGTATAAACCTTCGTTGCATCTACTTTCGAAGCTTAGAGCTTACGAAGAGCTTCATAAAAGATGTGGACCGGGAACAAGACAGTATACCAATGCAGAAAGATTGCTTAAACAGAAACAAACAGGTGAGATGGAATCACAAGGATGCAAGTATGTTGTTTGGATGTCGTTTAGCGGATTAGGAAACAGGATTATCAGTATTGCTTCTGTGTTTCTGTATGCAATGTTGACAGATAGAGTCTTGCTTGTTGAAGGAGGGGAACAGTTCGCGGATTTATTCTGCGAACCGTTCCTCGATACCACTTGGTTACTACCGAAAGATTTCACCTTAGCTAGTCAGTTCAGTGGCTTTGGTCAAAACTCAGCTCACTGCCATGGAGATATGCTGAAGAGGAAACTGATTAATGAATCCTCTGTTTCGTCTCTGTCTCATCTCTATCTTCATCTAGCTCATGACTACAATGAGCACGACAAAATGTTCTTCTGTGAAGAAGATCAAAATCTCTTAAAGAATGTTCCTTGGTTGATCATGAGGACAAACAACTTCTTTGCACCGTCTCTTTTCTTGATTTCTTCTTTCGAAGAAGAGCTCGGTATGATGTTTCCCGAGAAAGGAACGGTTTTTCACCATTTAGGTCGTTACCTTTTCCATCCTTCAAATCAAGTCTGGGGACTAATCACAAGATACTATCAAGCTTACTTAGCCAAAGCTGATGAAAGGATTGGTCTTCAAATAAGAGTCTTTGATGAGAAATCCGGCGTATCTCCTCGAGTCACAAAGCAAATCATTTCGTGTGTTCAAAACGAGAATCTGTTACCGAGACTAAGCAAAGGTGAAGAACAATACAAGCAGCCATCAGAAGAAGAGTTGAAACTCAAATCTGTCTTGGTCACCTCTTTAACAACAGGATACTTTGAGATCTTGAAAACAATGTATTGGGAAAATCCAACTGTAACAAGAGATGTGATTGGAATACATCAGCCAAGTCATGAAGGACATCAACAAACAGAGAAGCTAATGCATAACAGGAAAGCTTGGGCAGAGATGTACTTACTCAGCTTAACGGATAAGTTGGTTATTAGTGCTTGGTCTACATTTGGTTATGTAGCTCAAGGACTTGGAGGATTAAGAGCTTGGATTCTGTATAAACAAGAGAATCAAACCAACCCAAATCCACCTTGCGGTAGAGCTATGTCACCAGATCCTTGTTTCCATGCTCCTCCTTACTATGATTGCAAAGCAAAGAAAGGAACTGACACTGGTAATGTTGTCCCGCATGTTAGACATTGTGAAGATATTAGCTGGGGACTTAAGCTTGTTGACAACTTTTAGATAATCAACATTGTAATGTTTCCTTTTTTTCTGAATGTTTCAGTTGATATTAAAAGATAGAAGAACCAAGCCATTTCCATTATTGTCTTTCACTAATGACTTCTTTTACTTAACCCTGTAATAGGCTCTGTTTTAGTGCGCTTAATCACTATTAGGCCCATATAATAATTTTCTTGTGTTTTTGTTTTCCCAACAGTAAGTGAGAAAAAGAGAAACTCAAAAGTTTTCTCAACTAACAACGGAAGAATAGGGCTTTGCTTGTTTGAGTGAATCTCTTAAACAGTGTCTCCTCATTTTAAGTAGGGAAGTTACATCAATGTCTATCTTCTTACACGCCTAACTTTGTTCTGTAACTCTTTTCTTTTTGTGTCCTAAAAACTCTTTATAAACACTAATCTACACTCCCTTAATCTCTCATCTATCCACTCACACACACACAAACCATGGCTTCTTCTTCTTCTTCTTCTTTATTATTTCCTTTCTTTCTTATTCTTTTTTCATGTTTAATCTCGGTTTCATCGTCAAGAAGATCATTAATCGACCGTACTCTTCCGAAAAACCTTCCGAGATCCGGTTTTCGATTGAGTCTTCGACATGTGGATTCCGGTAAAAACCTCACCAAGATCCAAAAGATTCAGAGAGGGATTAACCGTGGATTCCATAGATTAAACAGATTAGGAGCTGTAGCTGTTTTAGCTGTAGCCTCTAAGCCTGATGATACTAATAACATTAAAGCACCTACTCATGGAGGAAGCGGTGAGTTTCTTATGGAGTTGTCTATTGGAAACCCGGCGGTTAAATACTCTGCTATTGTTGATACCGGAAGTGACCTTATTTGGACTCAATGCAAGCCTTGCACTGAATGTTTTGATCAACCAACTCCGATTTTTGACCCGGAGAAATCTTCCTCTTACTCGAAAGTAGGATGCTCTTCTGGTCTTTGTAACGCATTGCCTCGATCAAACTGTAACGAAGATAAAGATGCTTGTGAGTATTTGTATACTTATGGAGATTACTCATCTACAAGAGGGCTCTTGGCCACGGAAACGTTCACTTTCGAGGACGAGAACTCGATTTCTGGTATCGGGTTTGGGTGTGGGGTTGAGAACGAAGGCGACGGGTTCTCTCAAGGGTCAGGTCTTGTAGGTCTTGGTCGCGGACCGCTCTCGCTTATTTCTCAGCTCAAAGAGACTAAGTTTTCTTATTGCTTGACCTCGATTGAGGATAGTGAAGCATCTAGCTCGTTGTTTATTGGATCTTTAGCCTCGGGTATCGTCAACAAAACAGGTGCAAGTTTAGATGGTGAAGTCACCAAAACGATGTCTTTGCTACGAAATCCAGATCAGCCTTCGTTCTATTACCTTGAGTTACAAGGCATCACCGTTGGAGCAAAACGCCTTTCTGTTGAAAAGTCTACTTTTGAACTAGCCGAAGATGGAACCGGAGGTATGATCATAGACTCAGGCACGACCATCACGTATCTCGAGGAGACCGCGTTTAAAGTGTTGAAAGAGGAGTTTACTTCTCGGATGAGTTTACCAGTAGATGACTCTGGATCCACGGGACTTGACTTGTGCTTCAAGTTACCTGATGCTGCCAAGAATATTGCTGTTCCTAAGATGATTTTTCATTTTAAAGGTGCTGATTTGGAGCTTCCCGGAGAGAACTACATGGTGGCGGATTCAAGCACCGGCGTTTTGTGTTTGGCCATGGGAAGTTCTAATGGGATGTCTATTTTCGGAAATGTTCAACAGCAGAATTTTAATGTACTTCATGATCTTGAGAAAGAAACGGTGTCGTTTGTTCCCACTGAATGTGGAAAATTGTAGATTTTTAATTTGTTTTTTTTTTCTTTTATTATAAATGAAATTTATACTTTGTGACAATGTCAAGTGCTTCAATAGTTTTATCCGAGTAAATTATATATCCGACTACATAGAAAATATTGGTTTACTGTTTTGCTGGTATGAAAAAACAGAAGTCTCTTTGCCACAAAAAGGAAAAAAAATCATTTTAATTTGCATATTGATGAACCTAACTAGACTAAAAATTAAGTAATTGTATATGTTTCCATGTGCCCGTGAAACCACAAAGATAATTATCATGTGCTTGGATTTTTTTGCCGCATCATGTGTGAGTTAAAGCTGGAAAAACTTCTAAATAAGGTAACATTTTGTAACAAAAAGTAGTCTATTTTTGATTATTAAAATCTATATAAATTGTTAACCATAGATTGGAGAATCTTCTAATTAATATATATATATTAATATTTACGTAACAAGAGTGGTAATTTGTTTTGGAAGGTCTTGTTCCACCATGAACAACTTTGATATAGACATTGATATGATGATTCAATATTAGAATTATTGACAATAATGAACACTAATTATTATTAAAATTATTAAACTTGGAAGCAAAGTAAAGGGGTTGGCTCAACTTCCAAGCAACTCGAGAGAGAAAGAGATGAAATGCATGCGTCATGCAATTTTTATCAATTTGGAATTATAAACACGTCGCCTAACAAACATAATTAAGCCCTAACCATCTCACCTATTTTTTTCTTTCTTAAATCAAATTGTTTGAAAACCATGAAATATATTGATGTATCTTATTATCTTATACTGATTCACTAAATTTTAACATATGTTTTTAGAAGGAAAAAAGATATATTGTATTTTAGATAGTATTTTAGATCTGTTCCTTCTACGATTGTATATTTCTCTCTCATATAGAACTTTAGAGCATATGTGGATTTGGTGTCGAATGTTCTTTGGTCGATATCTCGGAACATGAAAAGGATTAGACTAAAATGTGATTGCTTGAATTAGCTTTTAGCCTTTGACAATTGACACTCACGGGATGTTTAGTATATTATGGGCTTTAAAGGGCCCGTAATAATTTATATATTCTTGCTAAATCGACCCATTGTGAAGCCTCTCTTAAAACTAATTTATAAATGTAGATAATGAAAATTATAGTTCAATGCATGCATACATAGCCACATATCCCATATGGATTATTATTATTTTATTTTATTTTAATTTTGGGTGCAAATCCCATATGTATTAATTTACATTAAATGTAATTAAATGCTTTCATACTTTTCACAAATAACTTTCTATGATAGAAAAATACCATTACATTATTTAGAAAATATGAAATGATTTAATTTATTACATTTAATGTAAAATAATACATATGCGATATGTGTAGGTATGCATTGAATTATCATTTCATTATGAATTTTCACTACGTGGCTAAAAGAAATCGTAAATGTTTAATTTTTTAACAGAGAGAAGCCCTAGGGCACATGTATTTTGATAAATTTCCAGTGCCCAAGTCTTCATCAAACGGTGGCGATGTACGCTATATTTTATACTGTTCCGCTGGCGAAAGAATTCAGAATCGCCAGAGGCTTTTTGGTTGGAAAGAATTAATTAACATTGGCATATATAAGTAAATATTGTTAAACATTATAACATGATGAAATACAAAAGGAAACCACAAACCATGAATTCAAAGAAACGAATGCAATCAACAAAGATTAAAGAACATCGAGATCAACACTTAGAAAACGGAACTTTATGGTTTTACTTTAGATCCTCAAAAGCCCAAGCGTTTTCCTTACGAATCGCGTCTTCTTCTTCAGGTGTGTAATCATTCTCAATGTTAAAGAGTTCTCGAACTTCCTCTGGCGACATATCTTTCATGTGATCTGCAACGGTCTGGCAAGTGAGACCAAGAAGATCTTGGACGTTGAGATAATTAACAGCGAGAATGAGTTTCATGACTGTTTCCATATCAAATTCTTTCATGAACTCTGCGTCCCAAGTCCTGAGCTCGTTCTTGGCTTCCTCGTTTACATTTTCGCTTGTTGCTTCAGTAGAATCATCACTATCATCAACATCATCAAGTACGTGTTTCTTGCAATACTCGATAACCAAAGCGAGGATATTTCCGGTGACGTTTTCAAGCGGGATTGCTTTATCGGCGCAGTCGTCATCGATCATGTGTGCTATGACCTTCAATTTACGAGCCACCGCTTCCTCAACCTCGAACGATTCATCATCCGAGCTAGTCAACACAATCTTGTTCGAAGACATTGTTTGTTTTGTTGTTTTGTTGATTTTTGAGAGATTTTATGGAAGAAATGAAATGAGAGAAATTGTTGAATAAAATTGATGAAGCTATGAAATAATGTCTCTCTTTTTATAATGAGTTGAGAGTGGGTCAAATCTTTAATTTAGGAAATATAGTAAGGAAAAATAAATATAACAAAATCCTACTATATAATTAATTGTTAGGCTCTTATATTTTCTTTTAATATTTGACCCATACATATACTACACACATGCTAATAAAATTATATTGATTAGATTTTATATAAGTTATACTAATATTGTAATTTAATATTTTAAAAATATTAACCATTATAGATAGGATTTCACCTAAAAGCAAAATTTAATTTTTGGTATCTCTTATCAACTCAATGTAAATATTAAATATAGTATAATATAGTGAGATTTTTTTATTTATAAGTTTTAGAAATAATTAATTTGATGACATGTACTTTGTTCTAAGATACTTACTTTTTCAACATTTAGCATTTTAGCAACAATTTTTTTTTTGTCAATAACTTTATTAGATTAATTTAAACAATCTAATTCTGAGGAATATTGTTTATATAAGTAATTAAATGTGGTTTAGATGTTTTGACTTTTTTATTATGGCAGTTATGTAGTGGCAGACTCATAACTTAATTTTACCGGGGTACTCCAAAACAGAAACGAGTTACCAGGAGCACTATGATGTCCAGGGCCGGCCCTGAGCTAAAGCTGGTGAAGCATGGGCTTTAGGCGCCAAACGGTATTAATGATTTAGAGGGCATCAATTTCCAAAAAGTTTTTCTGGCACAGTGGTTATGTTGCCTTTCAATTAGACGAGTTCGATATAGTCTACAGTTTTTGTGTATTTTTTTTTCTATTACTTGTTAATGGGCTAATTTTTTTTTTTGCTTTAGGCATCAAAGACAAGAACAAGTTCTCTAGAACTAAGCCATACGCTCCTTCTCTACGGAAATTAATTCATGAAACCAAAAGCTTGAAGAAATTCAGCATTATGAGCCCGTCTTTACGGAACGATGATTACCGAAGTTTTCTCAATCCTTTAAATCCATTTCCTCTGAATTCTGAGCTCATGTATATGACATTACACAACATCTGCGATTGGTGGTTTTTCTAGGATTATAAAGCAATCTTTAGTAATTCTTAAGGTGAGCAACTCTTTAGGCTCGACAAGCTCTTGATCAATTTGCAAACCTTTCAAAGTTTGAAGAATAACGGCATTTTGACTGCATCTCCAAGGAGAAGTAGTTACCGAATCTTCGACAATCTCTCTTATCCGGCAGCTTCTTCCGTGGAACGTTTTCTTAAAAGCTTGTATGCGTTGTTCGCTCGAGCCATCTATAACCACATGGTGGTCGAGGAATTTGTGAAGTCTGTCTTTATGGGCGAACCCAATTTTTGCTTCAACAGATTTTTTAATCTTTGCAAACTCTTTAAAGATGAGCATCTTTTTGAAAAACTCATGGAGCCATTATCTCTCCTCCTTTTGTGTTTTTTTCAGTTTCTATTTGTATGAACATCCCTCTTTTAGGTTTTAAGTAAATTAAAGTTGTTTGACAAAACAAAAAAGAAAGCCCATACGCTCCTATCTCTCTGCCTCTCTCTCTTTTTCTCTCGCTTTATGATGTTTTCTACGTAATAAGTGTTGATATGGGCCTTGGGACGCTTCATATGAGATTGGATAAGTTTTCAACAAAATTTACGACCAAAAAGATTGCATGGCAAAATTCAACTGAATAGTATTAATTTGCATATTAACATCCTCTCGCATGAATTTTCTTTCAGTATATCGTCCGTATATTTTAATATCATAAAATAATAAATCGCTCTAAGAAAATCTTAACCTCTCAATTATCAACCCGAAAAGAAAAAAAAGAATATTAAAACGAAGTATTTTATTCCCATCCTAGATTTGGGAAGGAAAAGGAAAAAAATAAATAATAATAATATAAACTAAATTATTTTGTACGTATAACTATATATAAATATTAAATAGGAGCCTAAAAATAAATAGTAATTTCTTATCGCTATTATATAGTTTAATAAACAAATTAAGAAGGATATTCAAAGATACGGAGAAACCCTAGGCAGGGCCAATCATTTAGTTCCCAACAAAAAAAAGAGAACGGCGGCGATATTATGTTCTATTCTACGCCGGAGAAGATTCCGAATCGCCGGAGGTTTTTAGTGGACGATTCGATTTTCACTCTAAAACGAACAAGATTGCTAAAGCATCTATTTATTGATCACCATAATAGAGAGTAAGGTAAAGAACTAACAACGAAATCAAAGTCATCAATCACACCACTTGAATAAGCCAAAATATAAAATCATTCACGAAATCGAAATATGGAAAACCAAAAAAAAAAGAGAGACGAAAGTCATCAAAACCCTAAAACCGACAATAAGAAACGAAACCAAAAACTAGGGTTTTGGTGTCTATTCAAAAGCCCATGCGTTTTCCTTGCGAACCGCTGCTTCTTCTTCGGGTGTGAAATCGTTCTCGATGTTGAAGATTTCTCGAATTTCCTCTGGAGTCTTATCTTTGATGCGATCTGCAACGGTTTGAGCAGAGAGATCAAGAAGGCCTTTGATATTGAGATAGTTAGCAGCGAGCAAGAGTTGGAAGACCGTAGGCTGATCAAATTTCTTCATGAACTCTTCGTCCCAAGTCTTGAACTCGTCGCTTTCTTCGTCAACGACGTGTTTCTTGCAATACTCGACAACAATGGAGAGGATCTTTCCGGTGACGTTTTGAAGAGGGACCTCGGTAACAACACAGTCGTCTTCAATCATGTGTTCCACGATTTTCAGTTTTCTTGCCACCGCTTCTTCAACCTCGAAAGATTCGCCATCGGAGCTAGACAAAACAATCTTGTTGGAAGACATGTTTGTTCGTTTTTGAGATTTTGGGTGATGAAAAGAATAATATTGGTTATGATTTATGCAAAGATATTGAATGGAATAGAGAGGAGTCGATGAAGGCGTCTATTTATAAAATATTTTAAGAGTCGGTCAATTGTGTTTTCCTTTTCACAATACTGGAAGAGAAGAAAAGCAAATCTTCCAAATCTCTAGTGTTTAGCCTTAAAACTTTTGGGCTTAAAAGTAAAAACCGACGTCTTAGTAAAAGAGTTTATCAGGAGATTCTAGAAACTTATTTAACATACAAAAAGAGTTTTTTTCCTAAACATGGCTATTTTCTATGAAAATTTTGTATGACATTTTATTTATTTAATTAATTTGTCCATCTTACTTAGAATTGAATTTAATTGATTAATTATTAATCTAATTATAGGATAAGAGTCTATAAATTAAGTTTTGTAATCAGTTGCGTTCTTTTAGTTTATTAGGTTTTAATTTTCTACTTTTATTTGAATAACTACTAATTAGAAGAGTAAATCTCAAATTAAATAATCTCTATTGATCTAGCTAGATTCGAGCCTCGATCAAAACAGTACATAAAAAAATAAATTGTTCTAAGAAAAATCATAAATAACCTCGTAAATATATATACATGTTTGTATATAAGAAATTCTTGATAACTAGCATAAGAAAAGAAAAAAAGAAAAACTTTGATTCATACGAACTAATAATTTTAAGAAAAAGAGAAAATAATAGGAAGTTTTTTAACGGCGGCGACTTTTTTTTACTACGTTACAACCGGAGAAAGAATTCGGAATTGCCGGAGGATTTGGGTGGACGATTCTCTTTAATTTTTTCATAATTTTGGTGGACGATTCATTAGTTGAGATTTAATCCGCTTCACTCTAAAAGATAGCTAAAGCTAAAGCATATTTATTGATCATCATTCATCATAATAGTGCAAGAAAATTGGTCAATTAAGTAAAGAAAGACTTAACAACGAAATTAAAGAGACCAATCAATCCCACACACACTTGAGAAAACAGAAACAAATCATACATGTAAAAGGAAAAAAGAAAAAAGAAACGAAGCAAAAAGCTAGGGTTTTGGAACTTGTTGTTTTCCATCTTGCTCAAAAGTCCAAGCGTTTTCATTGCGAATTGCTTCTTCTTCTTCAGGTGTGAAATCATTCTCGATGTTAAAGAGTTCTCGAACTTCCTCTGGCGTCATATCTTTTATGTAATCTGCAATGGTCTTGCTACAGAGATCAAAAAGACCTTGGACGTTGAGATAGTTAGCAGCCAGAATAATGTCGAAGATCGTCTTAATATCGAAATCCTTCATGAACTTTGCATCCCACTCATTAAGCTTCTCCTTCTTATCCTCAGCTTCATCATCTCCTTCAGTTGATTCAGGTACGGCCACATCATCAGGCTTCTTCTTCGCCTCCTCAACTGTTTTATCTCCTTTCGTCGATGATTCATGCGTCTCCACCACGTCATCATCGTCTTCAACGTGTTTCTTGCAGTACTCGATAACCTTGGCGAGAATCTCTCCGGTAACGTTTGGAATAGGGATTTTGTTTGTAGCACAGTCGTCTTCGATAATGTGTCCTACGATCTGCAGTTTTCTTGCCACCACTTCTTCAACCTTGAAAGATTCACCATCGGAGCTTGTCAACACAATCTTTTTCGAAGACATTGTTTTTTGCTTTGTGTGTTGAACGAAAAACAAGAGTCAATTGTTTGTGAAGAGAAATTTTGATGAGAGATTGTTGAATCAGTCTATTTATAGAACCCTAAGATTCAGTCAATTGTGTTTTCCTTTTCACAATTAGATATTGGGTTTCATGTTGTTTCCTTTTCTCACAAAGAAATAAGGAAAATAGACTCAAATCCTATTTTAACTAGGGTTTAGTGGAAGATATATATATTTCTAGAAACTTCTTTAGCAATATACTAATATACTCCTTTTGTTCCTTGATTTGTATTTTTCGATGCAAAGTTTATAACATTTTCTGTAATCTTCTAATTTTGTTTGACGTGGGATTAATTATTAATTTAATTATGATATAAGAGCATATTAGATTATGTAGAATCTAACAAAACCTTAAACATCTAATTTTTTGGTATTATTATTCATGGAAAAAAAAAGAAACTCGCAAGATTACTGGTTATTGTACAAGTTCCTCGATCGTGAATCCATTGTTATTATCAATGAAAACAATAGGAATTTGTTGTTGATTCAAAACAGTCGAAAATTAAACTACTGAGGAAACAAACAATGTCTCAGGAAGTTCCAAAGACAGAAGACGAGAACATTATTAGAAGTATTTTGTTTTCTATAGAGACAATCTAACAAGTTTATTGTATAAAATTCGATCATCTCTTCCAGTGTTGCTCTCTAACAAAGCGCTCTGCACAAGTTCCTGCAACATCATTTACACATTCTTTTATTCAATTGACACAATTCTATGTGTTTAAAAGAATGATGACAAAACTCTACATTTACCTTGACTTCACGGTGAGATAGAAACTTTCCCAAGCTGTGAATGGTTACTCTCATATCTTCAACCTGTAAAATTACACGAAACAGTACTTCAGCTGCATTCACAGAGACTATGAGATGGCTTTATGTACAAGACAAATTAGTCTTCTTCTTACCCTAACATAGCCTGCCTGGTTACGGTCAAAAAATCTGAAAGCCTGAGCCAAAGAAACAAAGTGAAGAAAGATTTAGCACCTTAACCGCAGTATCATTTAAACCGATTTCTCAAGTTTTGTAGGGATTATTTATTTACCTGCAACAGCTCTTTATCAACTGTTTCTTCTCGTTTTGCTGCATCAGATGTTCCTCCATCTTGTTTCCCGTGCTTTTCCGTTTCCGACTTGGGTTTGATTTCAGTTTTTGAGTCGTTAGGACCTCTTTCTTCTTTTCTATTATCAGTTTCGGCTTCAGTTATAGGATCAGCAACAGTGCCACTAGTTTTCTCAAGGTTTTCTTCTTTCTTCTGCGGCTGAAGAAGAGACATGAAACAAAATGAGAAGATTTATGAAGAAAACATCTTGTTGTTGGATTCAATTTGAAAGAGTCAAATGAGTAAATCATACCTCTTCAGCAGGCTCTTCTTGCTCAGTATTTGCAACGTCCATTTCCTCGCATTCTTCTGGATCTTCTTCCGGATCTTCTTCAGGGTCTTCTTCAGGATCCTCCTCAGGATCTTCCTCTGGGTCGTCATCACCATCGTCATCCTCCTCATCCTGATTCTCCACTTCCATATTAACAGCTTCACCCACAGTAACTTCTTTACTGCCCAAAGTTTCTTTGGTCTTTGCTACAGCTTCCTTATCTGCAATTTCCCGGCTACCGTCCACGGTTTCCTTGCCTGAAGTTTCTTTATCATCCTTCCCAGGAGCAGATTCGCTTATCACCGAGGCTTCCTTGTCTTCATGTTCAGCTGTCTTTTGACGCTTATCTTGGGATTTTGCTTCGTTTTGCTTGACAGACAACTCCTCCTGATGCCTCTTCCGTTGATTTCTTTGCCTCACAATTTTTACACGTAGTTTCTTGAAGGAAACAAAAAATTAAGTATAAGAAAACTGTTCATGCGACTCGGACACAATAACGTCAAAGATCAATTAAAAACTAACTTTGAGAAATTCAAAGATACGGGAACCCATTTGATACTGCAGCATCTCATATAGCGATTCCGCAAACAATGAAATCTGCAAGAACATAGAAGATAGTTTGATGAAAACTATTCAGATGTAACAACAAAATGTGGTACACTAAGTTCCAGTATAAAGAAAACGAAAACAGGCTAAGCAAAACGTAAGGGAAAAACAAACCTCAAATGATGACTCATCAAGGTCCTTGTCAGTGTAATCCAAGAGCGAATCCAAAGAGGCCGAAAGTGAACGCAACTGCCAAAAAAAAAGCAGTTACGACCATAATATAGCCATTACCAAATGTAATGAAACTTCTAATTTCCTGTCCACCTACTTTGGAGTCTTTGTTCCGTTTTGTCTGTAGAATAAATCCAGCGCGAGGAGGTTCCTCACACTTTTTCCTGTCCTTCACTTGAATCCTGGACTCATCTTTTCCACCTCTCTCTTTTATCTCTTTCTCGGTAACCTTTTCTTTTACCTCTTTCTCATCAGTATTATTCCTATCAATTTTCTTCCCCTCAGACATAGTCTCTGAGTTGTTTTTCTTTTCAGCCTTCTTGTCTTCACCTGTCTTAGTGTCTTTCTTGCTTGAACTAGAGGCACCCTCCTTTTTCTTAGTATCCGGAGATCCTGTTTCCTGTTTTACATCCACAGTTTTGGAGGCATTCTCGTCTTTCACATCTTCTAAAGATTCGGCCGTCGGTTTCATCTCCACACTACCTGAATCAGAGGATTTCTTGCCTACCTCCATCACCTTTTTCTCATCACTATCTCCGTCTTTCTTGGAGTCACCGTCCATTTTGTTGTCTATTTCAGCAACCTTCCTTTTAGCCACCCTTTTAATAATTTTTTTCTTTACAATTGTCTTTGCAGGAGTCTGCTCATTAGCCTTAGCACTGGGATCTGAGGTATCTCCAGTTTCAGCTACCTTTTTCACTATTTTTTTGTTAGAAGATGTACCAGTGGACTCTTCTTTTGGGACTGTGGTCTCTGGTATGGCAACATGTTCAGGAACATCCGACTTCTCACCTTTCATACCAGTTGCTTTTCCATCGTTGACAGGCCTCTTAACAACTCTTTTAATGATCTTTTTAACAGTCTTCTTAGTTCCAGTTGTCGGAGTGCCGGAAGTATCTCCTGGTGACTTTTTCTCTGCATCCTTGGTTACTTCAACAGTATCTTTCTTAACCTCCTGAGAGAGTAGTCGATCTCTTTCAGTAAGAGCTTTCCTGTGTGCCAACCATTGGGTTCTCCAAACATCAAATGAAGGAAGACATTCTGATAAATCGGGGACAAAAAGTACTGTGATCTCTTTGTAGCTAAACACTCCATCTGTACCAACTCTGTCATAATGTATCTGTCAATTCCAAAAAAGAGAGGCAAAGCTAAGCTACTTAGATTTCCATATAAACTGGCAAGAAAGTAACATTGCTTTGTTAGCTTATAACTTATCCTAGGTCTACCATATTGACAAAAAAGTGAAACTGCAGTAAAACAGGACACAAATTAACAATTTTTGCAAGTATTCATAGAGCAAATCTCTGGATAAACCAATATCATATCATCTTCAACGACCTCTACCTATAGAAAATAAGAGAGATTGTACGGTATATATACTATCTTAGCTACAATACTCAAGTGTAATGTCCCCACACGTCCAACATCTCAATGCAGTCTTAAACCAAGAGAAGGAAAACCTACCTCTAGGAATGGATTCCAGTGACGGCAGTTACTCAGATCAAGATGAAGCTTATCCTTTGAGTGTCTGCAAAGGAAAAGGTTTTTCAAGTCTCAGACAATGAACAAAACGGCAGCAAAGAATGACAAAAGAATACGTGAAGAGACAAACCTCAGCATTGTCTGAATTAAGGAAGACTGATCAACTGATGGGTCCATGCCATCTGTGGGATCCCAGGAACCACCAATCGCCATGAATGAATGATCTTTTTTAAGAACAGCGAATTTTAATATGTTGCATATATGAGGTATACGATCCTCAAAGAATTTATCTGAAGCAAGATCTTCCAGAGCAGTCCTGCTCAGCCCGCTCATCAAAACCATCTGAACAGCACATAAAACCCATAACACATGAGCAATTCTTTCAATATACTCCGAAACAATAGCAGCAATGATACATCGTGCAAACATGAGCAATGACATAATTAAAGAGGCAATCTTTATCAATGAGAAAGAAAAAAACAGCCAACCTTGGCGTTCCAAACACTTTTTCCTCCAGTTTTCAAAGCTAAAGGCTTAGTGGAAGTACTTTTCACATCAGCTCCACCATCTTCAATGTAATCATGCTCAAAACTGTCGTCCTCAAAAAAAGATGGTTAGGTCTACAAATACATTTAACTAGATAGTATATAACAAAAGTGAATCCACAAAACTTGAATAATGTGTGTAACTCTACAATACGGACTGGGCAAGGGAAACAAAAATCCAGAACAGATCTATTTAAACCAGTTAAGAAGGATTACAATCCTAAGACTGACAAAATGTAAATAAGAAGCAGAATAATTCACCTCACAGCAGTATGCATAGAAAGTGTAAGCTTCTGTTTCGGCCAGTTCACAACAACCTGAAACATATAGTACATTTGAGGTTAACAATCATTTAGAACTCCACTAAGGATTAGATAATAATTGGGAGATAGAATAACAGAAACCTTCGAGAACTCAGAAGGCACAAAAAGCCTGGGATATCTTTTATCTAGTGTCACGTAATCCCTCTCCATGTCAACCAATCGCGAAGATAAAACCTGCACATAAGTCACCCAATAGTTTAATAAAGAATAATGCACACTGCGCTTAAGCACTGCATCACACATACAGAGTGTAAGGTAACTCTGCCCCTCCTATCTCTGTCACCATCAATCTTATTAATGGGAAATATAACAAAAAGTCCTTGATTTGAGAAAGTGGTAAGCATCAAGTGTCTCATCCTTGTAAACATTTCCACATTTAATTCAATACGAAGTCCATCAGAAAAAAAACTAGTAATCAGGTAAACTAACTGGAGACACAAAAATGAGGAACCTGATATATGTCACTAATTTTAAAAGCAGGCAAAATAACACCCAGAGGTGGCAAGAAGACAGAAGCTTGGACAAATAAACCCACAACTAGGAAAGGCCAAGTAAATTCGCCACAAAAGGAAAGAGGAAGTATAACAAGCCCAAGTACAGGAAGATATCCCGTCGACAGAAAAAGAATGAGAAAGCTGAAAGGATTATCTTGATAAATGGCAAGGCTGATATAGTAATTGAGGAGGGACTAAGAGATGTCCAAGTCAATCAATAAGAAAACAACGAGAATGCAGGAATGGAAAGGAAGATGAGGTAACCCTGAGGAGTAGGCAAAAAAATCACTGAAAGAGGAATCTCTTGGAACACTTATTACCTTGCAGACATAATCTCTTCTTATTGGCTTAATCGGTGAAGAACGCCTTCAGGTATAACAGAAATAAGGTTAGTGCCTGGTGCAGGAACATAAAATGCCCTGTATTCCAGATGAAGAACGTGACAGAGATCAAAAATAAAACCTAATTGATGCTTCACGATGGTGTGCATCCCGCCGCAAAGAGGAACTACGTGCATCCCTAGAAATAGATTTGGGCACTGGAGTCCGCTCCTTTGTGTCCTTGGACGTAGCTCTTGCTGTTGGAGTCCGATCTCGTTTTATTTCGAGAGCACGTTTTCGCTCACGTTCTCTTTCTCCTTGTCTTTCCTTCTCCCGTCTCTCCAATATGCGTTCCCTCTCCCGGTCCCTAGCTCTTTGCCTTTCTCGTTCCCTCTGACGCTCTCGTTCTCTGTCATGTTCGCGCTCCCTCTCTCGTTCTCGCTCCTTATCTCTGGCGCGTTGATCCTCACGACGACGCTCTTCTTCTCTTAGATCAAACTCCCTGAGATAACTTGCCCGGTCACCTTTCCGGAGATCATCAACACGAGGAGCAGCGCCAGTACCACGAGCCAGCATGCCACCAGGGTAGTCCAAGTCGAGAGACGCTGCACTATGGATACCTTTCCCGGTGCCATAATCCCTGCCTGGAGGTAAGCTAACACCATAACCAGGATTTGAAGAACTCTCCGGATAAATATAGTCATCTAAGTTTCGCCGAGGAACAGCTCCTAATAACGATGGGGTATGTTGGCTGGCATAAGAAGATGTGTTGCGTACTGATAAACCGTGAGGATCAGACTCAAGCCTTCCTCCATAATGCATTGCTTCTTGGTCAGAATGACGCACAGTAGAACTTCGTTCTGTAAGATAATCGGTTTGTCTGCCAGAAATGTATGCTACTCAGTGTAATAAGATATGTTTTTTCTTCAATCGTTATTGAAAGTTTTGACAAGAAGTTACAGTAGCTTTATAACAAAGGTCCTGAGAGAACAGATCTGAAAACAATACAGATAACAGATGTACCAAAAAATACAAACTATTTGAAAAAGAAATCTATGCTAGAAAGAAATCTGGCTACCGATATAATAGAATCAATCATCGAAAAATACCTGTTGACACCTGCATCAACAGAAGAGGTATGAAGCGACTGCATTTTTAATAATTGTTCTCCTCGGAGAAGCGATGCTTGATCAATGCGATCATACAAGTCAGTCTGCCAAAATCATATAATAACGAGTATCATCAAGCCAATTGTAACAACATTGAACAGAAACCAACCAAATTCATAAGATTTTCTCTTAAAAATATGAGAGTAGGCGCACCTGGCGAGCAAAATTAGATGGATCAGCATATCGCCTAGTTGGTTCATTTTGCAACTCCCTACCGAGATAAGAGCTTGATTGTTCACCATACTGCCTTCTATCAACGGGAATGTAACCAGACAGCTTATCGGAATACAAATCGTCCGTCTTTTGACCATAACCATGGCTCGAGGGAGACAAATAGCTTCCAGATGCAAACTTTGGTGAATCAGGTAAAGTAGGGACATATCCCGAGCGGTTATCCAAAACTGATGAACCTAAACCATTGGTGCTTAAAGGCTGAGAGCTGCTAAGAGAAGTTGATCCATACACAGAGCCATATTGTGTTCCGTAATGACTAGCAGCTGTAGATAAATGAGATCTGTATCCACCACCAATGTCAGTCTCTTGAGGAGCACCTGTAATTGATGGATGGCGAGAACTCAAAGAAATCTGAGAGCCTCCTTCTGCGCCACCACTCACTGAACTTCCAGGATAGCCAGATCCAAGCTACATAACAATTACACATAAATTAAGCATAATTAAGCATAATTTGGTTTCAATTGAAATTGATGATCTTACATTCTGAGAATAACCAGATTGCGAACCGTATTGCTGTTGACCGTAGCCAGTGCCTCTTGAAGAATACATATCTCTATGCATCTGGTTTCAATTTTGTAATTTTAGTTAGTACATTCTTTGAGAGATAATACGAAGAACGAACAATAACAAAGATTTATCAAAAAAACAACATGAATCAACCGAAATTTTCACGTCCCTAAACTACAATTTCGAATTCACATACATGATTCGATCAAGCGAGTAAAATTAAATTAAATTGACGGACTTTACCTACAAGAAGATTGAAAAATTGTTTCTTCTTTGCGTGTCTTACGTGTTGAGAGAAGAGGAAGAGACTAAGCAATTGAGAGATTAAAAAGGGAAAAAACAAAACCCTAGAAATCACAGATAGAGGAAGAAGACGAGCTTGAGAGAATGGTTTGAGGATTAGTTTGCTGTGAAGAAGAGAAAGTAAAGAGAACGATATGTTTGTTAGTAGTAAGGGTTCAAGTTAGAGGACACGCATGCATTATCTTTTAATGGGCTTATATATTAGCCTTTTTATAAGTTCGTTATAGGCCCGTTCTTTTATATTTTCAAAACAAATTTGGCCCGTTATAGGCTAGTTTGAGCCTCCACTTTCTGTATCTCTTTAAGGGCCTTTGTTTTGGTTATGTATTGTATCGAATGTTTAATATAATGTTACATTTGTGAAGAAAAAAAATGAAAAAAAAAATGAAAATCTAGCATTAAAAAATTTAGATGGTAATGAATTTTTTATAGTTAGTATAAGATTTAGTAAATCACCATTTTTGATATATTTGTCTAAATATCAAAAAAAAAATTGGAAACTTTACTCGAGGCTTGTGGTTTTGTCCAAAAATATAATGTCAAGATCCATTACTCTTCTTTGTATGATTCTATCAACAGAGGTATAGCATCAGTGGAGTAGCACAATAGGCACCAGCTAAGTTAAAGACTAACTGCCTCACATCACATTATCATTTCTCCTAAGCTGTTCTGCCATTAGTTTAACATGAATGAATAATTGCAAGTGATAAATCAATCTCCATGTTGTTTTTGTTAATAAAACTGAATTCAACAGTGCTTGTAGTCTGTCAAGTGAGGTCCACATTTTAAATATTTTCAGAAGAGATCACTCAAGATGTGAATCCTGCTTGTAGTCAGAGTTAAGAGTCCAGTTCGTCAACCTGCTTGAAGTCATAGCTGTTGGATTTTCATCTCATTCTCAGTTAAAAGCGACTTCAAGGAGGTAGATGAACTGGACTCCAGGCTCCTTTACTCTGACTCGAGTTTCGCTACTTTTGCTGCAGATGTTTTTTGTCTGAGACAACCTAAAACAAAAAATCAGCTAAAATCAAACCCCTAAAATGAAGACCATCAGAAGAGTGTCTTTTTTTACCAAGAACAACCAAAACCATTTTTGTTTTTCTAATAAGCACATCATCAAACACAGACAAGTTTGAAGCAATAGGAGTAATGTTAATAGGAGAGCGAATTTGATATCACTACATCTTTACAGGTAAAACTTTCGTAGAATGCTTAGTTTCTAGAATTCCTTCATTCTAGATCCTGTATGTGATCTTGAACTTTTGTCGTTCAAAGCAGTTTTCTAGTTGCCTTTGAGCTATAAAAGCAAATGGAAAATCACATACATGGATGGAAAAGATGATTACCATGTGTCTCATTAAAGAGACAATGAGTCATATCTTCAAAATGTCATCAACACACTTTGAGGCTTTGCCAAACGTATGCACCTAGAATACCATCACCATCAAATGCATAAAAAGTATATTAACAAGCGATAGGAAGTATAACCTTCACAAATGCCAATTAAATGATGTAAATGCTGTCTGCTTTCAACCACTTCCTCCATCAGATTCTCCTCAATGGCAAAATGGTTCCTTTCTGCAAAATAGACAACATTCTCCAAGTAGCCGAGATAGTGTATGTCTATTTCAGCAATTGGCTTAAAGCTTCCAACCCTTTAAATACCTCTAGATCATTTAATAGTCCAACGGGCTCAGTATCACGATTTAAAAGGTCAACCACAGTCTCGTTATACACTAAGCTCCTTTCTTGAGTCTGCATAGATTTTACAAGATTCATGGGTAAAGAAGGAAAAACATATCATATCTTAACAAAAATACAGAAATAGGGACCTTCAATTTCATCGGTAGCTCACTTTTCTTATATGCTCGTATATATCTCTAACAACACTTTCAGTAACCCCCATGTGCAAGTCTTGTGATTTCTGTATTCAACTTATTTACATTTTTTCTCAACTGCATAATCCTGCAACTAAAGATCAGTCTCCTCCTCATTCCGGCCTTGCGAGAAAACTCCAACATCTTATTGTGCTTTAGTTCATACCGTTTACAGGTAGCCGCAGCAGATGTGCACCCTAAAATGATAGAAGTATATACCACCAAAACAAAGAGTTGCTTTAAACATCTAAAATAAAGTTACAATTTGAAGTTCTGGACTATGGACTATGACACAATGGGTCAACAAATTTAGTCGTTACCTGCGTGCACTTCCAACTTCCTGACTCTGACTGTAGAAAACTAGACCCCATCTCATTATGCAGCTTCAGGTCGTGTTATAGCGTTGTTACCAACTCTTTTTCCCTACCCACTGAATCGTATAGACTATAGACGCATAGTCAACATGATTCTGAAATGAATACTAAACTTCTTTTTGTATGATCTGAAATAACTTTAGTTTTCATCTCTGCCTCAATAACAAGACCGACACAACAGCTTTGAGATACCCAAAAGATCACATACAACTTCCATATATCATGTATACACTATTATGATACTTGTAATTGAACAAAAGCATATATTCTACTAGGTACAGAAGATGTACACAAGGGGTCTTATGCGTCCTACTTACAAGCATGCAGATCCGAAGCTCTTCTTCTGTCCTCATTTTCTATACTTTCACCTATTCTTTTTTTATTCTTCTGTGCATAGTAAATCAGTTTTCCCTCTGCAAATCATAGAAAGGGCATGAGCACAACATGTCATTTCTTACTGTTTGCCTTCTTCTTCTTAATTATATTTCTGCATCTTGGTTTCTGGAGAACGTTTCGGATAAAGAATAAGTGCCAACGCCAAAGAGACCATAAGACCAACAACTCCACTAAAAGGCTGTGATGGGCGGCTCCCTGCAATCCAAACCGGGGAACTTGGGTTGTAAGTGAGGAATCCACCTGACTGTAGTATAAAGCTTGATGCTATGATTCCTGCCCGCAACCCAATTGGAACAATTAGATTTCCTTGGCTTCTTTCACGAGCCCAAGTAAGCGCCAACGACAGAAGCCAAAACCCTGGAATTGATCTCAGGGATCTGGAGAATTCGACAAGATACTAAAAACAATTAGTATATAATCCCTAAAGAGTTAAGCATCACGCTAGTGTACTTTCCATGAACAATAATTGTGTATAACTACAAGATGACATACACATATAGCCAGTTCTTAACAATAAAATACTTAACAAAGATATATACCTCTGGAACAAGGCAAATATGAGTCCTGTAATGATAATGCTTTGATGGTAGCCCAGATCTATAGCAATCTCGGCAGGCATCCAAGATCTGAAGAGCAACTCTTCCACAAGCACTACAAATGTCGCAGCTGTAAATCCTCTAATTATCAGCAGAAGAAATTGCCCACATCCCTTAAGCCACTTCATGGCATCAAAAGAATGTGGAAAATATGGTGGCCGAGAAAGAAACGCAGCTCCTGATATTGCATTTATGAACTGAATTAGTAGAACGACCGTGATGCCCCCTGCAAAGGCCTTTAAAAACTCTTGAATCTGCAAGGAATGAACTTACAGTATCATTTCTACTGTCTTAATAGCCTGAATGTATGGAAGTGAAGAGAATAAGAACATGTGAAATTAAGGGAAAAGAAAAATCACAACTAAGCCATCTCCTGTTGCTGTTTGAAAAACGTCCACCAAGTTCTTAGTTGAATAAGGTTAGTCTAGTGGCTAATGAAGTATTGACGGTCGAGAAATTTTCTTCAGCAGTGCAACGAAAACCAAACTATTCTAATATTCTAATCTCCGTGTTACATTAAAGGTTTTACCTTTTCTTTGTTTGATGCCTTTAAATCAAGCCCATATTGCTTGAATGGGTTTTCGTACTTCCGTACTCTCTTTCCCCACAGCATAACAAGAATGAATACAGCAACATAGAGACCGACTACACTAGCTAGTTCTGCCACTCTAGAAGGATTACTTGTAGACCAGTTCTGGAGAAGTGTTGGAAGCAATGGAATCACAACCGGTGACCATAAAACGAGCACCATGCCAATAAAGCCCACAGCCCTAATAAACAGCAAAAAAAAATATGATACGAAAATTATTAGAACAAGCTAGTCTGAAGAAGAATCAAAGGACCCTACTTATAATACTAAAATCACAAAAGTATGGAATCTTTAATATGATTGTTATCAGAAGAGAATCTAACATTTTATAAACGAGGAATTTACTAGCAAACATGTACTGAAAAATGTAGAATTTTGAGAATGGGGAATTTACTCGTAAACCTGCAGTGACGAACGTTAGTTCTCATATCTCTCTTTGATTTTAAGGAAATAGTTAACACACATCCATAGTGTAGCATTCATTTCATTTAAGAGCCAAGTAAACCACATAAATTGATTTAGTGAAAAACATTCCGTCAACGGTAGTAAAAATTAATAGTAATACAAATATGAATATCAACGGAAAATGTTCATAAGAGACTACTTCAAAATCAATCACATAAGTTCCATGATATTGGAAAGAATCTACAAAAATGCTTAGAGAGAAAGCAACTTACCTCTTGAGCAAGGGCCACTCATCCATGTGCAAAAACTGGATTAGCCTATCAGTTAAACTCATAGCACCCCGAAGGCCACCCCAAAGCAGAGCAAGTTTTCCAACTAAACTCAATATGCCACCCCTCTGACCCAAGTCTGCCAACATTGCCACAATCCTGTTCACATGAAAACCAAGGGATTTCAGATTAAAAAGAATCTTAGGGCACTGATAGATAAGAATTGACTTATTCACTATGAATACCTATCCTGATCCACTTCACCAGTTTCCTTTGTCGGAACAGCAGGACCAGCTATGGACATAGCTTTCTCAGCAAAACTTCCCACCATACTACTCTGATCAAGTTGTCCAGATTCTTTCTGTTGACTATCTTTATCCGATGATTTTGACATGATGCCACCTCTTTGTGGATCCTGTGCAGGAAGCACTGATTACAAGGACGAACATATTTGTATGCTCTTTTGATTATACATTCATTTGAATGCTAATGTTAAGTCAATACCTCGTGTTGAACCAGCATAGCAGATGCTCCCAAAGCAGCTGTTACAGCACCAACCATAGCACTTTTATTGTTAATACTTTGCAAGCCAGATTCCACCATTTCTCCAATGCTCGAGTTGTTTTGTTTGGTCTCCTTGCTCACTTTGTCTGGCAAAACACTCGCCATTGCACCATTGTTCTCGTACTTTTGTCTTCTACCCGGGACAACATCTCTCTTAGCATTGTTGGTTGTTGTAGATACATCGAAATATTTTCTCAGAGCAGCTAAAACAGAGCCAACAACAACACCAATTGGCAGTACTTGTCTGAGAAAATGCGCCTCCTGGACAGCAGATGCAATTGCCCTAATGATAGCGTCCCCACGAAGTTTACCTACTTTTCCAGCAGGGACATTGGAAGTTTTGCTATTCCTTTTGAAAGTCCAAGTAGGCTCTGAGTATACAACAGCATAAGAAAATGTCTTTGCCACCTTTTTTATATCTCGACTGAGTTGAGACTCAATTTGCCTCATGCCAGCTGAACCCATCCTGCGCTGAATTTCTACATTCAAAGAGTCTGATACAATAACATTAATGAGGTGCTCTAATTCCTCACATCCTTCGTCTAATTTGTGAGGACCATCATTTTGATTGTCTGCTGCATCATGCATTCCAGAGAGCTCCAACTCTTGTTCATGGTCCACTATCACATATGAAGGCTCAATGGTCTCTTCATTATCTACACTAAGGGAATGAACCTGTACATTATCGTGTGTATTTCTGCTGGCTGCTGCATTGTCAGCAACGTTACCCAAGTATTCTGGTTGTTGATCTAGTAGCTTCCATTTACCTTCCTCTGGGTAATAGTCATCATCCAAGCGTTTTGGTTGCTGATCAAGGAGTTTCCATTTACCTTCCTCTGGATAATAGTCAAGCATGAGAGCAGTGGTTGTATCTAAATCTAACTGTTTTGCAATCTTTTCCTTTGAAAGTTCCTCCCCAAGGTATCCATCATGAGAAGAATTTTCGATAGAATCTGTTTTTCTTTCTGGCAGAATCTTCGGTGAATGCTTACCAATCACAAATTCATCTCTGCCCAATTGTTTTTCAATCACTACCCCTGTTACCTTATCATTGTCAGAACATTTTTCAGTTTCACTCACACTGCATGCAGGATCACGTGATTTTGCAGAGGGCATAAGGCTTTTGGTTTCTCTCTTGTAGGGAATTTCCTCTTCAGATGGAGACACTACCTCATTCGTGACATTCTTCGCATCCTTGAGATTCTTCTCATCCTTGAGATTCTTCTCATCACTTACCTCATTTCCTTCTTTTTTTTCTTCATCCAGCTGAGAAATCATGTTTTCGAGCACACCGAAAACACTATTGACAGCTACCTGGGTTGAATCATCCATCCCTGTCAATGCCTCAAATGCTTGGGACACATTAAAATTGGGCTGATTTGGTTCCTGAATTGCTGGCTTAGTTTGGTCTGATACAGGCTGCATAACTTTGGTTTCTTTGCTCTGATCATTACTTTCATCTTTCTCTACAGGCTGTGAAGCAGAAGATTTTCCAGCATCTCCTTCATTGTCGGTAGATGTCACCTTGTTTTGATCTGTGGCAGACTGTTTTGCATTCTCATCACTTTTACTAGTTTCATCCTTTCTTTGTTGTTGAGCTAGTACAACACCTTGGTCCACTTTGTCCCCATCACTAGTTATATCGTCTGCCCCAACTGGCTGTGGGTTGGTACTATCATTCTTTGCATCTGAAGCCTTCTCGAAACCATCAGCTACACTGGATTTTTCATTGGCAATTGGAGCTCCTTTCTCATCGTTTTTACTAGTTTCTACCTGTCCTTGATGTGTAGCTACTCCAGAACCTTGCTCCACTTTGTCATCATTATTAGTGACCGCCTCTGCACCAATTGGCCCCTGGTTAGCACTATCACTTTTTGCTTCGGAAGCCATCTCAGAATCATCAGCTGCACTGGTCTTTTCATTAGTATGTGACTCGTGATTTCCAGGACTATCATCTTGATCATTGTCAACGGGTTGGGACTTTCCAGAATCACTGTTTCTCTGAGAAACCTTTGAAGGGGAATGCTCTAGTTCTACTCCACCTGGAGAATTATCCGAGCCACTAATAGTTTCATCTGAGCCACTCACCAAACCATCGCTCTTATCTTTCGGATCAGGAGAATAAGAATCACTTTGACCTATGGCACTTGATGTTTCTTTCTTTTCTTCCTCCGCTTTCTTTAATCCTGGTGCTATACTAGGAAGCTTAAGATTTTCAAGATTTAATTTAGTGCCACCTGACTGCAAGATCCCAGTTACAGCTGTTGTAAGCTTCTCACGAACGTCTTCTGGCACAGCATCTTGCAGTGCTGTTAGTACTGTCTCTCCCCGACCAACAGCATCCATAACCTAAACATTTACTGAATAATTGTCAAGCAATTGTTAATGCAGCGACCACAGTAAAACTTGTAAAAATTATTTGTACTTTGATATGGTGGGTGTTACCTTTTTCTTCTCTTCAGCTTTTAGGGTCCCAGGCATGGTTACATCTAGCATGCTCACAACAACTTCTGCAGTCTGCAACACCTGCCCTCTATCACTTTCTTCTACGTTGGACTCATTATCTTCGATTGATTCAACTCTTGTGGAAACTATATTATTTTCTGTTTCATCAGATCCATAATCGATTTTGACATTCTTTTCTAAATCTGTTTCAGGCGACAAATTCGAGTTTGGGGTCATGTCACTGTCTTCAAGTGTTTCCCTGAAAGGATCTAGATGGTAACCATTCACCGTCTTTTCATGGGCTGCCTGTACCAGCTTCTTGGCACCGATACTTTTTTCAGGTGCTCTGGCTTCCGAAAAAACTAATCCCTTTGAAGGGTTAACAGTAACATCCACGTCTTCCAAAAGTGGATGACGACCTTTCAGAAGCCCAAGTTCTACAGCAGTCAACCACTGCATGGCCAACATAGGAAAATCAATCTCTCCGACATAAAAAGAAACGTAAACAAGAATTTTTTTCATGTAAGATAGAAGGACTTGCATATTATTTGCATTAAAACCAGTAAACTAACAAAAAGTTTATACTAACGACTAACTTAAAAAATCATCAATTTCTAACACCATGACCGTAATAATGAGCATCTTGGATATAGAGAGTACCATGCCTGTCTTTTATCTATTCAGTAGTGACGAGAATCTAAGTTCCACCAAGGTGGAATTGACTAATAATCACTGATTCTTAGATAACTTTTCAAGTATAATTCATAACATTTGTGAGTATTTGTGACTATGTTTGTGTGAAAGAGAGAAATATAGGAAGAGAAACTTGCCTCACTAGCAAGGTCCTGGCACCAAGACACGGCCACTGTACGTCCATCGATCAGATTTGGTGAAGAAGAGCACAGAAGCAGGCTTGTAAATGGGTTTTCAGCTATTGAACTTCGTGGTATTGTATAAGGTGGTACTACATCGTCATTCTGACAAGACAGGCAACTTCCAGAGTCAAAATACGTACAACACTGTTCACAAAAGTCATTCAAGAGACCAGTATCTGACTATCTAAATATTTACATGTAAATTGAAATCTGATTTAAGTTTACAAATCAGGTCATATAGAAAGGTATAACCTTACACATTTTTGCATAGCCAGAATATTCACCTGTATAAAGAGGAGAGGAACTTTTACTTCCCCAATCACCTCTCTGGTGGCACAACTGGAATAGAAATCTTCTATACTCTCGCAACCATATGTCACCATGGACAAGGCTTTATCAAATTCGCGAACTGACTTTGAACACAGAGCCTTTCCAACATCAAATGCTTTTGCTCTGCCTTGAAAAAGCTCCTAGAAAGTGTATCCATATGCATATCCCAGTCAATATAAAAAGAACTCACTCTAAATGAGTTCATAAATCATTATTGTTGCGTTTTATAAGCAATACCCAACCTTGTTTGCCAGCAGTATCTCAACTAATCCCCTTGTAAGCTGTTGATCCAAACTAGTAGAATACGGAGATGTCCGTGTGATCTCCTCAAGGTCAAAGGGATTATCAATGCATACAGCAGCTGTAAGAGGCGTTCTTTCCCCTGCTTCCGCAAGATATTTCGTCAACATATTTGCACCATATCCTCTGCCAACGGCCGTAAGTGTCGTCCATGGCCTTGTCTTGCTTAAGAATCGCAAAGCAGTGGATATATCATCACTATCACCAGCTGTAAACAACCTACAATTCAGGTGATCAAAATAGATTCAAGATAAGGAACTCTTAGAGTATCTACAACAAAGATTAGTGTTAGCTCTCACCGAGGTGTAGTGAGAGGCGAACCAGCACAGCCTCTAGGGTTCATAACCACAGGAAACACGCCTCGCCTCAGAGCTTCGCATACAAACGATCTAACGCCTTCTTCCATACTGCCTTCCGGCGTTCCCGGGATGAAAACCACCGTTGTATCCAATCCACGCTCCTCCCTAATGTCCAAATTAGCAGGCCAATCTAGCGAGACAACTCCACCATCCTCCATAGTGATACAAACCCTCTGATACTCCAACGGAGTCTTCTCATCCGTAACAGCACCGTCTCTTACAATCTTCCCACTATCCAAAGTAACGAAATGCCTCTCCTCTGTGACAAGTCTATCGCTTAAACTCTTCTCAGAGTCATCATCAAAGGAGAGCAAAGAACAACGAAGAAGAACAAATCTGTTAAACGGCGTCGGAGTGGTGAAAAGAATCCATTCCCCAACAACAACATCATCAACGATTTTATCACTAATCTTCTCCAAAGACTTTCCAAAAAACCTCGACGATAAATAAACGGCTAAGCCGGAAGCGATTCCGGCGAGAGATGGAGCTAAGGAGGAATCGAGAGGAACGCTGCCATCGAAAGGCGGAGGGAAAATTGACGAATTCACAAGAACTAAATTCCGACTCTGTCGTTTAAAACGAGCTCCTCGCTTCCTGCTACGGCGGAGTATAAATGGAGACGCGGTGGTTATTCTCGCCGGTGGAAATTGAAGAAAAATAGAAGAAGAGGACGACGACGAGTACATCTTGAATTTCAAAAGCAGAAATTTTTCTGGGAAGTAGACATAAGAGAGGAACAAGCAATTGTGAATCTTCCGAATTTGTTGAAGATAATAAGTTTGTTTGTGAAGAAGAATACACTCGATTCCAACATTGTAGAGTTTTTTAATTTTTGTTGGGAGTAAACAACGATGTTAAATAGGACACGCACATTGTTAAACAAAAAAAAAGAAAAGGACACGCACATTGTCAAATGTACCAACTTTAAATGGGCTCATATAGGCCCATTAGTGTAAGTGCTTGAAACAGAGAAGCTGAATATTTTTGATGGGAAATAAAAGTTCAAGATTTGACTTGAGATAGCAACCAAAGATGGTAGAAGGAAATGAACAATCACACTGTTTTAGTAAACTAATTGGTCGGGTCATGTGGATATGGCAACGGATCCTCCTAGGCCTAAGTTCGGAGATGTAAATATTGACATCTCCAAGTGAGAATATTTCACTTCTTGGTAAAATCTATTGTTATATGTCTTTTAACTTTCAACACGCAAACAAAGTGTTGGAGGTTTGTTTTTTTTGGTATGTCCCTAGTTTTGTAACCTTTGTGTTTAGGTACAATGACATTTTTCTGTGTTTGCTACATTTTTTCAGTTTCTAATCTTGCATATCTTGCAAGATCTTGATATCAACACAAATTAGTTGTGCTGTGGAGTCAGGCCAAATAAATGAGCAAAGTAAGAGAACTCTCACTGGAGATCATTAAAGCCATGGAATAACAACAAAGTTCCCAAATTTATCGATTATTATTATGCCAAGAAGAAGGACTTGCGATACATGTTAAACAAGCAAAGATACATTGGTTTAGTTAATCTCTTTATAAAAAAAAAACATTAGCAATGAGAAAGCCTAATTGAGCTAATAAGCTCTTATTAACGGTATCATCATCCATCAGCTTATTAGATGGAACAAACTGTTCCAAAACAGACTTGGAATATCACTCACTCTAGTCTGTAAAACAGCTTCAGCACCAAGTGCATTCAACTTCTCAACGACCTCCTCTCCTTCTTCTTTTGAAAGTCCTGTTTTCAAAACCGTAGGAGCCTTCACCACCAATTTCATAGCTTCCTTAAGACCCACACCAATGATTCTCCTTACCTCCTTAATGATCTTGATTTTCGCACGTGCCTCGAAAGACTCAAGTTTAACCTCAAACACAGTCTTCTCCGCTTTAGCTCCCTCATTGGCACCACCACCACTTTGGCCGTCCCTCAGTACTCTCATTTTGTTTGATCTTTGATACGTGCTTGTTCCTTGGCTTTAGCTCTAGACCTAATCACAAACTTAAACCCCAAACCTACTCTCTTTTTTTTTAACATTAAGATTTTTCTCTACATTTTTATTCAACTTACATATACGTTATATATTATTAAACACACAACTTGCTCTCCAAGCAATAATTGTACTAGAT
>Ga0041059_1000197_pt1 | contig 39530 bp, 35 predicted proteins | sample AraColnosormetaG_FD_56232 | JGI IMG/M metagenome (GOLD analysis project Ga0041059, IMG submission 56232) | Arabidopsis roots microbial communities from North Carolina, USA - Col MF nosort | ecosystem: Host-associated > Plants > Roots > Unclassified | place: USA: North Carolina | collected...
ATTTTTAAGTCAAAAAAAAAAAAAAACAAGAACCTAACAAATGTCAAATGAATACAAAAATTTTATATATTTTTTGTAATTTTTTAAAAAAATATTGCCAACATTAATTATCGTAGACAGAAGAATCCAATTCACATGAACAAATACGTTTCATAATTATCGCCATAATAACAGTATAAACATGAACAAATACGTTTCATAATAACTAATTCGCTTCCGGCACCACTGACTCACTTAAAACCACTTGAAAGTTCTTCGTCATATGAACATTCCCGACGAGTTGACTCAACACAACCGATTCCGTTACTTCCGTAACCGAGTTCTTCTTCATCATCGTCGCTCTCACAATCTCAGTATGCATGGAGCTCGACAATCTCCTGATTCCTTTAGCTCCACCGATCAAAATCTCCGGATTAACCTCGGAGGCGTTCTTGTGTTTTGAGAAGAAGAAGAGGACTGAGTCGGGGCTCCGGTTACGAATCCGGGTAAACGGGTCACCGATGAAAAATGAAGTTTTAGCGTCAACAAGCATAACGTGTTTGAAACTGCGTCGTACTCGACCAAGAAGCATTGGGTAACAAGCCCATCTCCTCAAGCTTAACGGAACTTGATCCATAAACCCGGATAAAGAGTTTTCAGGATCCAACTCAGTTACGTCGAAACCAACTATCGAGCCATGAGTCAGCTCGTTCGAGTTATAATTAGCTCGATGACGACTCTTCTTCCCCCAAATAACATGCTCAGATGATGATGATGATGATGTCATCGAATCATTCCGATGAACATGAACGAGCTTTAAGAACGAGTTGTTCTCTTGTTCGATCAACTCGGTGAATCTTGTAGTGGATGAAGGTGAATTGAAGAGTAAAACGACGTCGGATTTTGAAGTAACTCCGGAGCGGTGAAGCAACCGTATAAAGAGACGGAGATCGTTCTCCGTTGTAACGGAAGCGATATGAGCAATGATTAAATCGTGCATGCTCTTGGTTCCTCTTAGAAACAGAGTACCCATTCCTTGTAGAGCGAAACGACGAGAGATGATGTTGCGGTTGAGGAGAAATCGCCAGTGAGGAGAAGAAATGGCGGGAAAACGAGAGGAAGGTTCTTCGAATGTAGAGAGAGTGAAGAGGAAGAGAGTGAGGAAGAGGAGGATGATGCAGCTTGAGATTGTGGATTCAGCCTTGGAGAGGAGAAGACGAGAGGATAATTTGGAGCGGAAGGTAGTTTTTGCCGGAGAATAATAAGAAGAAGAGTCGTTGTTGTTGTGGTCGGGGAATAGGACTAAGAACAAACCCATTCCTCTTGTTGTGGATCTTTACATTTTGAAAATGTATAAAGAGCATAAATAATTTACAAATGTAGTTAGATCTGATTAATTAACACATTTGAGTTTTACAAAATGTAGATAGATTGTATATGATGTGTACTAATAGTCTAAAAACTGAATGTTTCTCCTAATGAAAATTTTGCAGAATGAGACATCAAAAGAGAAGAGAGACTAGTCAGTTTAAACGGTATAGCTTTAGAATTGATTATGGTTAGTTCTGGTTCTCTTTCTAAACTTACCAAATTGTTAGTTTTTTTTTGTAGAACAAATAATTGGTGAACATGTTACTTGTGTTATTGTTAACCCATATAAGAAAAAGGTTATAAATGAAGTTGATAGAAGCTTACCATCGACACACGAAAATCCACACATTTCCTTCAATCATTTTCTTTTGCAATTTGTTTTCCACGTGTCCAGCCATCTTATTTCTTTTATTTTCAATGTTACAGCCAATTGGTCTATTTTCAATGATAATATGATATAGCTCAAGCAGACATTGATATTGCGCCTATTTTCATATTTTGCATTAGTATCCGTTTAATCTATGTCAATTAAGTTTAGTGTAGTTATACAAACAAAAAGTCAGGGTGGCCGAGTGGTCTAAGGCGCCAGACTCAAGTTCTGGTCCTCGTAAGAGGGCGTGGGTTCAAATCCCACTTCTGACATTTTTATTTTGTTATTTTTCCCTTTAATACATGACCTGATGACCAATTTCAAATTTACTCTTAAATTTTCAAGGATGAAGTTCATTACGAAAGTTTAATCTATTAGAAGGCAGAACTGAAAATAGCAAATAGTGCAAAAATTTTATTCTTTGGAACATATTTGAATAATGTGATTATTTTCAGCTAATTATCGTCTTCTCTTTGTCATAAACACAAAACAATGTATTTATCAATTATGTCTAAGGAAACATAAATTGATGAACAAGCAGAGTTTCACTTTCTGTCTACAAATTTGAAATTACACTTCCACAAAATCATATTATCGATAACAAACTTTTAAAATCACATTGAAAATCTCAAATCACAATGAATGATTCTTCAATGTAACGTTGTGTTAGTTCCACGTTCGATAAAACAAACCAAAATATAAATACTAGAATTCAACTCAAAATGTATGTGTATTCTACCTTTTGTTTTTGCAAAACTCAACTTCTTAAAACTCATACTAGTTAGAAGACAAATCACAGTGAGAATCAGAGAAAAATAATAATTTTAAAGCCTCATGAATGTGTATGAATTTTAACAATCACAAACTAAGTAAAGAGTATCAGCTTCCTAATTAGATAGCAGTATCAGCTTTTTACTTCCTAGGCAAGCGATATCCACCAAAAACACAAGCATGCTTTTCCTCACAAGAGTCAAGATGCAATATCTCTGTTGGTCTCAACTCTTCCATTTGTAACTTCTCCACTTCCATCTGATACACAGTTTCTGCTGCAATTGTTGAGTCTATAGAATTCGCCTGAAACAAGTAACTTAGAGTTAACCAAACAATGCACACTAAAAAGAGAATGATTTTGATTTGAATCAATGGTCAAAAAAGTTTTGTTACAAACCTTTATAGAGATCATAAAGTGCCCTCCAGATTTGAGGAAATAAGAAGCATTGAGACTTAATATGTTAGCTTGCTCAGGGTGATTAACATCAGAGAATATGATATCAACCATTCCCACAAGCATTCTATATTTAGCAGGATGTCTAGCATCTTCAATGATTGGTATAACATTAGTTCTCTTCTCCGCCATGTTCATCAAAACTTTACCACAAATATCAGAATGCTCAACAGCGTAAACACATCCCTCCTACCAATCAGAAAAGCTAGATATAAGTAACATAGAGAGAAAACACTCACTCAATCTTAAAAGTTAGGGTTTAAGGTTTAGTGTTCACTTACTGGACCAACAATGTCAGAGACATGAGACACGGTGTATCCAGAAGAAGCACCAAGGTACAGAACTTTAACACCAGGTTTCTACAATTTCAAGAAACAAGTATTCATTAGTTTCGGTAACAGAAGAATAAAAGAGATTGTTACTTTAAGTTATGGGACTTACGATCCAAATGTTATCAACACCAGTGGTAATAGCATCAGCTAACTTAGATCTATGAGGGTTCCAAACTCTGTATTCAACAGTAGATCGGTCTTCGTTCTGAACAAAGATTCTCTTCTCATTGTAAATGATTTCACCAGGAACTAAGTTCTTGGTTACAAGAGCATCTGCTTTACTTTTGGCAACAAACACTCCTGCGTGCCTGTGTGGTGTCACTAACACTTTGCTTCCTCCCTTAATTCCACCGTCCGATTCACTTTTAACTCTTCCAGGCCCTCTTCCACGGCCACTTTCGCCGCCTCTTCCACTGCCTCTTACGGCACTTCCTTCACCGCCTCTGGCTAAACCTCTTCCACCTCTAACACCACCACCACGTCCTGAGCATAATCATACAGATAAAACCGAAATTAACTAATCAGAAGAGAGTATTATTAAATCTCCTATTAAACTTGGATTGAAGAAGTGAAGACTCAAAACAGTTTACGTAACAAGCAATTCAGGTAGATATATTGTGACAAAACGAATTTGGAGTTAACAACCCTCAACCCTATACTATAGGTCGAACAGAGAAATTAAACAAGTAGTAAAACAAAACGGCTGCTAGGGTTCTAACCTCTTTGGGGAGGTTTCATCTTTGCTATAGAGCGAGAGCGAAAGCAACAAAGAGAAGGTTGATGTTAATCGATGTTTGCAGCTTTCGTGTTTGGTTTTTTTATTTTTTAGTTTTTATCGAGCCCCTGCTAGGGTTTAAGAATGTTTATCTATTGGAATTTGGAGTTGGTATAGGAAAGCTGGAAAGGTTCCATTTATTTTTCCGATAAATATGGAAAAGTTTTTATTTATTACATTTAACAAATTCTGTTAAACAGTTTACTTCTTGTAGGAAGATTTCAGATCCTATCGAACTCTTTTTATCGAATCACCACCATCAGATTTCTTGTTATGCAAGGAATACATGATTTTGAAATACAAAAGGTCAGAATATTAGGAGCTTAAGGCCCAATAATTAATTCAGGTAATGGGCTTATTAGACATGAATTGTTTTCGTAAACTTAGTGCCATAAGGACTAGATTGTAAAATTTTGCATCTTATTGTTATAACTTTATATTGCAGATCAAGTAATCAGAGATGCCTTCTGACTTTAAAGTCCAAAACAATCATTAGTTTAAACAAAACAAGAAGAGGAAAAAAAATCACACGAAGTTGGACAAAAAACTCATAAAATTGATTTTTTTTTCATTAGTTAATAAACAATTAAGGCCTTGAATGATTGTAAATTCTAAAATGGTGTCTAGTTTGCATAAATAGATTTTTTTTTTTTGCTTTTCATTAATTAATAAAAAATTAAAAATTTAGATTTCTTAGCTTTTCAGGAAACTTTTTTATGCAAACTAGAAACCATTTTAGAATCTACTACCATTCAAGGCCTAAAACTAAAACCAAAAACTACTTAGAATCTACAAATAATCAAAGAAGGCCTAAAACTAAATGACTTTCTGATATATATATTTCACAGATTTGACATTTTGATCCTCATCAGAAATGGATCCGCTGTCTTCACTGATGAAAAACGAAGAGCCAAAAAACTGGGCGGATCTTCCGACGGATTTGATGTGTTTGATTCTGCTACGTCTTAGCGTGACTGAGATACTGGAGAACGCTCAGAAAGTGTGTAGATCGTGACGATATGTTTGTAAAGACCCATCCATATGGCGTAAAATCGACATGCGAATCTTGAGTTACAACAAACCAGTACTGGTGAACAATCCTGAGGCGATATGTCGTAACGCCGTTGATCGTAGCGAGGGTGGCTTGCTGGAGATCAACATTGGGGACTTCGGGAGTGATTCTCTCCTTACATACATCGCGGAGAGGTTCTCCTCTAATTCTAGTTTTGACTTTTGATTACTTTTCATGTAAGTCTTCAAGTGTCTGTTAAAAACAGATATCTCAAGATTATGATTTATAACTTTTTACACACCATTACTTGTAGGTCAAGTAATCTTAGAAGCCTTAGACTAATGTGCTCAGAAATAACAGACGATGGATTTGTTCAAGCAGTTGTGAAACTTCCAATGCTTGAAGAGCTTGAGGTTTCAGGAATATCATTGTCAGGAGAGTCTATGAAACTTGCAGGGCTGTCTTGTCCAAATCTGAAGACATTGATGCTAAACCGCCTCTTTTACTTAAGTTCGGATGATGATGATCATGATGCCATAGCAATTGCAGAAAGCATGCCTAAACTACGCCATCTCCAGCTTTGTGGGAACAAACTAACCAAAACAGGCTTAAACGCCATTCTTGACGGTTGTCCTCACCTGGAACACCTCGATTTACGCCAATGTATCAACCTTGTCGGGAATCTAGAGAAGCGTTGTTTTGAGAAAATTAAAGATTTGAGACGCCACAATGATTCTACCTCTGCTGATTACCCGTTTTCTTTTGAAACTTACTATTTTCATTGGTCACGCCAATTGGCAATACTTAAAAATGCGCTACCGATGGAAGAAGGCGCCTATAACTTTGATCCAATAGTGGAAGAAGCCGAATATTACTTGAAACTGTATTGAGACTTATGTCAATAACACTTAGTCGGTTTGTTTGTGTTTAAAATTTTATTAACCAAAAAAAAATGAGTTCCTTTCAGAGCTAAGTGATACTTTTACGCCTTTTCTTGAGCATAATCATGTTCAAAACAAACTACTTCAACAATCAATTCAGCATGCAGAAACAAGTAGGATTAAAATGGACAGTAGTTCTTATAGCCAAGCAAAAACAAGCATAGAAAAGACTGATGGAGATACAATCATTGGACGAAAATGTTGCATCAATATATATTAGTTCTAAAACGAGGATAAAATTTTCCAAATGAGACATAAAAGCATTATCCATCTCTAGCTTAATACAACAAGCAAGGAGATAAAAACAAAACCCAGTAAATAAGTCTTAATACACAGGCACTACTGTCCACAGTTCCTCTATGAGGCTGGGGTCTTTTGTTTCTTCGGCATGCGGTAACCACCAACAACACAGGCATGGTCACGCTCAAACGGCTCGAGAGTCACCTGTTCTGCTGGCTTAAACTGCTCTTGTTGCAGCTTCTTCACCTCGCTCTGGAAGACTGCTTCTGCTGCAACTGTAGAGTCGATACAGTTGGCCTGAACAGATGAGACATGTTTATTTAGCGACGGAAATACAAATTGAATAATAACAGAGGAGAACATTGTTGAATTTGATTAAGGATAAGAGCACTGACCTTGATTGAGATAACAAAGTGTCCACCAGTTTTGAGGAAAAATGAGGCATTCAGGGCCAAGATTCTTGCCTTCAAGAGTTAGGCAAATAGATGGATTCAATTAAATAAAACATAAACAGAGAACCAAAATGAGAATAAAGAGAGACATTAACATAAACATAGAAACATTTATGGAATCATTGCAGATTTCTTGGAGCAATCTCTGCTAGCTCAGCAATATTGCTACAACAATTGAGTCTCCAAGTTTAGTAATAAAGTAAAACTTCTAAATGACTTGAAAATGCAATTGTTGAAAACCAGAAGAAACCGAAAAGACTTCTTCCAAATCGATAAGATATACCAAATGAAGACAAATAAAAACTTTGAGATTAAAACAGATTTGCATGTTCAAAGTAAAAAATTTTAGTAAAAAGATACAAAGTAGCATCAGAAGCTTGGAGTTTGCAACACCCATAAATGTTCTGAAGGGGAATCCAAGTAAAATCATCATCTGCCGATTTCATTGTACTGATTTTTTTAAAAGCAAAAGATGCAATGCAATAAAAAAAAACTTTGAAGATATAACTGTAAAATAAAAAGGCTTCAAACATTTCATAGTAAATGAAATGTCATCATATGCCGATTTCAATGAACTGATATTTTAAAAGCAAAAGATGCAATGCAATATGACGTAACCTTTGTGAATAAAACTGTAGAAAGGGTAACTTCAAACTTTCATAGTAAGAAATATAGAACCAAACCTGATCTGGCTGAGCAACATCAGAGAATATGACATCAACCATGCCCACGAGCATTCTGTACTTAGCCGGATGTCTAGCATCTTCAATGATTGGAATAACGTTAGTTCTCTTCTTGGCCATGTTCACCAAATCTCTACCACTTCTATGAGAAAACTCAACAGCATAAACACATCCCTCCTACAAATCATAAAGCAATAGAACAAAGATAAGTCTCAAACATAGGATAGAAATGGACCTACGGATAACTAAAATAATAATTTAGTGAAAGACTTACAGGGCCAACGAGGTCAGAAACATGAGAGACAGTGGTCCCAGAAGCAGCACCCAAGTAAAGAACTTTGGCACCAGGTTTCTACAAAAGTTTTAACAAAGAACCAATTCAAGCACATGTCTTTCAATACAAAAAAAGAAAACAGAGTCAATGTGGTATGTGTATAGATGGACTTACGATCCAAATGTTGTCGACACCACCAAGAATTGCAGCAGCTAACTTAGATCTAAACGGATTCCAAACTCTGTATTCAACCTTAGTTCCATCTTCATTCTGCAAAAGTGAAGTAGCTATAATATAAGAACAAAAACAAACTCAATTTAATTATAAAGAAAACAATCCTCAAACTTCATACCTGAACAGAGATTCTCTTCTCATTGTAAACAGCTTCACCAGGAACCAAATTCTTAGTGACAAGAGCATCTTCTTTACCCTTAGCAATAAACACTCCCGCATGTCTGTGAGGCTCAACAATCACTTTGCTTCCTCCTTTCATTCCTCCACGAGGTGGTCCTCCACGACCACGAGGCGCACCACGTCCTCTGCCGCGAGGCCCACTACGGCCTCTGTCACCACTACGGCCTCCTCCAAAGCTTCTTCCACCTCCAAAACCTCTTCCACCACCATCTCTTCCACCTCTGAATCCTCCACCACCACGTCCTCCTGATTATAACAATACCAACATACAGAAAATTAACTAAACGGAAGAACAGAGTGTTATTAAAAATCTCTACTTTTATCTTTGAACTTTATTGAAACAGTGAAGATACAAAAGGCTCATGAATTAAAACCCTAACTACCAATTCAAACTACAGAAACCGTAATGATACGAATTCAGATTTGATACGGACAGGGTTATACTCTAGAGGCAGACAGAACAAGAAAGACATAAACTTTAACTAAGGTTCTTACCTGTAACTGGGGGTCTCATATTTGCTTGTCTAAAAGTGAAGAACGAAAGACGAGAACCGAAAAAAAACGAGGGCAAAGGAGAGAGATGTGCGGTGGTGGCTGATTTTAGAGTCTCTGTGAGTTGGTTTATATATTAAGATTTTAGGGCTTTTAGGGTTTATGCTTTGGTAACATTTCTTGTATTTTATAAATAGGCCCTTCTATTATATATATCTTAACTACATTAGTCTACTACATTGGTAACGATGGGTCCAAACTCCAAAGTATGGAGTTGGGTTTGATCCGGATTGGGTCAAGATAATAATGGGCCGATTTTATTGGCCCAAAGTGGGTTTGTTTATGTCTCACGGAAAAGATAAGTTAGGGTTTTATTTTTGTGAGACAAGAAGAGTTAGTTATTCACTTATTCTCAATTTCTCATAGAGAAATTACGAATATATCTAAGGTTCTCGATCATCTAAAGTTTTTAGGGTTCGACTTGCTCCTCCTCGTCTCTGCTTACCTATATTTGAAATCTTTATCACAAACTCAGCTAGCTATTACATCACTAATGGCCGAACGTTGTCAAAGAATTGATGAAGAGGTTGTTGCTTCTAGAGACGAGATCAGTTCGTTGCCCGACGATTTGCTTATCCAGATTTTGTTGCTTGTACCGATCAAAGATGCAGTTGGGACAATGATATTGTCAAAACGATGGCGTTATGTCTGGACGTTGTTGCCTAAACTCGAGTACAGTGATCCTGGTGATGAATGCGAAAGCGTGTGGAAGTTTCTTGAAAAGTTATTGGAACTTCACAAGGCACCTTTTCTAGAAACTTTGTGCATCCAACTCGGTAAAAATTTTCTATTGAGGTAGATGTTGGGAAATTAGTTGCAAATGCAGTTGATCGCTTTGTGCGCAAGCTAGAGTTAGAGCTCCACTGGACGGCAGAGCCTACCAGCTTGCCTAAGAGTCTTTACACATGCAAAACACTTGTGGAATTGACTCTTTCGGACAAGATTATAGTGGATGTTCCTTCTTCGGTTTGCCTCCCGTCACTCAACATATTACGCCTTTTTTATGTGGTGTTCAAAGATGAAAATTCTCTAGAGAGGCTTATATCAAGTTGCTCAGTTCTTGCCCGATCGAAAGTGGGCCTCGCCATCAGTGATAACCGGGACTACCGTTTCGCGAAGGTGCATAAGCTTCGCCTTGAAAAGCCACATATCGACGTTGTATGTCATACTGATGACAAGTTTCTCAAAGCTATTTCCTTGGTCACGTATCTTGTGTTACCTTTGGAAGATCCAATGGTATCTATCCTTTTTATTATTATTGTTTTTTTTCTTCTTGGCTGTTAGGTTTGATCACATTGATTTATATTGGCTTTTGATTTAGTCATTGAAGGCTCTGGATTTTCGTGGCTTTACCTTCACTCGACTTGGAAAATTAGTGATATGTCCACATGGCCATCTCTGGTTGGATATAATTCCACTAATTCTCAACAACTCTCCTAAACTAAGATTTCTTGCTATCACTTCTGTAAGTAACAAGTAACAACGCAATCTCCTTGTTGTATAAACTGATTCTTTGATTCCACCTCATAGATTTTTATGTACTTGCATCCAGGTAAGTGGATATCGACCCGGAAATCTCCCATTGTCATGGTACCAACCAAGGTACTGTTCCCAGATGCTTGTCGGCTCATTTAGATGAGGAGTTTGTGTGGCATGGATATAGAGGAAACGAAGAAGAGACACAGCTCATAAGATACATTTTTGCTAATGCAAAGTGTTTAAAGAAAGTGACAGTCACATCTATATGGGAACATTTTCAATCTTCAATCTTGAAGAGAGAGATATCAACCTTCCATCTTGAAGAGAGAGAGGTGATAGAAACGGTCTTAAAGTCTATGCCTAGAGTTTCAACAACGTCTACGCTTGTGTTTAAATGAAGAATGTATATTCTCTTACCATTTGGTGCAAAACCACATCTATATGGGAACATATTCTAACTTCTTTGAACATATTGGACACATTGTTTCTTTGATGCATAACATTTTACCATTGCCGGGCCCATCGAGAATCTGGAAGAAAAATACAAATTTATGAGGGAATTGAATACTACATACCAACTTCGACAATTTTAGATTTTACCTTTGAAGTTATAGAACACAAACCTGAAATTTTTTTTATAAAATTGAAATGATAGTTTTTTTTTGCAATTTTAGTGTTACAAAGAAAACCGAACCGAATAAAACGAAATTTTATCAAATTCCTATATTTTTAAATTTTATTAATAATAGATTTGCCAATGTTTTCTGGATTCAACCCGCTCTTGTATGCGACTGCCAATAAATATTTTAAAAGGAATAAAATCCATTTGATTTTTCATTATTAGCCAAGTAATGATTCACTCTATTTATAAAGTTGACAAAATAAAAAAGTACTAATCCCTACACACCACAAATCACACATCAATAGGGACAAAGCGAGAGAGAAGAGAGAGACCGGACCAAACACAAAGCCCTTAAAGATAGGAAGATACTTTGTCATAGCTTTGCTATTTCTCAAAAAAAAATGAGGGACGACAGAGAAAGAGGAGAGGGTGATTTGTCATGGCCTTTGATCGGAGAGAAAAGTAGTGTCAAGGAAGAAGTGAAGAAGCAGCTATGGCTTTCAGGCCCACTCATCGCCGTGAGTCTTCTTCAGTTTTGTCTACAAGTTATCTCCGTCATGTTCGTTGGCCATCTTGGCTCTCTTCCTCTCTCCGCCGCATCCATCGCCACCTCTTTCGCCTCCGTCACCGGTTTCAGCTTCCTCGTCAGTTTTTCCTCACTCTCTCTGTCTTTCTACAAATTACATATTCCCATATCAATTTATTCTTAACCATGTATCTTAATCTTTAATTTAATTTACCAAAAAAAAATCTTCCAAATTTAGGATATTAGGAATAAATGTCTGAATGTGAAACTTGATTTGGTAATTAATATCATTTTTTTTGATTTTTTTCCTATACATATATGCAAACCTTTGGATTTTTTTAATATGTAGAGTTTTTTTTTTTGTGTGCAAGTAATATATAGTGCTTTAAATCTTTAATTAGTTTATCTCTAAAAAGAGATGTATTAGTAATTATATATCATTAGAAAGAAATATATATTATTCACCTCACCTATGATGGACATATCACTTTATCAGTTATCAGGCCACCTTATTTGAATATCCAAGTTGCGTAAGCATCTTTTCTGCCACTCATGCGACAAGAAAACAAAATACATTTTTGCCATTTTATGGACAGATCGAGAAGTGAAAACGCCAAAATAACAAAATCAAAATGTTTTTCTTGTATAAACAAAAATGAATGCTTTAAGCAGTTGCTTATGGCTCTTATTTGAACTTGAAAACCACTTGTCGAACATTGAACGATGTCAACAAATCCAAATTTTAATATTCAATTGAAAGTTTTAAAAATTGGGTTGTACGTTTTTACTTGTGAAGCAAGAAACTACACTGATTCACTTTTCCATTTTCCTCATGAACAGATGGGAACAGCAAGTGCGTTAGATACGCTTTGTGGCCAAGCGTACGGAGCAAAGAAGTACGGAATGTTAGGAATACAAATGCAAAGAGCTATGTTTGTTCTTACACTAGCTTCTATTCCTCTCTCCATCATTTGGGCTAACACAGAGCACCTTCTCGTCTTCTTTGGACAAAACAAATCCATTGCTACACTCGCTGGCTCCTACGCAAAATTCATGATCCCAAGCATCTTCGCCTACGGTCTTCTTCAATGCTTTAACAGGTTCTTGCAGGCCCAAAACAATGTGTTTCCTGTGGTTTTCTGCTCTGGAGTAACAACTTCTCTACATGTCCTCCTTTGTTGGGTCTTGGTTTTCAAATCTGGTTTAGGGTTTCAAGGAGCTGCTCTTGCCAACTCCATTTCGTATTGGCTTAATGTCGTTCTCTTGTTCTGTTACGTCAAGTTTTCGCCTTCTTGCTCACTAACTTGGACCGGTTTCTCTAAGGAGGCTCTACGCGATATCCTCCCTTTTCTGAGACTAGCTGTTCCTTCTGCACTTATGGTCTGGTAATACATATATATGAATCAATGTTACAAATACATGGATCTCTTAATTAGCTATCTTGATTTCTTATGTAATGTTGTTTGAGTGCAGCTTAGAGATGTGGTCCTTTGAACTTTTAGTTCTCTTATCAGGACTTCTTCCAAACCCGGTTCTAGAAACTTCTGTTCTCTCAATCTGGTTAGAACAATGCATATGAATAATTGTGTATTTTCTTTATCATGTTCTTGAGTTTAGTCAGAAATTATTTGCAGCCTTAATACATCAGGAACAATGTGGATGATCCCATTTGGTCTAAGTGGCGCTGCAAGGTAAACTTATATAACTTGAATCATGTAACCTTACATCAAAATCATGATAGACCATTGACTTTCCTTTAATATTGGTGCAGCACGAGGATCTCAAATGAATTAGGAGCGGGTAACCCGAAAGTGGCTAAGCTTGCGGTGCGTGTGGTCATTTGCATTGCAGTAGCAGAAAGTATAGTGATCGGATCAGTCTTGATATTGATAAGGAATATATGGGGATTAGCTTATAGTAGTGAACTAGAAGTAGTCAGCTACGTAGCCTCGATGATGCCAATTCTCGCCTTAGGAAATTTTCTAGACAGTCTTCAATGCGTTCTCTCAGGTTCTTTTTCTTTCTTTGCTTGCAAGTAAAGACAATTAAAAATACACTAATCATGAAAAACTTGGTTAAGTCCGGTTATGTTTGTTTTTCCGGTTAATTAATCAGGGGTTGCTAGAGGATGTGGATGGCAGAAGATAGGAGCAATCATTAATCTTGGTTCATATTATCTTGTTGGAGTTCCTTCAGGATTGTTACTTGCTTTTCACTTTCACGTTGGTGGTCGGGTAAATGAAACTACCCCAATTTAATCAGATTTTTTTTTTTATTTAACTGATTATAATGTCAACGTTAAACATATCAACAATGTTAAATTTTAAGGGGCTTTGGCTTGGAATCATATGTGCCCTCGTTGTTCAAGTTTTTGGTCTTGGCCTCGTCACTATTTTTACAAATTGGGATGAAGAGGTAAATATCTTTTTGTTATAAAAGCTATGCATGGATCTTAGATTAATTATGATTAATGTTTTCTTCGTGTATTTTAATGGATAGGCCAAGAAAGCTACAAACAGAATTGAGTCTTCTTCAAGTGTGAAAGATTTTGCAGTCGATGACAGATCAGTTGTTGTATTTTGAGAACCATTGTGTGTGTTTTGTTCTTAACAACAAAGACACTCAATCATTGTCATTGATAGTTTAAAAAATGTATTTTACTTCATCATTTTTAACCAATATGGAAGAGAAATGGTAATAAAAGAAAACATGAAATTTCTAGATCCAGTGATTAAACTCTGAATATTGATGAAATGAGAGCAAGAGCCAATAATTTATACTCATTTCATTATTTTCCAAGCTTTGACCTAATAAACTCAATTACCATTAAGAAAGAATCTAATGTAACATAAATACACAGACATATTATCAAGATGCACATACAGCTTTGCGAGAATGTCCTGAGAGCTAATAGCTTCGTCCTTTTTGGCAGATCAAAAAAATTCCCTCAGCAGCTTCCCAGTATAGAGAGGCTTATGCTTTTTAACACTACAAGTCATATTTTGGTGCTTTCAATCTTGCCTTGGAGGAGATGCAGCTGTTGTTTCTCTCGCTGTACCTGCAACAACCGAGTTTTAGACAACTTTGAAGATGATGAGAGAGTTCTTAATTTGCTGATCAGAAGCAAGGCTAACCATTGGGCTGGCTTTCTCCGGTAGGTGTTTGTACAGTTGTGGGTTGTGGCGGTTCTTGAGTCTGAGTTTGATCCTCTGTTTGGCTTTCAGCGGGAGACAAAGCTTTTAGCTGCTCTTCAGTGAACTTGAGGTAATCCTCGGATGTGTAAGCTTTTGGTGATTGTGAATCATCTGCTTATTTCAATGAAATCATCTTAGCTTAGGTTCACTACTCCATTTCATGAATATGATGAATATAGAAAACATTAAAACAATGACAGTAGGTTACAGATTAGCCAATGCTTGAGGAGCTTATGATCTAGAGGAATCAAACTACTTTTTAATATGTCTCAATCAAATGCCTAGCACATGCTTCCTATTCTGTTGGCAAATAGAATCTAATATTTCCAGAACCAAATGACAGTATCTTTGTTAACTTTGTTTAGTGTGAATTTGGTGAAAGATGAAGAAGAACAAAAGCATATGCGCGCATAGTATAGTTAGACCACTCACTGGGATCATTTGCAGTCACAGGAGCTTCAGTGCTAGGAACTGATGGTGGTGGTGGTGGAGGAGGAGGTTGAACAGGATTCGTTCTGTTTTGGTTGTACACGTTTGGCGTTGAGATATCATCAAGGCCAATTTCACGCTCAAGGGTACTTTTAAAATCTCTTGAAACATCCTAAAACAAAAGACATGTAAACAAACAAAAACAGTTAGGCACAACATATACAAACAAACCTCATAATTTCTGAAAGTCTTGAGATAGAAATTAAACCTGTAGCTCTCTAATCGTTGGCTGAAATGTACGCAGAGTTTTTCCAAGATTCCGAGCTACCTGCACGGATCATAGCAAGTAAAACACTTCTTCAAAGAGCTAAAACAACTCTAAAAGACTATATGGAGAAGCAACAGTGATATCTTGAGCTCTTTTCTCTTCTCATTCCCAAACTCAGACTCTCAAATGGCTCCGTATAGACGTCGAACTTTCTCCAAGTTAAGATTTTAAATCCACAGAGAATCAAACACTATTAAGCCAAAAGGTCATCTATCTCTAGCCTCAACTATACACCATACTCCAATTCTCATAAGAGAAACTAAACAGTACTAATTCATAAGTTGCTTAAACCCTAAAAAGATATGATTCCAAATCAATCATCAAGAAATTTTACACACACAAAGACACTAACCTCAGCAAGACCTTTAGGACCAAAGACTAACAAAGCAACAACACCAATAACCAAAGCCTCAGGTGCTCCAACACCAAACAGAGACGCACGAATCATCATACTCTTACATCTTCTCTTCTTCTCTGCACACAAAAAACCACCCAACTTCAGAAATTAAACAACTTTACAAAAACCCAGAAGTAAAGAAGCAATCATATCTCTGAAATCGAAACCTGGGTTTGAAGATTTCGGCGAGATTGAGATGCCCAAATGCTTTAAACCAATGTAAGGAGAGAAACGAGAAGAACCCAGAAGAGAAAACCATGAGGAGAGGTTAGGTTTCGAAGCTTTATAACGAGATTGCAGAGGAGGATAAGAGAAAAGGTGAGATTTTGTAATCGTTGGTGATGAAGAAGAAGAAGCTATAATCTGTAACGCCATGGCCATGGGCAGCTTCGAAATTGTAATATAGTTTTGTATGTAGCTTTGAAGACTATCTTAAGCCATAAATTCACTCCCTCAGCTTCATCACCAATCAAATGTCCAGAGCTTGAAAATGAAATAACAACACACACAAAAAGATAAAACAGAGAAAATCTAAATTATCCTTTGGAAAATCTGAATGAGATAGTCGCAAACACAGAAATATTGGGCCGTTAAAAATGTATGATATTTAATTTGGGCTTGATTTATTGGGCCTGAGCTGAGTTCTTTGGTTGCTCTCTTTCTCTTGGATAAACTTTCTCTAAACATAGTGGAGTGTGCAAGTATCATAGTATTCTTTCCATTCTGTTTCGGGTTTTCTTTTATTCTCAATCGAATCGAGTAACAAGTGAGATTTGTGTTTATAGTTCTTCCTCAAACGTCGAATCATAGGGATAAATTTCAACAACAACAACTTCTTTTAAAGTTTTAGTTTAGTTATTCTTTAGAAATCTTAACTCGATAATGATACAGTACCAAACAAGTTGAGTATTATAAAGATACACAACCAATTTGATTCATGTATTGATTGGTGGTATTGAACTTAAACAACATAATTAATTAGGGAAGACTCTTAGTTTTGACTGATGTCAACATGGTTCATATCCTAAAAAGGTAAAAAGAAAGAGTAATAATTAGTTTTCATTGTAGAGAGACTTAATAAAGAAGAAAGTAACAAAAGTAGAAAAGAAAGGTAAAGGAGTGGCAGCCACACACACGCACGAGGGTTTGCTCAAAAAGCCATCACACACAACAAGATGGTCTGCGCACGTGTGCTTCTTAATTCTTCTTGTTACCAACCTTTCTCCAATTATTTTATTTTGTTTTACTTAATGGGCATAAATAGTTACAAAGTTAAGGATACAAAATATATTGAAAACACTAATAATAACTATTTGTGAATAATTAGAGAATAGTATAGCAACAGTAGAGAAGAACATTCAAAAGAAATTAATAAAAGTGACTCTAGTTATAAAAAGATTAAAGAAATGCTCAAAACTTGAGAGGAGGTCACATGGGAGTTCCAATGATGAAGCGGCTTCTATTATATTACCTCTCTCACTTATTGATCGGTCCCCATATCATATGCGTACATAAAGGCTATGGGTCAACTCTTCCCCATGGTCTAATATATTTCTTCTTTCCTTTGAACAAGTATAGAATCATCCATTTTATAGGTACATTTGAAGACCAATAATTATTCTATAAAAAAAACACCTACATATAGACATTGGCCAACGTTAGTATTTTACGATACTAGTCTATATATACCAAAAAAAATTAAGTTCTAGATATTACCCTTTTTCTTTTTGGAACTTTGATTTGAGAAAACCCACAATGCAGAGACAAATATATGTTCACAACCAATATATTAGAATTTCTTTAACAAGTTTTAGTAACTATGTATGTAGATAAAAATTGAATCTGCATTTCTAGGGATTGAACCAAACCGATCAAACCGTTATTTACCCTCCCAAATGATGCATAACTATTTTAAGTGAAGCGCGTGTGGTGGTGTGAAGGAAAGGAACCATGAACCATCTAAAATGTGATGACGTGGCAAAAGCTCGTGGTGAAATTGAATGAAAAGCTGGACTAGATAACGACCGGTGTGAGTGAGAGAGAGAGAGAGAGAATTCGATCCATCATTATACAAAACCTTCTTCGCTTTTTATTTGATTTATTTATCCTTTTCTCATTTGATTTTCTCGGGAAAATCTCTCTGCGTAGTAGATCCAAGTGGTGGTTTCTGAGTAGTAGTAAGCAAGCAAATCTGGATGTTATTGTAGTCGGTGTGAATCTGAGTTCGAAAGATGAGGAACGTTGTTAATAACAGCGTTGAGACTGTTAACGCCGCCGCTACCGCCATCGTCACCGCCGAGTCTCGAGTACAGCCGTCTTCTTCTCAGGTAAACTACTAAGCTTCTTCTTCCAGATTTTCCGTGATTGAAATGTGTTTTTCTTCTGCTCATAGATCAGTATTGTTACTTGCTTGATTTAGATCGTGATTCCGAGATTTATAGCTTTTGTTTGAATGATTGCTCTGAAAATTTGATCTGTTCTTAGTTTTGAATTTCGCGATTTTGCTGTTTTGATTTAGCTCATAGTTACGAAACTGTAGTGAATGTGATTTGAATTTGCGATTTTGGTGTTTTGATTTTGATTACGATTCTAGATCAGAGCTAATGGTGAGCTTAGTTCTTGATTTCACGACTTTGATTTGTTCTCTCTGGATTACAATTGTGGTCTCAAAAAGGTAAAAAGATGCGTTGTTGCTTTTTCAATCTTTTTGTGGATTGGCTTTACAAGTCATAATAGCATCCATGATTAAAAAGGTTAAAAGCGTTTCTATTTCATGTTTGGTTAATTTTCCACGGATAGTATAAATTTCTCCAAAAGTGAATTACAAACGTTTAGCTACTTATTAGAAACTAAACAAGATTAACTTTATTATCAAAAGCTTTTACTTTGAGAAAGTTTTGTTGAAACAGTTCTCTCTAAAGGGGATCAAGATGAGTCTAATTTTGTGTGTTTAATTTGTACAGAAGGGAAGATGGGGAAAATGTTGGAGTTTATATTCATGTTTTGGAACTCAGAAGAACAATAAAAGGATTGGTAATGCTGTGCTTGTACCTGAACCGGTTACATCTGGAGTTCCGGTAGTTACTGTTCAAAACTCAGCTACTTCAACTACTGTTGTTCTTCCCTTTATAGCTCCTCCTTCATCTCCAGCTTCGTTTTTGCAATCGGATCCTTCATCGGTTTCTCACTCGCCTGTTGGTCCACTTTCTCTTACTAGCAATACATTCTCGCCTAAGGAGCCTCAATCTGTCTTTACCGTTGGACCTTATGCTAATGAAACTCAACCAGTCACTCCTCCGGTGTTCTCTGCGTTTATAACTGAGCCATCTACTGCACCGTATACTCCACCTCCTGAATCATCAGTCCATATAACTACACCTTCTTCACCTGAAGTGCCCTTTGCTCAGTTGCTTACTTCTTCGTTGGAGCTAACTCGGAGGGATAGTACTAGTGGGATGAATCAAAAGTTTTCGTCTTCGCACTATGAGTTTCGGTCTAATCAGGTGTGTCCGGGGAGTCCTGGTGGTGGTAATCTAATCTCTCCCGGGTCAGTGATTTCAAACTCTGGTACATCTTCTCCTTACCCTGGTAAATCACCCATGGTTGAGTTTCGAATAGGCGAGCCTCCAAAGTTCTTGGGTTTTGAGCACTTTACAGCTCGTAAATGGGGATCGAGGTTCGGTTCTGGATCGATCACACCTGTTGGGCATGGTTCAGGTTTGGCTTCAGGCGCTCTGACACCAAATGGTCCAGAGATAGTATCTGGAAACTTAACACCCAACAATACCACATGGCCTCTTCAAAATCAGATCTCTGAGGTCGCTTCACTGGCAAATTCGGATCATGGCTCTGAAGTCATGGTAGCAGATCACAGAGTTTCGTTTGAGTTAACAGGTGAAGACGTTGCACGTTGTCTTGCAAGCAAGCTAAATCGATCACACGACAGAATGAACAACAATGACCGGATCGAAACAGAGGAGAGTTCATCAACAGACATAAGAAGAAACATAGAGAAAAGGTCAGGAGACAGAGAGAACGAACAGCATAGAATTCAGAAGCTGAGTTCCTCATCGATTGGATCTAGCAAAGAATTTAAATTCGACAACACGAAAGACGAGAATATCGAGAAGGTTGCAGGAAACAGCTGGAGTTTCTTCCCGGGGTTACGATCTGGAGTCAGCTAACCAAATTAAAATGACATCTCTTCTTCTTCTTCCTCATTACCAAAGACAGAGATATAAAACCCTATAAGTAACAAACCTTGAACATGGATCGTGAAAAAAGGTAAGAGATTTGGGTTCTAACAACTTATACACACTGAATAAATAAGCTTAAAGCTTTGATTTGCAGTTAACTTCTGTACTCATGTAGTTGGAAACTTTGGAATATTCTTGGATCAGCTCCTACATCTAATCTTGTTACATTGATATAAATTGTTTATTTCTTGTTTTACTGTTTCATACAAATATATTGTTTGAACTGAGATCGTGAATGGTCTTATTCTATATCATTACTAAAACATTTTCATTTCTGTTCTTTCAGAAACATAGATTCGGTTATTATCGTAAGAAATCTAATACAACTGTGAACTACTACATAAACTGAATTGTTCAAAAGAAAACATCGAAATAATATACAGAACAAAAAGGGAAAACAACAAGAGCTGTGAACCACAAAGGAATTAAACCGGGTTTTGACTCTCCTTATTGGAACCGGAACTAAACCGGGATTTCAATCCTCCTTATCAGAACCGTAATACCTCTTAAACGCTCTGGGTAGATAAACCGGAATCAAAACACCAAAGAGATTAAACGACCAAATCCCTAAATTAGCCGCCGCCAAAACTTTCCCGGCATACATCCGCCGCGCAGAAACCGTCCCCGTCACATCCTCCCTCGAGAACTCACTCATAATCCACTCCACAAGAGTCAAAACCCTCCTGGCGTTGTAAACAATCGGAACAAGAATCCTCGCCGGAGCAGAGAAGCCAAACATGGTCGCTAATCCTTCCATAAAAATCTGACTCGCTAAAAGAAACACGTGCGGTGCAGCTGCGCTAACACCGTTCTTATCATCCTCAACGATTCCTTCGAAGATGTAACAGATCGGAATGATAAGCCCGACGATCCCCGCCGCTGTAACATAGATACGGAAGATTTTGTTTGTGGAGCTTGTGAGAGGAGCGTCACGGTTTGGATTGTTGTGTGGTGGGAAGATAAGTTTCGAGAGGAAGAAGAAGTAGATGAGAGTGAGGATCGTGAATATGAAATCTTGGATTGTTACGAGACCACTTGCGGAGAGAACGATGATTATTGCGAGGATGTTTAGTTGTCGGAATGAGAAGAATCCGGCGGGTTTTCCGGTGGATGATACTGTTGAGGTGGATTGGGTTTGATGTTCTTCTTCTTCTTCTTTGGGTAAGGTTATGTCGTTGTACGTTGGACCGACACCTCCAGACATCGTTTTGGTGTAAGTTTTTTTTTTTTTTTTCTCGGGAAAATGTGGTGAGAAAGTTTTAGAGGTGGAGGAAGATAAAAAGAGTGTGAAGAAGGGGACACGTGGCGGATAGTGAAGAGTTTTGAATGGAAGAGGTTTAGAAGACGTGGCGGATTATTGTTGTGCTCACAATTAGTTTAGATTTTATTATTTTAACTACATGCAGGTAATTTCGTAAAAGTTCTTAAGAAACATATAAATATATGTGTTAATAGGAAGCCTAATTATTTTGGCTTTCTGGACGTAAGTGCACTAGGCTTTGTAGTTATAGATTTCAATTATAAGCTTCAATGATTACTAGTTATAAAAAATGATATAATTAGTTAGCAGGAAATGAATCCGGAACCATAAACTGTAGAATTGATTTAACTAAAAAGGAACTAATTACTAGAAATCGTATGAAACAAGGCATTGTAGATTACTAGACTTGTAGTAGAATATGGAATATTGTAGATATTCTACAAGAAGAGCTTAGATCATGGGTGAGAATACTTGGTTGTAGAAACAACTTTAAATTCGACCTCCAATGTCAAAGTGTCATTGTCCAAGTAATTACACTCCCGATGGCTATAGCCGCAAAATCTTCGCAACCCCACCCTTGAGTTGATTTCTTGTAACAGACGTTAACTGCAAGAAAAATAAATATATGTAAGGTATTGAAAATTTAGTTAAGACTTGAAAAAAGCAACTAAGTGATTTATTCAAGAATATAGAAAATTGTGTTTCAAAGTTAATTATACGTTTCTGTGTGACGTGATTGTTGTATACATGTGGACGTGGGTATAATACTCGGAGATCTGCATGCACGTAAATCTTCTCATCCTCCGAAAAGGTTTCACTATCAGCTATATATATGCAGAAATAAGGACAACCATTTGCCATCTGCCTCTCTTCCCTTTGGATACATCTTCAAACACCTATAGAAAAGTCACATTATTTTGTATACACTTAGCATACATAGACGTGTATATATATTCAATGACTTATTAGCCTCACCATTCTCTTCCTCCAACTGAAAAGTTGTTTGACACATAAAGATTCTCTGTCAATAAGGAGAAACCATTGGCACTCCAGGAGAATGTGGATGGTGAGAGTTTCTGATCAAAAGACATCACTTCCCAATTGGTAAGGGGTGGAACAACCATCACTTCAACACCAAACTCGCATTTTTGCCCGTCGAATATATATCCATTTTTTGGATTTTCGAATAAGTGGAGAGGAAGCATTTGAGAGAATCCCCATACCATTCTTAAAGCATTGAAACGCTTTACTTCAGTATCTATTAGAAAAAATGGAGTAATTCAACGTGACATATGTGACAAATGAACAAGTCTTATATAGTTAATATAAATATTGAATAATATAGATATGTTTTAAACCAACAACTTTGAATAGTAAAGTACATTTGTTCTTTCTTATTGTAGACGAAGAACTTGACATATGCAAAAACTTCAGATGTGCTGTCTATTTCTACGTACATTGAAATATAACCACTTCCATGGTCCTCGTCGTTCCCTTTTGGATATATAATCAATTTCCTGCAGGTTTTCTTTTTAACAGAAATATTATTGCATAAAGTAAGAAAGATTCATGTTCTTTTCTTATGATGAAGATTTAATTTAACCCTTCAGGAGCTAATGTGTACATAGTAAAATCATGGTCTATATGTGTTACATGTCTCATAAAACATAAATGGTAATATATAAGAGCAAGATTATAGCTACATACCAGTAATACCCGCCTACCGTGAAACGACGAGATTGGTATTTTTCATTGTTAAGTTGTGCGAGATTCTCAATCTTGACAGAATAGCAAGAAGGCGAGGATGTTCCGTGAAACTGCTCGCAATCGTAGAAGTTGGATTTGAGCATGTCGTTTCACCGTATGATAACGTTGTTGCATTCGAAATTGTGTTACCCATTCTTCATGAACCTTATTGGAAAGCAGAAAGAATGTTGCCAGATAGCGTTACATATAGAGAACACAAAATCTCTTATGATATCGTTTTTCAACTTTTAATGTGATTTAATCAAAGATTCATCTTTATCACTTCGTGATATCTTAGCTAATATTTATTTTATTGTTTTGAATTCAACATAGAAATCTCATCATCTCTACCTTTTTTTAATCAAAACAATAGTATCTTTTATCATATCTAACTAAAAATTTACTGCCAAGGTTTTGGTAACTAATTTTAAATATATGGTCAGATATTAAGAAAAATTAGTGAGACTCAACTTAATTTCCTATCATGTTTCAAAATTTGAAGTTGATCCAATACCATATTTATTCTTCAATTGCTTGTAGAATGGATTCAAAGACTAAATGGTGGTAGTAGTAAAAACTGGCGAAGACCACAATCATATAATCAGTGTAGTCATCTATCTAAGTTGGGGCTCATAGCTTTCCGGTTTTGGAATTTAAGACAGTTCATTGTTTTGCATCTTTATCTAACAAATCTTAATCTTCAACCAAACCGCATAAACCTACTTCGACTTGAATTTCTCGCCGAGTTTACCGACTCTGTCCTTAAACTCTTCCACAGTCTCCTTAGCCTTCACTATAGAGATATTTCTGATCTCATCAGCCCTCAAGCTCGTTTGTCTCCACACTTCCTCTGCTTTAGACTTAGTTTTGATTTTGAGGTCTTTGGCTTTGTTCTCCATGCCATGAACTTGTTGTTTTAAGGCTGATATCAGAAGGCTTATCTTCTCTATGATCAAGTAAATTACTTCTCTGGATTTCTCTCCTACATCTTTCGCCATCTTCTTCAGCTTAGCAATCAGATTTCCAGCTCTTTTCATGGTTCCTTCTACATGATTTTGCTTTCCTGCGTTCAGCCAAGTAGATTCGGTTTTTGTTGTCTGTTCATGGAGGTCGCTGTCAACAATCACTTTTAGGCCATACTTCTCCCAACGTCCTCTAGCTTCTTCTAGCACTTTTGCTTGTTCTCTTGCTCTTCTCGCTTCATCCTTAGCCCAATCCCTTCAAAAACAAAACTCAAAACAGTAAATAATCTGAAGAGCTAAACTCTCATATGTTTGATTTGTCACATTTTTCAATATAAAAGTTTTTGAGTTTCACTAATCAATGTAATTAAGAAATGTTTTGCCTCTATCTCACTGTGTAAGATCTATTCATGCTCATTTGATCTTGCTTGGGAAAGAAAGAAGAACTTTCAAGATACTATATTCTATACCTGGCAATGGATAAAGCGTTCCTTTCAACTTCAAGCTCATTTTGTAACCGGAGTATCTCTTGGTTCTCATCCTCCACTTGCTTTTGAAGTCTATCAAACCTCTCTTTCTCATATGACATCTCTGCCTTGTTACTCGCAAGGCTTTGAAGTTGTTCCTCAAGCTCATTTCGTATCCTTGCAAGAGCCTCCATTTCTGTTTCAATCGATGTGCGTTCTCTCTCCAATGCAAGAGTCTCCTCTTCTTTCTCAACTCTAAGTCTCGCTAGCTCTGACTTTGCTTCTTCAGCCAATTTCTCCACTGCATCTACTATTTCTTTTTCTCTTAAAAGCTCTTTCTCGAAGCTAGCATTAATATCCTTCTCGACCTGAGCAACCAATTCGTTATGTGCACAAACCACATTTTCGGCCATAGCCTCTGCTTCTATACGAGCTAGCTCCTCACCAACTACTTCAAAAGCATCACCAATTGCAAGAGACACAGCTGTTTGGGCTTTTGTAACTGCTTTCGACGGTTGAAACAATCTGGTACGCCCTAGATGATGGACACAAGACTTTTAAAAACAAATTTTGGTTGTGAAACTCTAATGATATGATTACTTAAGAAGCAAGAATCTCACTCACCAAAAGAAAGTGCTGTTATTCCGTGTTCTCCAGCAGATAGGTCAGCTATAAGGGCAGGCCATGCTTCTGGGTTTATTTTATCAATGTCAAGAAAACCAGAAAGTTGGTATAATTTCTGAAATAAGAAAAGTGAGTTGTGTAAGGTTTACGACGCTACAATGACTAGATGTGGCAAACGAAAAAGAAAGGAATAGACAAAGAACCTTGCTATCAGCTTCTGGAAGCTGTCGAAATTCCAAAGCCATCTTCCAGCTCAATAGATCCTGACGTGTTAGAGGACTGCAGAGGGAGAAAAAGAGATGAAAAGAGTGGATATCACATAACAATAGCTACTTTTTAATAGCGTATAATGTATATGGCTGGGTGAAAATAAATAGCACGTCTACCTTTCTGGGGAGAACGTAACCCGACTGCTCTCAGAAGAAGGCATATTGTTGTTAGAGAGTTTGCTTGAGATAAGTCCTGCCTCTGCCAAACCTATACTATCCAATGAAAAATGAAGAAAGCAGATTAAACATAACTTCACTGATTCAGACTTCAGAGTGAATGTACAAAAAATTCGATGATCACCTTGAATGAATGGAAAATCAGGATCTTCAGGTGTAATATCATCAAATGCAAGTTCAGTAACATTTTCTATATACATGGCAGGATATACTTTTGATGCTGAGTTCCTATAACCAATGAAGATATTTTCACGTTGTAAGGCAGTGAAATATTTCACAATGTTTCAAGAGTAGGAAAGAGATTTTTTGATAGTTACCTCGATAGAGTATTGCTTGCAGAAACCACCCAACGAGCGAATTCACGGCGTGTACATAAATCGTAAGGCAGAGCATCGGATTCAATAACCTGAAAATTAAATAGGGTTTTATAAATATGCAATCAGTATCTTCACACATCAAAAGATTGGTCAAAATAATCTGAAAGCAGTAACCTTTAAAGCTTGTAAAGCTGCAAACATTTGACTTTGAACTGGATCCACAACCGTTGGAAAGATAGGTTTTAAAGAATCTACTTGTGGAACTGTAGAAGGAGCAGGTATTCCTGTATAACGGCGGGCTTTCTGCTTTTCGTTTGGGATTTGAGAGGTATGTGTATCTACTCCATCCAGCTCTGTAGATGATGTGTATCTCTCCGCTGAGCTTACCGATGCTTTCTCCGCCTCCTCATTGTCTTTCCTAGTAGACGTGGATTTTGACGCAACATCTATTTCATCCGGAGATAAAACTTGTGAATCTAAACTAACATCCAGAAAAGGGAACGCTTGTTAAACAGGTAACCACATTGAGAGATAAAATAAGCACCAAAGAACTTAACCTATACGGTTCGGGTTTATACCTCTATAGCTTTCCTGGTTATCTTGACTAGTCACAATATTTCCTTCATTCTCATCCGTGCTGATTTGATCAATTGAACTTTTAGTAACTGTGGTCACCATCACTTCTACTTTTGGTCCTAAACATTCACCAAAATTTGATAACTTCATTATTAAAATCAACTACATTGTATCACTAAATGAAGATTGAAACACATACTTAAGACATTGCGTTTGGAAGATAAAGCTGCGTAAGTTAGCCCAACGAACAAAACCATTCCAGCAACTCCAGATAACAAGGTTCCTGAACAAAAATCAAATTCCTTCAACAAACCATGAAAAAGGTACAAAATTGCAGAATATTATAACCAAATTCGAATACAAATCTACCAAGTTAACCAAAGTCCGTACCTTTAAACCAATCGCCACCGCGAGAATTGTTCTCATCGTCTCCCGAATCAGCCCACCCACGAAAACGATCCGACCCGTTACTCTCACCCGAATCGCGACCTGGCTCTGCGTTCTGCGCGACGCATGATATACGGAGACGACGACTGAGCTTGGTCATCTTCGCTCTCTCCGGAGCTTTGAAGATACCGTGATTTAGGGCAATTCTGAGCTGGAGAGAGCTTGGTGTCCATGTCGCCATTGTAGACGCCATAATTTAGCAAACGATTCGAAAATTCGCATGAAACTGAATTTTCCATTTACGCTTTACTTTGGTCCGTTGCTTCATAGACGAGACAAGAAACGTGATACGAACCTTTCGTATAATTACGGTAAAGGCCCTTACATTTATCTACTACTTTCAAAATTTACCCACCTTAATTTATTTATTAGGTGTAACCCATCCATCTTTTATCTTACATATTAACACATATTTTATCACACACACACAATCTTGAATCTTAGTCTCAAAATCGTATATTGCATTAATCAGTGAAATTACAAGAAATAAAAGATGATGTATTCCGTTATCCGGAAAAAGAAGACACGTTTACAAATATACTAAAAGTCGAGGACTTAAATAGTTAAATTTTGATCTGCCGACCAAAAAAAAAAAAGAAGAAAAGAATTGATCCTCCTAATTAAACTTGAAAATAAAAACTTTATATTTGTGCGGTAATGTAATCTAAAGTGGTCGTATAATTAGAGGCAAACCGTAACCCGGTCTAAGAGAAAGCATATACGTCGGAGAATGGCGATAACCGGGCGAAACCGAGATTTCGAACCGGGACAAAACCAACGACAAGACAATCTTGTACTCCATGGTGGTCAAATTCCGACCGATACACATTCTCCCTCCGAATCCAAACGGCATGTAACCCATTTTATTCTTACAACCACCGTGCAAATTACCGTCGAATCTCTCAGGCTTAAACTCGTTAACGTCATCTCCCCACAACTCAACGTCGTGGTGCATCGCCACCACATCAATCCAAATGTTTGTTCCGTTTGGAATCACTCGTCCGTTCACTTCAATGTCATTTCGGGCTTGTCGTTGTGCGTTCGGTGCCGGTGGATATAGCCGGAGAACCTCGTTCATTACCCAACTCATCTGCATAAAATGATCGGAAGTTATATTCATTAGTATCAAAGTTAACATTCAGGAGGTTAAGTGATTTAATTAACTAAAAGATGTGATTTCATTGTATCATTGATGATATGCGTGTCACACGTTTTAGTCATGAATAAAAACAGATAGAATATTCATTATGAGAAGATATTGCCACGTGGCTTAGATTTTTCAGTTTTTTTAAGATTACGTGGCGTGTTCATTGGTCAGCGCAGTCGTTGACGCGCCTCTATGGTTTGATCATTGTACGTTTTGTAGATTTTGACTTCTATGTGACCACTGACTTTGACCACATTGATCAGATGTATATTAAAGTATTAATTAATTAGGCTTAAAGTATACTTAAGGTATATTTTTCGTTTATTTTAATTTTATGAAATCTTATGTAGTATCAGGCGTTCAGGCTAATATCATCTTTTTTACGTGCATTCAATTCGTTTATTTATTAAGAAAATATGAACATGCCAAGCCAAATTGTAAACTATTTTGTGAACGCGTCCAAACATAATGTATGCATGCGTATAATTAAGCACGTGGATTGTTGTGTACTGTGTTTGGTAATGTACCTTTTTTAGACCGGCAAGTTTGTTATACTCAATCTTGGAATCTCCGATGACTTCTCTAATCTCTTCCCTGATCGTGTCTTGCCACTCGGGATGGATCGCAAGAAGCATAAACGTCCACGTTAGTGCTAAAGCCGTTGTCTCGTGGCCAGCGAAGAAGAATGTCTTGCATTCGTCCACAAGCTCTTTCGCCGTAAAATTCCCTTTCTGATCGGCCTTAAGCAACATTCCGAGAAGATCGTGGCCTTGGTCATCTCCTTCAGCCAAAGATATCTTCCGTTTGTTTATGAACGACAAAAGGAGACCATCTATCTCATGACCTAGCCCCTTCGCTTTAACGGTTTGCTTGTAACTCAAAATGTTGCTGAATGGCACGCCTACGTAGCGATTTGAGTTGAAGAGAGCGAATTGCACGGCTCTTAGGTTTTTGAGGACTTGAGTTCCATTTTCTCCCGTGACACCGAAGCTTGTCTTGGCGATAATCTCACCGGCTGTTCCTATGATCTCGCTCTCCATGTCGAATTCGGGATTACCCGAGTTTATTTGTATGCCCCATCGGTCCAACATATTGGAGACTGATTCCACCATCATATTTGTCATAACCTGTTTTTAAGACGAATAATTAAAAGTAATGAGAAAAAGAGGAATATTTCGTATGAATCTTTGATTTTGAATGAGTCTAATATAGTACTTTCTAGTCTTTTCAACATCATAAGACCTTGAAATTTATGTCATGAAAAATGGTGGCTCATGCTTTTGGAAAAGGACTATATAGTCTAAATTGTTGAACTAGATTAGTCACCCTATTAATTTTCTACAACTTGGACTCTTGCCAATGCAAACGATTTTTTTAAAAAAAGTTTAACTATTGTAAGTACATATCTATACCTTAAGATTAAGAGGGGCAAATGCAGGAGTGATGATGTGGCGATGTCGTGTCCAATCATCTCCTTCGACCATAACCAAACCGGTACCAAACATTGGCTCTCTGTCTTTCTTAAAAACATTTGGTTTTCCCCAACTCTTCCCCAATACCCCTTTCGACATAACACTCAAGAATTCAGGATCGGCCACGTACACGAACGGCTCTATCCCTAGCCAGTACACAAATACTTTCCCTGCATCACATAACACGTAACCAATAATCTACGTTAATATTTAGATATGGTAATCCAAATGTTGTTAGCTAAACAACTTATATGGTCTAATTGTCCGGAATTTAAATAAGAGGATATAGATTTATTAGTTACCGTATTCTTGTTGCCACCGAGCGAAATGTGGAAGTGCAATAGAGTGTATGTCATGATTGATGATGGTGGAAGATTTGCTATTATCCACCACAACCGAGGCCATTTTCAGTTTCTTCATGTCATTAAGGTTTCCAAATGGAAAACTAGGAGCTGGACCAACAAATCCGTTTCCTCTAAGCTTCTTTTGAGCTCGAACTGGCCATATCCAACAACGCAGAAAGAGCTTCAAGAACATGAGGCAAATAACTACGACGAAAACTTTGAAGAATATGTACCAAACTCGAGACATCTCAAAAAACTCCATCCCAATCTCTCCAAATTTGTATATAAGAACAAAAAAATATGTGTGGATTTTTTTACTGTTGTGAAGAATTGTATATGAGGAAGTGATTTAGGTGCAATATGGGTTGTTGTATTCAGAATGTTTGCAGGTGAAATATGGGAATGAACCAAATGAGGTATTTATAGATGTTTTCTAGGTTCGGGTGTTGAAGAATGTCAGACTTTGACCGATGAAATTCTCGTCTCTCTATTATTTTAGTGTATTATTGTATTTTATTTGAGTTTATGTTGGTACATAACATATTAACATATAACGTTTCTTTACCATTTTCTGGTCAAACATTATCGGCATTTAGGCTTCTTGTCTTTTTCCATTTCTCTATAGTGTCTTGTACAGTTTGTATCTCTGGCTGCTTTTTTGAATATATTGAAAGTGATGTGAATGTAAGGATGCTGTCTTTTAATCCTTATTGGCAAAAAGGTTTAAACACATTACCTTTTTATTTTTTTATTTTATTTTTTGTCAACTGGAAAAATTAATTATTTACTCTTCTTTCAACCGGATAAAGTTCTTAGGTTATAACTAGTAACTACGTTTTAAACTAAAACACTAATTAGCTCTAATCACACGTTTATGTCCTCTATTTGTAGTGCTTTTTTTTCCCTCTTCAATTTTGTGATTTATTTTTCGTATTGCTTTAATCACACATCTTACTTTTTTTAATTTTTGAACTAACTCGAATCAGATTTGATAAAAAATAAAAAATTCATTTTCCGAGTACTAATTTAAGGAAGTCTTATTACATAATGTAAACACAAACTTCTCCGTTTAACAAAAATGTGTGACGTGTAAGTATGTGGTGAATTTAAAATAAAACCTAATTTAGTTGATAACTAAAAGTTCAAAACTTAAGATATATAATATATACAAGGTCGGTTAGTGAAAAAGTAGAATCTTTCGGTTTCTAGTTATAAAGCCGAATATAAAAATTACGCGTTAAATCACAATCAAGTGAAATTGTACATGTGAAATGCTCTACTTTTGGACCCAATATGTGAAATCGATCACTATCACTACCTAACTGTGAATGTGAGAATGAATCTTAAATGCTCTAACAGTTCAATGTGAAACCCTTAGGATTCAATCGTTTAAGCCCAAAATAGATCAAACCACACATCAATAATTCACAATTTATTATTTAAACCACATAACACAATAATATCTGGCATGGACCACGTACTGGATCTCTTTATCAACAAGACACAGCCTCGTCATTTGTCTTTTTCCATATTTTATTTAGAGTTTTAGAGGACACGTGCGTTATCTAATAAATTGGGATTAGTAATGAAATATATTACTAATATTATTGGAGTTCAGATATTATAATATAAGTTCAAGTAAAAGAGCTTAATGAGCAAAATAGTCAAAGTTTCGCGTATGAAACATTTTTTTAATCACACGCGTAGAGGTGCTATGACTTGTAGTACTAAGAACACAAGATCTGACAAATACGAAATAAGAACACAAGATCTGACAAATACAATAAAAGGTCCTCTTTACACAGCCGTTTTTTGGTCGTAACAAACAACTGTTATAGTTTTGGTTCGTAGATGAAAATTCCATTTGTTCATCTACGGTTAGAGTCTAATATTCGTATTAATACCATGCAGGTCACACTCACACAAATAGCACAACAAGTGGTGAAACACTAGTATCATCAATCATTTGAGAGCTTCGACTGTTCTAAACATAACATATGCGTCTTCATGAGAATAAAATATTTATATTTTTGAAATTTAAGATATTTTCAGTTTTCATATAATTTTTTTGTAGATTACGAAAATGCAAATCCATCTACAAACGAAAAATTTTTCTTCCACGTTGTAGCCCACCACGTTCCTAGCGTATGGGAGGTTTGGCCCCTTTTCAATATCATCATATAGAACATCCTTGTAATCTAATTAACAGCTTAAAAACACTTTTAAAAAGTACTAATTTATCCATTAAATAATATTTTTGTAAAAACAAAATATTAGTTTTAGATTATTTTTTTAGTTTAATATACTATGTCTATATTTTTATGTTGTATTATTTGAGCCATGTATTATCTATGTTTTGGACCATATATTATCTAAGTTTTGGATGTTATTTTATTATTTGGTCATATATATACTATATATACTAGATATAATCTTTCAAAATTGTATCTAAGTCATAAAAATTTGTATAAACTGTTTAAGTTCTATATGCTATATGTTACAGGCTTACAGAACTCTCACTAGCTAACACATTACTTTCCTTCTTTTTTGTTTGTTAAAAAACTAACACTTTGTCATTTTCTAATTAACAGAGACTACCGATCTATTTCAACCAGCGACAATCATGTGACAGAAATTGTCGTATATTTAGATTTAACCATAAAACTCATGTGAACGAAACCAGAATTAATGGTTTGTTTTTTAACCAAAAAAAAGAAATAGTTGATTGTTTGTGTTCTTGAGTACGTGTTTATGGGTCCACTAGCCATCGATACTATACATTCACTATTTTTGGGTTTTTAATTTTCTCTAGTAGAAATTTAAATGGTTGCACCGCGTAGATAAATTAGTCCGACTGAGCTAATATATTAGGACACAACATGAGTATCCCTTTTTTTGTCCCAAAACAAAAAAAATAACATTACCTATTAACTCATTAGTTTAAGAATGTCTAAATCACCAAACCTTCTTGTTAAAACTTTCGTAAATCTATCCAAAAAGAAAAGAAATAGAGACTATTTTTTAAAAAAACATTATCAGAAGCTTGTTCGTTAAACCCAAAAAAAACAAACTAAATACAACTTTAGACTTAAACACTTATTTATAATAAAATACCAAAAACTAGATGTATGTGACTATGTGTGGATTGTGATCATTATAAATTTATAACATATGCAGTTGAGAAAATAACTCATACAAAATCAAAACAATAATGTTTTGGAAATTGCATCACACGCGTTAAATATACCCCCAAATTCCAATATTGCCAAGATAGTACGGAGCGGCCAGGTTTTAGTCGCAAGAAAGTTATTTATCTCGTGTGATTATATAATCATAGAGGACAATTCTGTAAATCCGTACTTATTCACCACTTTGAGAATCAAGAGTGGCCGGCGCATTTATAAAAGCACAATAAATTCTCTTGAACTCGGAATCTCGGGTGGAAGCCAAACTCTATAAGCTAGGATAAAGGCGCATTCATAGAATTAACTACGATGCAACGCAAGTCAAACTCTACAAGCTAGAAATCAAAACAAAATTATTGACATAATAAATTATATAAAATTCCTTCCGTTTCATTGAAAACGTCATTCCAATATTTTTACTTAAGTTAATAAAACTAAGTAAAATTTTACTATATCTTAGATGACTGAAATAGTAGGATATAAAAAGATTTAGTTTTTAATCTGCATAAATACAAACACTATTTTTTATGAAACAAAAATAAATATATACTTTTGATAAGTTCCAAGTTCGGGTCAAACCCTAATCTTTGTGAGTTTTTTATCAGCTTTTAGTTTATTCTCTAATTGGAGATATAAGACTATATTCTCCATCGACAAAAGTAAGAAATTTTTTTGAAAAATAAATAAATTAATAATCAGAAAAGATATATTAATTGTTACTTGATAATTGAATAATGTTATGGCAGCTGTCCAAATTAGATAATTGATATATTAATTGTTTCTTAAAGTTTCTCTTGCAAAACTTAACTCTCTTTTTTTTTTACTTTTTTTAATTTTCTTCTTTTTGTTGGGTATCTCATTGAGATACTCGCATGGAGATGCTCTAACTCTTTCCTCATAAAAAGAAAACTAAGAACACAATCAAAAATTAAAATGTTAAAACAATTTATTTTTTGAAACTGAGGAAGTGTTATATGTTCCCCAAGTCTCCCCAAAGTTAAACATTTTGTAATTGTATCTTCGGTTTGTGTTAAAACAATGTATGACGTATATATACGTTGCCTCCTCCTTCGTTTGCCCCACGTGCATCACGTTACTAGAAGGACTATCAAAACTGTAACACGGTGTATATGTAAATGATTTTCATTTGATTTCTACCTTTGTTTAATTGAAAGTGTACCATATTAACAATCTATACCGTTTAAAGCTGGTTACATGCGTGATGCGCCACATGATTCTCCCATTTTAAAACAGTGCATCTTCTTCAATTATTATTTTTTGTTGGTTGGGTTATGTTAGGTAAATTATTTTGGGGTTGAAAACCATAAGAATAAATGTCACCAATATTCTCTCACGAAAGTCGTCCTTTTGTTGTCGTAGAACGTTAATTATATATGGTTTGTAAGTTTGGTGACTCTCCTGACTTTTCATAACCTTTAACCTGTTTTTTGCAATCTGTGTCAAACACTAAACATTTGAAAACTTTCATATTCTTTTGGCTGTTTCAGATTGGGAAAGGCTGTTCTTGATGGTTTGACTTTGAAACATGAGTCACTTTATATGTAAAAACAAGATTAAAAAGTAATTTATAATGGAAATCATAATAGGAATTACAAAATTTGAAGAATTCATCAAACACTAAGAAATTGTGACCATCTATCTAGACTAAGAAATTGTGACCATCTATCTAATAAAACTTTCAGTTTCCCCCAAACAAGTATAACCTATCCAAAAAAAGTGGGATTTAGTTTGAGATGGAATGAGCCAAATGAACTATACATCATCCTAAATGGGCGTGGAAGAATGTTCCACATTGAAAGTGGAGATCATTCAACACTACTATATACAAAATATGGACATTTCCACTTATTGTCAATTGATTTTAAGTTGTAAACCTATAATCATATAAAATAAAAAAGATTGAAGAAGCAATGAATTGTTGACGTCTTTGAAACTGCATGGTAGAAAAGTTTTACTATATTCATGACCTTCTTGTTGATGATCTCCAAGACTCACCTGCCGAGCTTTGTTACATCATACTTGTTGTGTTATTTTTAATTTCTTAATTATATTAGACATTTTCAATTGATCTTGGTGTGGTGTGCATTACAAATGACAAGAAATTATTTTATATTTTTTTTGGTTAGATGGCATATTTACTTGGTAAAATATATCCATCATAATCGCTTATCTTTTGTAATATCATACCACACCTCATCAAGGAAAAAACAAACGGATTCATGTATCTTCTTCTCTTCCTTATTTTCTCGATGCCTTCTATCTCTTCTTCTCTTCCTTATTTAATTAATTACTTCCATTTTCCAACAACCACCCAACTTAGCTAAAATAGTCCGCAAAATCGAAGTATGAACACTATTTGGTATACAATATTATGCTTGCTTTTTATTGTTAAAAATATGTGAAATGTAATTGTCCCAAACTTTGAAAGGCAAATTTAGGAATTTATTTAGGTGACTTTGTTGAAGACCAAGTTTCCGTATAAATGGAGAAAGGCAAAGACGGTCCATATATGCATTGTCACATAAGTTGGCCACTTATCCACCTCTGGAACATTATATAGCTCTCCCCATTGGTTTAAAGTCTAGAGTGTGTCCACCTCCCTAAAGTCAAATCCATGAAACAATTAGGTAACACCAGTAATTAAAAACTCTTTCCTTTTATTTATAATAGAAAATGTTAAGTGGAGAAACAAAAAGACTTGCTTTGATTGTGGCAAATGTCATCTTATTAGCATAGAGAAAAAAAAAAGAAGACATTGTAATAAGTTACTATATTTAGTATTACCTTAATTTGTCCATGAATATGGATTAGAGACCAAGGAAGTAGAGACCAAGGAAGGGATGCCTTCATTATAACCATCAATCTTGATAGTCACAGGCCCTGCCATGTGAACTAAAAAAACAATAAAAATTATATAAAGATGATATTTATAGTAACGTTAGGTTATGGTTCGTGATTGCTTAGTAACTTAAGTATGTGTCTATCTTTGATATATAGTAACAAAAGCCCATGTATTGCTAATTTGATCTTACTCACACTTGGACACAAAAACAGAGAAGAAGTAGAAACATTTCCTCTAGAGAAATAGCGGTCCACAGTATAGAATGGTGATCCATCACTACACTTATGCTGTGATTAATAGAAACAAACAGAGTTCATTATTATTGTAAAGAACTTATGGCGCAAGCCGCAGCAACAAATAGATTATGAGAATAAGAAGCAATCAACTCTGGAAGATAGAATAAGATGGATTTATCTGTACAGATGTGGTCTTCTTAATCTTGCATAATAACGGCTTATTGTTACACATAACATAACACATAATGAATGGGCTAGTCCGTCCTCAGACCAACATGGGGGCCCATGGTTCGTTTGTTGCGTGAATTATGTGAGTTTATTAGAGACAGTATCGGTAACAATATTCATGTCGTTACCACGTTTCCACTGTTTAGTTTTTATAAAACAAAATAAAAAAGTTAAGTAGCATTGGTTGAAATGACATGATAGGTCGCCAAATTAATAAGAGTGATACTTTAGTAAACCACTAACCACATTAAAACATATAATGACTATTTATATAATGAAGACACAGAGGTTTGGAACATGGAAGGTTTCTTTGTCGAGGAAACATGGAAGTTTCAACTGCACAAAAGAACAAAACAGATTAAATCTCCTAATTCTATAGGGACACGTAACAACATAGTAATCAAACCTTTCAATGAAAATAGTAATTATTTTAAAACATAGTAAAAGTGAATTTAATCATACTAAGTAAAATAAGATAAAACATGTTATTTGAATTTGAATATCGTGGGATGCGTATTTCGGTATTTGATTAAAGGTCTGGAAACCGGAGCTCCTATAACCCGAATAAAAATGCATAACATGTTCTTCCCCAACGAGGCGAGCGGGTCAGGGCACTAGGGTCATTGCAGGCAGCTCATAAAGTCATGATCATCTAGGAGATCAAATTGTATGTCGGCCTTCTCAAAATTACCTCTAAGAATCTCAAACCCAATCATAGAACCTCTAAAAAGACAAAGTCGTCGCTTTAGAATGGGTTCGGTTTTTGGAACCATATTTCACGTCAATTTAATGTTTAGTATAATTTCTGAACAACAGAATTTTGGATTTATTTGCACGTATACAAATATCTAATTAATAAGGACGACTCGTGACTATCCTTACATTAAGTTTCACTGTCGAAATAACATAGTACAATACTTGTCGTTAATTTCCACGTCTCAAGTCTATACCGTCATTTACGGAGAAAGAACATCTCTGTTTTTCATCCAAACTACTATTCTCACTTTGTCTATATATTTAAAATTAAGTAAAAAAGACTCAATAGTCCAATAAAATGATGACCAAATGAGAAGATGGTTTTGTGCCAGATTTTAGGAAAAGTGAGTCAAGGTTTCACATCTCAAATTTGACTGCATAATCTTCGCCATTAACAACGGCATTATATATGTCAAGCCAATTTTCCATGTTGCGTACTTTTCTATTGAGGTGAAAATATGGGTTTGTTGATTAATCAAAGAGTTTGCCTAACTAATATAACTACGACTTTTTCAGTGACCATTCCATGTAAACTCTGCTTAGTGTTTCATTTGTCAACAATATTGTCGTTACTCATTAAATCAAGGAAAAATATACAATTGTATAATTTTCTTATATTTTAAAATTAATTTTGATGTATTACCCCTTTATAAATAGGCTATCGCTACAACACCAATAACTACACCCAAAAGAACATCTTTCCTTCGAATTTTCTTTCAATTAACATTTCTTTTACTTGTCTCCTTGTGTCTTCACTTCACATCACAACATGGCTTTGAAGACAGTTTTCGTAGCTTTTATGATTCTCCTTGCCATCTATTCGCAAACGACGTTTGGTAAGTTTATTCAAATCGCTCTATATATCAAAGTTATCCACATACAAGCTAGATATAGTTCTATTATAAAACATTTTGAACTTACATCGTAAATTTTTAACAAATCCCAATTAGCTTTCTCGATTGTATGTTCAGCTTAACTAAGACATTTTCAAAGGTATGTTATTCTTTTGTTATTCCATGTACAAATACTAAGTAGCATTGGAATTAATTTGGTAGGGGACGATGTGAAGTGCGAGAATCTGGATGAAAACACGTGTGCCTTCGCGGTCTCGTCCACTGGAAAACGTTGCGTTTTGGAGAAGAGCATGAAGAGGAGCGGGATCGAGGTGTACACATGTCGATCATCGGAGATAGAAGCTAACAAGGTCACAAACATTATTGAATCGGACGAGTGCATTAAAGCGTGTGGTCTAGACCGGAAAGCTTTAGGTATATCTTCGGACGCATTGTTGGAATCTCAGTTCACACATAAACTCTGCTCGGTTAAATGCTTAAACCAATGTCCTAACGTAGTCGATCTCTACTTCAACCTTGCTGCTGGTGAAGGTACGATATTGGTAGACCAGTACGGTTATATTACTTTTCTCTCTCTAATAGATTATGGTATAATTTATTTGTTTGGTTTGCTATAGGAGTGTATTTACCAAAGCTATGTGAATCACAAGAAGGGAAGTCAAGAAGAGCAATGTCGGAAATTAGGAGCTCGGGAATTGCAATGGACACTCTTGCACCGGTTGGACCAGTCATGTTGGGCGAGATAGCACCTGAGCCGGCTACTTCAATGGACAACATGCCTTACGTGCCGGCACCTTCACCGTATTAATTAAGGCAAGGGAAAATGGAGAGGACACGTATGATATCATGAGTTTTCGACGAGAATAATTAAGAGATTTATGTTTAGTTCGACGGTTTTAGTATTACATCGTTTATTGCGTCCTTATATATATGTACTTCATAAAAACACACCACGACACATTAAGAGATGGTGAAAGTAGGCTGCGTTCTGGTGTAACTTTTACACAAGTAACGTCTTATAATATATATGATTCGAATAAAATGTTGAGTTTTGGTGAAAATATATAATATGTTTCTGTTTTTGGTTTTTAATGTTTAAATTAAATTCAAAGAAAAAAATATCTTTTGTACAACAAGTGCAACATTTTGTTTTAAGAAATAAAGCTAAAAATCAGTAGTTGATGAACTCAACCACTAGATTCATACCAAATTTGAAGGCCTTTTATGGTAATGTCTATCACCAATGGCTCATATTGAGGACATCCTGTACCGTTCATTAATTGATACTAGAATGGCAACAAGTAGAAAATGTAGAAATTTGGGTATCTATACTCCAAAAATGATTTCAAATAACCAAAATTCAAAAGTTTGGTTATTCGTACTCAAACGAATAATTGATCTCAAATACTCGAATTGAAAGTACAGGTGTTAGAATGTCTTACGTTAAAAGTATGTACATTAGTTTTCTTTATTCATAATCAATTGGTTTTTGAGTATATGTTTATTAGCATTCGAGTAACCAAAAGAATACGTATATATTTCGATTGGGTACGGGTATACGAACGCCAAAAGTTTAAATGCATACCGCTAAATATTTAGGAACTTATTAGAAGGCAATGTGCCCATCCCTAGACCCTAGTTGATACTTGTTAACATGGTTAGGGAAATGTTCTTATACAGTGGGATAAGTTTTGCTATGCTTATGTGAGTAAGCTAGGCAATAGGCATGAGCGAAAAAAAAAAAAAAA
>Ga0041059_1000198_pt1 | contig 39448 bp, 27 predicted proteins | sample AraColnosormetaG_FD_56232 | JGI IMG/M metagenome (GOLD analysis project Ga0041059, IMG submission 56232) | Arabidopsis roots microbial communities from North Carolina, USA - Col MF nosort | ecosystem: Host-associated > Plants > Roots > Unclassified | place: USA: North Carolina | collected...
AGGAAACAAAAAGGCTTCGAGTGAGATTGTGCGATGGGTTAAAATAAACGGTTAAGATGAAAGACTAAAGCAATCCAACGTTTTTTTTTTTTTTTTGTCGTCAGATAAATATGGAAACTTCTCAAATTCATTAATAAATATATTTTTAGTTGACATTTATCAGATAATTGTATATAGATTCAAATGATTTGAGATTTGTTTCTCGAGCAAGATATGTCACAGCTTATTATACCTGGATCATACTTTAAATTGATCCTTTGAGAAAAGCGAGTAGACTTTGGACTTTGGAGTTTATTTTTATTTTGTGTAACAAACTTTTTCTCTAATGCATATAGATTAGACCTAAGATATTTTGATCAAAAAAAAAAAAAGGACCTAAGATATTGAGGTAACCGAATTATAGATTACTAGAAGCCATTAAATTTTCGAAAAAAGGAAATTGGTATCTTAATTTTTCAAATTGACCTAGTAAAAGTGTTATTAGAAACGGAGAAGAAACTCACACAAAAAAAAGGAAACAAAAAGGCTTCGAGTGAGATTGTGCGATGGGTTAAAATAAACGGTTAAGATGAAAGACTAAAGCAATCCAACGGCTATTGATTCACCGACTTACTTGAAAATGGAAAATGTTAATGAACCCGGGAAAATGTAAACCCCAAACACATGCGCATTTTAGCTACCATCTAATGAAATTACCGAACTTACCCTCCGATGCAACATTAATTTCCTAAAAAATTTCTGGTATATATACACGAAGCTTTGTATATCACAGCAAAAAACGCACAACGAGAAAATAAAAAACGCACCGCCGGTAACAATTTTCCGGCGAATCTGAAAACTAACGATTTTTCTCGAGTTTGGTAGAGAAAGAGAAAGAGATTGATTCGTTCCTGGTTCGTGGATCGAATAGAGAAGAAGAAAGAGTAAGTGCAACAGAATCAATGGTATTTCCCGGTGAGATGACGACGACGACAACGAGACCTGAGCAACGATCGAAGACTCTTCACAATTTCCCTCTCCCGAACTTATGGGGGAATCAGAGACAACTCAAGTGCACGAAGATCGACTCTATCAGCAACAACAACAACAACGGAGGAGGTCCCGGCGGCGATCACCGACTACGACGCCGATCTCCGCCTCTGGAATTCGCTGATTCTCCCGTTTCGATGCCGTTTCGATTCGGTAACTCCGATCATCGCCGACCGTTTAAATCGGGAAGCGAAGAAGGGATCGAAGAGTTCAGGGTGAAGCTTATGTCGGATCTGAAGACGGAGACAGATAAGATCACACAATCGATGTTTAACAAAGGCGTAACCGAAGAGGAAGAGGAACAAATCGACGGTTCTGGTTCTGGTTCTGGTTCCGGTCAAGAGAAGGAGATGATTCCTCCGGTGAAGCCGTGGAATCTAAGGAAAAGAAGAGCAGCAGCGTGTAAAGAACCGGAATCCAACAGTTTGATCAATAAAGGAATTGTGATTGAGGAGAAGGTAGTGAAGAATCCATCTCCGGTGAGAGGCGGCGGCGGAGTGGTCGAAGCGGAGAAGAAGCGTCCTATGTTCTCTATGAAGCTATCGAAGAAGGAGATGGAAGAAGATTTCATTGGGATGGTAGGTCACCGAGCACCGCGTCGGCCCAAGAAACGGTCCAAAACTGTTCAGAAAAAACTCGATGTAAGTCTTTTAGATTTTGCAATTTGGTGAACGATTTGAAATTTTTTTGTTAGATTTTTGTTGAAACTGAAATTTGGATTCTTTTTGTTCTTTGCAGAGTTTGTTTCCAGGGTTGTATTTGACTGAAGTGACACATGATGCATATAAGGTTCCAGAATAAACCAAGGTATAATCATCAATCATCATCATCATCACGGATTTGAAAAGCTTGAGACTTTTTTAGTTTGAGAGATTCTGATTCATTGTTGCTTTTACAGAATCTGCAGAGATGATGATGATGATGATGATGAATTTGTGTAATTCTGGAATTGAGGGTCAAGTTCTTGAGAAGCTCCTTCTTCCTCTGCTAATATTTTTCTTGATTAATTCTTTCTTCTAAATTGTTCTGAATAAAACTATACAAAAACGTTTAGGTCTCCAGTTGATTAATACAAATTAAAGTTTTCTTCTTTCTCGGTAAATCTTGACTGTGTTGTGAGGAAAGTGTTTTCTCTGTCGAACTCAATCTCAATCTAAATCTCACATGTGTGCTTAATTAGTGTGATATGATTAACTAGTGAAAGCAAACCAAGATTTGTTTTGAGTGAAATTTATGCACCGACAGAGGATATTCCAAAATTCTTGTGTGGGATTAGATTAGACAACAAAGGGGCTTGTCTTTTGTTGTTTCTCTTTTCATCTACTTAATGCATTAAACTGACAATGAAGAACATCTTAAATGTGTGAAGAAGAGAGTTTTAATGGTACAATGCGTTTGAGATTGAGTCAAAATAAGGAACCTTTGAGATTCAAGTCAGTGCAAGGACAATGATTCCTATGAAAAGCTGAGACCAATTTGGTTTTGTGGGGTGTGTTTTGTTTTCCCGCGTTGGCTTGTTTCCGCTTTCGTGAGTTGTGTCTTTTGACTCGTTCTTTGCTGGTTAACATCTTCCGGTTTGGTTTTAACAAAGATTTTTATGTGGTTAATTAATAATTGCCGTGCTTAACTTGACTCTTCTGTAATAGTGGGTTCAAGTTGACTAAGTATGTTAACATATATAGTTCAACTTTGTCTTATGTCAAGAAATAAAGAAAGAAGACGTTCGACTTTGTAAGAATGAAGAAATATATAACCTGAAAGTCAGATCTGTTAAGAATTGTGGGCCTTTGGACAAAAAAAAGCCTTACAATTGTTGCTTCTTTTAGTTTCCTTGGGAAGCAAGTATTATTAGAGTAAGGGATTTTGCTAGAGCCTAGAGGAGATATAGCAATCTGCAAGAACAGTGAATATGGCATGGCATGTCTTCAACATAACACTCAGGATTCAAAAGCTGCTCCTTGAGTCTCTTTTATTCACTATTGCTTTCTCCTTGCAAAAAAATCTATGTATGAAGTCTAAATGAATTGCCAAATATGAATACCTCGGCTACCAGAAGTTACCACAAGAACACTCGCCATTCCGGAAATGATGAAACCTCTTCCTGTCTCTCAAGATAATGTCTCGCTGCACCACCCACGACAAGAACCTGAAGAAGTTATGGCAATCTCCACAAGTCCTCAAGTTCTTGAAAATCCTAATAGTTGTTCCCGGAGGAAGTTTCATTAGCCCAAAAGCAACCGCAATCTTCTCACTATGAGTTGTCAACATATCTTCCTTGTGACCATCAGACTCTACGTCGTGCAACACGAAGCTCGTGTCTGGTACATACCCGAGTCTCCTCATCTCTTTACCCAGGTCTTGAAGATAGATGTAAACAGCTTCTGCTTCTGGATGTGATGTATCATCAACTAGAAATGTATGCACTTGTGTCTCCATTTCAATCCAACTACAAGCTACTTCTTTTTTTACACCTCGATCCCGCATTAGTTTACGTACCCTTGCCACTTCCTCCCACTGGCCAGTAGCTGCGTGCATGTTTGATAAGAGCATGTATGTCCCATCATGTTCTGGTATGAGACCGAAGAGTTTGTCTGCAGCGATGATCCCTAGTTCCATGTTTCCATGCACTCTGCAACCAGAAAGAAGAGCTTCCCAGATTTCTGCAGTAGGTTTGAAAGGTAATGATTCGATTACACTTTCCGCATCAGAGAATTTCCCAGAACGACAAAGCAAATCGATCAGCCTTGCGTAATGATCTGCACCTGGAGGTATACGGTAAACAGTCTCCATAGAATCAAAATATTTCCGTCCCTGGTCCACTAAACCCGCGTGGCTACATGCTGTCAAAACTGTAAGCAACGTAATCCGATCCGGTCTTATCCCTTTCTTTAGCATCTCCTCATACACATCTACTGCTTCAGCACCATGGCCATGCTGTCCCAATGCAGCAATCAACGCATTCCAGGAAACCGAATCCAGACAAGGCATAGTTCGAAACACCTGTCGAGCTTCCTCCACAACCCCGCATTTCGCATACATTGTAATCAGAGCGTTTCCAGCAGAGAGGCTAGAGTCAAACCCTATTTTAAGCAACTGTGCATGGTACTGTTGCCCATTGCAATATGCTCCCAGCACGGCACATGATTTGATTGCCCCGGAAAAAGCGTAATCACAAGGCTCGAAACCTTCTCTCTTCATACAAGAAAACAGCTTCAAACCTTCTTCTCCAAACCCATTTTCAGCTAACCCGGATATCATTATCATCCATGATAGAATATTCTTCTCTTTCATCTCTTTGAAAATCAACTTCGCCTCACCTATGTGCCCAGAACTAACATACCCTGACAACAACGCATTCCAGGAAACCAAGTCTTTTGCCGGCATTTTCTCAAAAATGGCTCTCGCCTCATCAAACTTACCGCATTTGTAGTATAACGAAACTAACGAATTGTCAAAATGAAACGAGAAATCCTCCCTTCTTAATACATAAGCATGAACTTGCTTTCCCAACTGAAGCAATCCAGCTGTGGCACACGCCCTAATAACGCTAGGATATGTAAACTCATCGAGCTCAATTCCAGATGAAACCATCCTTCTTACCATCTCCAATGCCTCCTGATAAAAACCACGATTAACATAACCAGAAATCATAGCATTATAAGCAACCAGCTTCATATTGTCGTCCATCCCCTCAAGCAACTCTTCCCCTAAATCAAAATAACCATTCTTTACATAACCCGTCATCATAGTCGTCCACGACCTCTCATCTTTCTCAAGAATCTCATCAAACACTTTTCTAGCTGAATGTAGCAGAGACGGAGAAGACGCACATTTCGAATACACAGACACCAGAGCGTTAGAAACCGAAGTAATATAACCAGCACCAGATTTCAGAGCTGCGGCATGAAATTGCACACATTGCTTCTCGTCATCGGCAACTAACGCTAAACCCGCGAGAACACTTGCGAAAGTGAAGTTGTCAGGTTTGAATCCTTCATGCTTCATCTTACAAAAGAGGTTAATAGCAGAGTAACCATCATTGTTATGTGAAAAGCCAGTGATCATCGCATTGTACATTACAGTATCACGCATACACACAGGAGCTTTCTCAAAAACCCCTCGAGCGAGGGTGATATCACCGGAAGCACAATAGCCAGAGACCATGGTGGTTCTAGCAATTTTATCTGGTTCAGAGATTTCATCGAACAGTTGGCGTGCATAATTTAGCTCTGACGATTTACAATAAACATCAATCAAACGGTTCAGGATATGGGCACGTGGCTGAAACCCGAAAGTAATGATATTTCCATGGACGGCTCGCGCGAGCTGCAGAGATGTTCGTCGGAGCGGCAAACAGAGGCGGAGATTCGCGGCGTAGCGGTTGGCGATGGCTCGGACAAGGTCTGGATTCGGTTGCATTTCATGTTTATGGTTCGGTTCGAAATTTTCAAACTGCACCAATATATCTCTTTTCTATATTAGCCATCTTCGGTTTAAATTAACCAATCAATAAACTCCGGTTTAAATATTTCCCCCAATACTTGGGTTACATCTGGTTAAAGTAAAACCGTGTCTCCTCCACACCATTAAACCCTAAGGTGGTCTCACTTTCGTTTCTGTTACTTTGTCAGTTTCGTCGCCATGGTTCTCAAAGACGATAACTCCGAGAAATCTATTGAGCTCTTCATTAGTATTGGTTTGGACGAGAAAACAGCTCGTAATACCATCAATAATAACAAGGTCACCGCCAATCTCACCGCCGTTATCCACGAGGTCTCCTCTCTCTCTTCTTCCTCCTCCTTCTTCCTGTGTGTTGGCTATCGATTCTTATTGTATCTGATGAAATTGGATACAAGAGGACTAAGTTTTTCATTTTCCTTTGAAAAAGTTTTGCTTTCTATCAATCTGTTGACTTAAATCCAATTTTTATGTAATCTCAATTCGAAATGTTTAGTTTGATGATTTTGAATCCGTTGCATGTATGATTCTGTTCATGATTTGATCAATTGGATTATTAAAACTTTCTTTTCATGATGTTTTGTCTTGTGTATAGGCTGCTGTTACTGATGGGTGCGATCGAAATACTGGCAATCTGTTATACTCGGTGAGATATATTTCTAATTAAGCCAAAATTCCACAGATTTTTGTTTCAATGCTTATAAGAAAGTTATTGAGGCTATGTTTTACTTAACAGGTCGCTACTAAGTTCCCTACAAATGCTCTTGTGCATCGCCCTACATTGCTCAAGTACATTGTTAACTCTAAGGTTGGTATATGGCTCCTTGATTTTGTCAGAAATTGGGTTATTTTCTGTTTTGTCAATGGGAAACGGGCTAAAGTTTTTATGATTCTCTCTGTTAATGAATCTGCAGATTAAAACTCCAGCCCAATTGGAAGCTGCATTTGCCTTTTTTGCCAGTACCGGTCCTGAGGACTTTAAGCTGAATGAGTTTGAAGAGGCATGTGGTGTTGGTAAGCACTTTTGTTTATGCGATTATGAGCATGTATTATATTTCTTACTTTTAAGTGCCAATGTTTGTAGGGTTTCTGTTTTTCTTTATTAACACAATGCTTTGAGGTTACAATTTGCTGTGTGTTTTCCATGGATTTGGAGATGAGATCTTCATCATTGTTTTGGAACAGGGATTGAAGTTTCCCCAGAAGATATTGAGAAAGCAGTTAAAGGAATCTTTGAAGAGAATAAGAAAACAATATTGGAGCAGCGCTATCGAACTAATGGTTAGTGTTTGCTCTATACCTCCTGTCTAAGGCATTCGGTTTATTTGAGGCATATCTACCATTGCTCTGATTCTCTATAATTTGTCACATAACCGGCTTATTCTGTTTCTTGGTTGAATAATGTATTTATGTTTGTGTAGTGGGTGAATTATTTGGACATGTCCGGAAAAGTTTGCCATGGGCCGATCCTAAGATTGTAAAGGTGCGTTAACATTTTTTTTAGCAGCCTGTCTTCTTAGCTTGTCACAAACGATATCGTAGTTTTCTTATCCAGTCTTATGTCTGCAATAGAAACTCATAGATGAGAAAATGTATGAGCTGCTTGGTGAGAAAACCGCTGCTGATAATGAAAAACCTACAAAAAAGAAGGAGAAGAAGGAGAAGCCTGCCAAAGTCGAGGTGATTGGAGGTTTCATTGATTTTTTTTTCTCTGTTGTGTATATTGTGATTTTAATTCTTCATTTCTGTGGCTTATCTTTAGGAAAAGAAAGCTGTGGTGGAAACTACCGCAGAGCCATCTGAAGAGGAGCTTAATCCATATACTATATTCCCTCAGCCAGAACAAAATTTTATGGTAACATCTACTGATTTATTTTCCTGAGATTTTAAAGTTCACGTTCTTCACATCTGATTCCTCGTCCATCGATAATCATTCATCTAGGTGTTGATTCAGTGGTAATAATAGTAGACTAAGTATGATCTGTATTGCTTCACTTTTTATTGTGGCGATCTGGAACAAACTTTTTATAATATGTTTGTTGTTACATTCTCATTTTTTCATGGGTGAATTCATAGGCGTCCGTAAGATTTTTTGTTATTTTATATTCTCAGGTTCACACAGAAGTGTTTTTCAGTGATGGCTCTATTCTCAGATGTAGCAATACAAAGGAAGTACTTGACAAACATCTCAAGGTGACTGGAGGGAAAGTTTATACTCGGTTCCCCCCTGAACCAAATGGTTATCTTCATATTGGACATGCCAAGGTAAGAAATACATGATATGAGGTTTTGGGATGTTTTGCTTGATGGTGTATGGTTCGTTAGGGCTATGGTTTTATGTTCGTTTCCAATGCTTGTACTTCCAGGCTATGTTTGTTGATTTTGGTCTTGCAAAGGAGCGAGGGGGTTGCTGTTATCTAAGGTAAAAAAAGTTTGGTTGCTTTTACTTGAGTTTCATACATCTTTACCTTTCTATAACAATCCTTGTTTCTTCTGTAAGCACAATGTTCAATATTCCTTGAAAATCTGGTTTTCAGGTATGATGATACAAATCCAGAGGCAGAAAAGGAAGAGTATATTAATCATATTGAAGAAATTGTTAAGTGGATGGGTTGGGAACCCTTCAAGGTATTTTCAATGTTTTGCACGAATAGCTCATTGTTATTATTATTGTGTTTGAATTCATCTGACGTTTATCAATCTTTTTTTTTAGATTACATACACCAGTGATTATTTCCAGGAACTGTATGATTTGGCAGTGGAGTTGATTCGGAGAGGTCATGCTTATGTTGATCATCAGGTTGAATCAATTTAAAATTTCTGACATATGGATTCCTGTTACTTTTACCAATTATATGTCATTCTTTAGTTCTAAGCTGTACTGCAAGTCAGTCTGGAACTTTATCCACACTAAAACTTATCCTATCGAGTAATTGTTTTTACACTTTTAGACTGCTGATGAGATAAAAGAGTACAGAGAGAAGAAAATGAACAGCCCCTGGAGGGACAGACCTATTGAAGAATCTCTAAAACTTTTTGATGAAATGAGACGAGGCATCATTGAGGAAGGGAAGGCAACCCTAAGAATGAAGCAAGATATGCAGAGTGACAATTTTAATATGTATGATCTTATTGCCTATCGAATAAAGGCAAGTGAAACTAAAATCCTCTCTAGTTACATATAAAAAGTAGGCTCTCTCTCTTCTTTTCCTGTCTGACTTGTTAATATGCTTTGCAGTTCGCACCTCATCCTAAGGCTGGTGACAAGTGGTGTATCTATCCGAGTTATGATTATGCCCACTGCACTGTTGATTCTCTTGAGAATATAACGCATTCGGTTAGTCTCTTTCGAGATCTTTTGCCTATTTGCAGCATTACTTAATATAACTTTAGCTGCTGCATTTTGCCACTATTTACTTTCAGTAATAAAAATTCCCTTTTCTGTATCGAAAGCATCTGCTGTTTTAAAAACTATCTCTGTGATTCTGACCATTTCTTTTATGTGCATAATTGTAGCTCTGTACTCTTGAATTTGAAACCCGGCGTGCTTCATACTATTGGCTGTTACATTCCCTGAGTCTCTACATGCCATATGTGTGGGAATATTCACGGTTGAATGTGACAAACACTGTAATGTCCAAGCGTAAGGTGGGTTAAATACTCAACTTGCCTGTGAACAATGTGTTGTATTTTATGCAGAGAATCATGCTGGTTGTAACATGTTTCTTTTCTTTTGCTACAGTTGAATTACATAGTGACAAACAAGTATGTTGATGGTTGGGATGATCCACGTCTTTTGACACTTTCTGGTTTGAGACGGAGGGGTGTGACTTCAACTGCGATTAATGCATTTGTACGAGGCATTGGGATTACTAGAAGGTTGCTACATATATATATCTGAATACATCATACTATTTGGCATATGTCAATTATCTTTGTTAACTCTGCTCTCTATTGTTCTGTGTTAAAGTGATGGTAGCATGATACACGTAAGTCGTCTTGAGCATCATATTAGAGAGGAATTGAATAAAACAGCCCCTCGCACCATGGTGGTGCTTAATCCTCTTAAAGTGGTCATCACCAATTTGGAATCAGACAAGCTTATAGAGCTTGATGCCAAAAGGTGGCCTGATGCTCAGAACGATGATCCCTCAGCATTCTACAAGGTAAGCTGTATTTCGCAAATACTTGTTTTCTACTAACAACATATTACTGTTTCTTGATATTTTTTCCTGGTCTAGGTACCGTTCTCTAGAGTTGTATACATTGACCAATCTGACTTCCGAATGAAGGATTCAAAAGATTATTATGGGCTCGCCCCTGGTAAATCTGTTTTGCTAAGGTATATAGAAAGGGACAGTTTTCATCATTACTACTTTTGCTTTGAATATGATTCAGTTGTGACTAAACGTGCTTCCTGCTGCTCTTTGCAGATATGCTTTCCCAATCAAGTGCACCAATGTTGTCTTTGCTGATGACAATGAAACCGTTCGTGAGATTCATGCGGAATATGACCCCGAGAAAAAGTCAAAGCCAAAGGTCTTTTCTTTAGCCATCTCTGTAATTTCTGCAAATTTGTGGCTCTTCCTAACCTTTACTTTGCTTTTCTGCGCAGGGGGTTCTACACTGGGTCGCTGAATCTTCCCCAGGAGAAGAGCCCATAAAGGTGGAAGTCCGATTATTTGAGAAACTCTTTAACTCCGAGGTATTTATCATTCTCTAGGTTTTGCTTTTGTTGTTGTTACCAAGAAAAGTGCCCATAAAGGCTAAATTGTATATAATCATTACAGAACCCGGCTGAACTCAATGATGCTTGGCTCACTGACATTAACCCAAACTCTAAAATGGTAATTTCTGGTGCCTATGCTGTATCAACCCTTAAAGATGCTGCAGTTGGGGACAGATTCCAATTCGAGAGGCTAGGTATGTTCTGTTTCATGATCATAAAAAGTGTGCAATTTTCTAGATGAGCAAGACTGATACAAAGTTTAAATCACAACTTGTGATGCATTAGGTTATTACGCGGTGGACAAGGACTCTGAGCCAGGAAAGCTTGTGTTCAACCGGACGGTCACACTCAGAGACAGCTACGGGAAAGGTGGAAAGTAAAACACTCCACCCATATTAACATTTTGTTGGTCAAAATTCCCCCGAAAGGGTTTTATAACAACAGTAAATGAAATCGTTTGGTTTGATACGCACATTGTACAACAGTTGGTTTTTTATTTCTTGAATCAAAACAATGTCATGTTTTATCTTTTGAAAAGTTCTTTATCTACAGAAAACAGATGCTGAAAAGCTCTTTACGACATGTGAATTTGATTTACTGAAAATCGAAAAAAAAAAAGTAGTGGTTTGATGGGATTGTGATAGGTTCCAACGTGCTCTGCTTCATATTCTCCTGCTCATCATTCAATTCATTATCCTCTGTCACCTCAATAAAAGCTTAAGTATTTGGTTCTGAATTCCTATGGAAGCACATTTTCAACTGCAATTTGAATATTACAGAGAATAAAAAAGTTGTAAAGGAAAAAGATGGAACTTTAGGGATTAAGGAACAAGGTGCTTTTGCGATACGGACAATAGTGATAAAACTTTGGGAAGTATGTGATAAAAGTTGTTCATAATGTTTTATTTTTTGATATTATCAAATATGTTTCGGAGAGAAGCTGACGAATGAGTTGGAAACAGCCAATTCCGGCATGACTATGTCTGCATGTGAAGATACATCATACATACGCACACGTACATATATGCTCTGCAAATTCTTTCACAAGATAAAATTTAATCGAGTAAACATTTACATAACTTAATTTCAAAAATCTAAAAACGGTAGAACACATTAGTGAATCCGTTGAATCGGATGGCTACTCAATAAAACAAAACAAAAAATGACGTCATTTTATGGCTGTGCAGATTTATGCACAAAACAATAAATAAAGTGACGCCAACTAAATAAAAAACAAAAAGTGACGTCAAAATGATTAAGACATAGTCATTTGATTATAATATATGTTTAGGTCATACGTCTTGTTCCTGCCATAAAAATCACATTACATCACTAAACATTTCAAGATTCTCGTCTGATAACTAAAATATGAGTGAATTCTTTTCCCTCTTCAGTTAGATTTAAGTTTACTGTAATGGAATGTACAAATTAACTACCGGACCTACAATATTGGATAATGGATACAGTCATGGAATGTACAAACCATTACCAGACCAAAATCTTCTTATATAGAAAAGTTACGTTATAAAAAGGCATATGTAAAACGTTTTTACTCATTACCTGCAAGGATTCAAATGAACAGGGCATGTTTATTTGCTTTCTTTATTTTTCTCTGAATAATCATGTGTTCTTAAAAAAAAAAAACAAAGAAATCATGTGCATGCACGTCCCATTTTGAGTGATTTGTTGCCAAGACAATTACTGTTTCTGGAACCACTTTTGAGTTTGGTGATTAGCATGTTGACAATTACAACGTCGTTCGTTGGTCAATAAATTTGACTGATTACTATTCCAATAATACCTACCAAGAAAAACATACGACTTTCAAGGACATTATATATTGAACAAATTCTAATTTTGACCATCTAACAGTTCATGGCCAGTTAATCTTTCCTATCTCCATCTTTGTTGGATTCCCCGGAATAACCGGTCGTGATTTTGTTGTAGACTATTTGGACAAATTAAACCGATTTTCTCTCTTTTTTAGTGTGAGACACATGTGTAACAGATAAGTTATAGAAAAAGACCAAGTGTTGGTAGCTTTGGGTTCGTTGCTGCCAATGCCATTTTGTAGTTTTTTCATACTAAGATCCTCCGGTTCACAAGGCTACTGTTAAAAAGAAAAATTTATTAAGATTTATAGGAAAATGGCCCCACTGCTCCATGTACAAACATGGTCCGGATCCCTAAATATTTCCTAAATCAAAATTTGATCAGTGAAGATTTGACCTATAATATAATCTTTTTATATATGTAGCTTTATCTTCTATTTAATCTGAATCCTGATACCCAAATGTGATCCATTGATAACTTGAATTATTGGAGATGAGAAGGAGACAAAGCATGCAAAGACTTTCATCTCCAAAAAAAGTATTTTAATAAATGTCTGTACTACTCTTGTCTTCTTGACCTTTATAATGCCGCCCGTTGGGTCCAAATCATTCTAAAGCTTCCATGAACTGACCTTCAAAGAATACGAAATTACACTATCCCTCTCAATGAAGTTAACGTTCTTGTATATAGAGTTCAACTAATTTTGTTATCATTTTTGAAGCCACATATAGGATAATCGATCGGTGGTGAAAAAACTCTTATATGTAAATGGCAAAATGCAGTGGATTTACATGTATCATATAAAGTTTAATTAGATTTTATCTAATTTTATATTCCCAATTAGTAAATCGAATGTTTTCTGTATACTAACTTTTTACTTTTATTCTTTTAATGTTTACTTTCAAACTAACCAACTTCATGGAATTAATGAAGGTCAGTATCTTGCTTTTGGTCGAGGCATACAAAAGTAAAGGAGAAGAAAAATTAAGTAATTCTAATCGAACTACGAATGTCTTTGGTTCTAATTATATATATATATATATATATATATATAATGCAACATTATTTACAGACTTTCCATCGACTTACTAACCATGCACACATCTAATTTTCTAAAGAGATAAAGAATCAATTTTTTTCTAGAATCTTGACTATCTCCCATCAATTTTCTTGGATTTCATATCACTATATGAATCCCTACCTTTTGGATTCTTTCACATGTAGAAGTGAGATAAGATTTGTTCTCCTCAGAAGATCCAAACTAACGAGAACGAGAACTGTTTGATCTTCAAAGATTAGGATTTTTCTGTAGGGAAGACAATTATAAACTATTAGTCTTTCAGTTGTCACTTCCTCATTTTAGTCAACATGCAAATTTCTTGAACTAATTATTTTCTTACGTAAAAAAATTTCGTATACCAAAATTAAGCTTAAACATTTTTTTCATTAAAAACTATAATAAGAACACATTTTTAAGGAATCCAAAACAATCAAAATTTAATAAAAGACCGATAAACCCCTCCAAGTTGTAAGAAGTACATAAATATAATATAACCTAATTAAAGTGTGCATACTCGTTAAACTGCCAAATGTCATCCATGTTCCACATTAGATCTTGTGTCACATCATCCTCGTACTTGGAATCAGCCACGTGACAATCATGCAATGCTGAAATGTCTGAACTGCCCATAACGGCCACCATGTACTCCTCCTCTAGGCAAGGGAAGGAGCTATAAACCTCACTCACACATTGACTACTACCCCCTCGTGATCCTTCCAAGGACATTGTGGTTTCAAGATCAGAAAAATCCATGAATTGTGAAGTTTTCTTGAGATCTTCTGACATGGAAGTGGAACAATCCATGTTGTTGAAACCCAAATCTTTGCTGTCTCGTAAAATTGGTCCAAGTAAATCAGGAGCATTAGCTTTAATATTGTTGGTGTATGAGTTGTCTTTAATCTCGTTGATCAGTCTTGGAAACCAAAAGCTACGAACAACTTCTATGAACTTGTGGCTATTGGAATCTATGTTGAGCTGGCGTGCTTGTTTCTGGACTCTAGTTCTCCAGTAGTTTTTGATATCGTTGTCTGTTCTTCCTGGTAAATACTTCGAAATTTTTGACCACCTAATTAAGAAGCAACATGTTACACGTTAGATTATAAGAAAATTATAAAGCTAAAGAGAGCATTTGAGTAACTAACTTACCTATTACCCCATTTAGAATGGAGCTCAAGGATTAAAAGTTGTTCTTGAGGAGTGAGATTCCCACGCTTTATGTCGGGTTTAAGGTAATTCAACCATCTCAATCTACAACTTTTTCCTGCTCTCTTTAGCCCTGTTTTTTTGTTTTTTTGTAAAAAGAGATCAAACTTTTAATACAAAAATATGAAGTGGGAGGAAGACATTTTCACCAATTGCATTTTGTTGGAATAGTACAAAGAAAACATAAAAGAAAAGAATATTACCAGAAGATTTAGCGAGCAGATTCCATCGGCCTTCACCGTTATGGGAAATGTAATTGGTGAGAAGAGTGTCTTCCTCGAGTGTCCAAGGCCCTTTCCTCTGCTCTGCACCCTCTTCATTTCCATTACACTTCTTCTTTGTTATATTTGACATATTAATATGTTCTCTTTCTAATTGTAATTAAAATATTTCAGTTTTACGCTTTATTTGTGTTTGTGTGTGTAGAGAGGGGAGAGAGAGCCGTGAGATAAAAATAGACTAAGAGAGAGGCTTTTATGATTTGGGAAGTGAAAGTGAATTCAATGGTTGTATGGAATTTATAGACTCGTGATATTGGATAATGTTCGTACTTTCTTTATATAGATCATGATTATTCAACCACTAGAAATTTTAAAGTATTGACGCATATATTTTGGAATTGTTTAAAATTAACATTATATCATTTCTTTTATATAATTATTTGTTTTATTGTATTTTATGCTTTCCACTCTAATAGTTATTTACACTTTAAGGGTTATAAATAAATATACTATATATATTTGTTATGCAGGGACGATATGTTGTAGAGACTAGTCAGTAATTCTACGCTTGTACGTAGTTTTTTCATAGAACTAACAATGAAGAAAAAGATATCATTGGTTTTAAGAAAACCAATTTGAAAAGGAAAAACAATTTTTACTATGATTTAATACATTTCTGAACCTATATAGGGGTAGATGCTGAATTCGAGTCTTGTATACTATATTTAATGAGATATGTGTTTGTGAATTCACCACACACATTGTTAAAAGGCAAAACGGCCGGGGTCTAGTGAAAGCATGAACCAAAAAATGTTTTTAAAAAATTGGTTACAGAAACGAATAATTCATCTATTTAAAACTACATCAGAAGTAATAACGAGCTAAAAGAACAGGCTTTGCAACTTGTTAAAAGTACAGGCATTTAAGTTCGACGTATTAAAAATCAATCATATCTTGGCACCGCGAAGTCACCATCTTGGATTAAGATACTCTAAAGCAACACGTGTCATTCTTGGATAGTTGGATACTATTCATTCTCAAATTCTTGATAATTTGAGAACTGAGAAACATAAAAAGAAATTCGTTTTTATGGATAATTGAATAACACAACTTCTATTTCAAGATAAGTTTAGTGGGGCAGAACAAAAGTGAAAAGATAGAAACACATGGAAAGAAGAATAGAGACAACATGGGGTGGAGACAGCAGAGTAATTAAGATTTCCAAATATAGAATTAGTGGTAAATTGTGCCCATCAGTTTTTTTGTGTGGAAACTCATTAGTGATTAGTTAAAAAATATATTTTATCCTTCTTACAAAGATGAAGTTTTTAGAGATTTCACGTTATTTAAGAGATAATATATAATGATTATTTTAACTTTACATATTTACTTTTACATAAAAATGATACTTTTATTTGATGACACAAAAGATTGTAATTATATATTCGGTGCATTGAGGGAAGAGAGAATGTTGGAATGTGTCTTTTAATTAATGTAAAAAACTAGTCTTACGACTGAATTTTTTTTTTTACAAAAAATTAGAAACCATGTAGTAATGATTAATGAAGAGCAAAATAGGAAAAAAATTCTAAATTTTGTATTGATAACATAAAACGTTTATAGAGACTTTTTTTTCTTTAAAAATCTATCTTTAAAAACATAATGAGTATATATATATATGAACTCGGTCAGCTGATCCCATCAATCTCAAAAAAGATGCACCAAAATTCTATTATGTGGACTCGTCGCCAACACCTAGATGTTGGACTATCACACTTGCCGATGGTGTTATAATGCCGACTCGTGACGTTTTTAGAGCCCACTTGATCCGAGGACGACACTATGGTAACAAACAATCATCTTTAGGCACAAAAACAAAAACAAAAGCAATCATAAATCATAATTAGGAATAAATGGCTCAATGAGGATTTTACTGGAAGTCTGCAAGACTGCTCTCAATGGCCGGTTGAATTCACCACTCCCCTGTCGGTTTTTTTCAAATTATTGGTCTGGTTCAATTGTGGTCGCCCCTTTATTATTATCTCCCCCATTTTTCTATGGGCTAAAAAAAGGTGGGCCTAGAAAGGCCCAGTAAATAAAATTTCATGAATAAGTCCTCTTTCCTTAGTAATACATATTAGGCATAGGAAATTATTAAAGAGATTGTCCAATTTATGTTGACCATTTTTAAGTAACGTAAAGGTAAAATGAAAGTAGGGGAAACGAAACAAAATTAATGTGAAAGCGAGATATTCCCAACGTAGAACTATTAGTAATTGAATAGTTGCCTCATTATTGATGTAAGAAAATGGAAAGTAGTAAAGCCAATCTTTATCAATGGAGATGGGCTTGGATTTTTCTGCTTCCTCACAATCATATCCATGTCATTAAAGTCAAATTTCCTAATTTCTTTACTTAAAACATTGATTGAAAAATTTAATCACATGTTAATCGTAACAGTTGTGGAGAAAATAATCGTATCCACTCTAGGTTCTTAAGTCTCTTCCAACCATCCAAACCTTCAAACTAAGATATGCATCCTTTTGATTACTATGTTATTTTAGTTTTGCCATCTACAGCCTCTGTAAGTCTTTGAAACTGCCTAGACCACTTCAAAACTCACACTTAACTTATTTTGAGAAAATATTATATTAACTTATTTTGAGAAAATATTATATAAATCTTATTATTTTCTTACAATATTTATTATTTTCTTACAATATCGATTTAAGTTTTACCAAAAACACAAATGGTCCAAATTTTTTAAATAATAATAATAATAATAATAATAATAATAAAACAAAAGTTTTACCAAAAACAATGTAAGTATTTCCGGCAACTAGCCGAGATAGCCGCTTAATGTTAAGTCGTCGTACTTAAGTTTTGTCCGATAGCCTAATAATGCAAAACTTGTGATGATCGCTCGTAGATCATTAATGCAATTTCTTCGGTTTCAATTTGGCACCATACTTGTTACATTAAAAGGGATACTCAAAAGGTCCCGACAAGTTAGATATATCTAACATTGAACATGGGTCCCACAAAATCTACTGCACAGTGATAAATGGAAACCTAGCTACGAGTGTCTCTTTGGTCTCACACGCTTCTTTCTCATTCTCACCAAAAGTCACACAATACATGAGCAAATAACCAAATCATTTAAAAACTTAACTTATTAAATATTTCACCCCATCTTAGACATTTCTATCTATATAAACAATCACAACTCAATTGCAAGTTTTATAACTGTCTTAGAGAAAGAAAAAAAACAAAACTAGCTCACAAAAAGGAAATCATATTTTGATTTAATTTGTAGTGTCTCTAATGGCACGGTTTGAGCCATATAACTATAATAATGGTCATGATCCTTTCTTTGCACACATTAACCAAAATCCAGAGCTAATAAATCTGGACTTACCAGCTTCTACCCCTTCCAGTTTCATGCTTTTCTCCAATGGAGCTTTAGTTGATGCCAATCACAATAATTCTCACTTCTTCCCAAATTTATTGCACGGTGAAAATTTTATAATTTTATTGTTTGTGGGAAAAACTGTTATATCTATGTTTATGTGTGTTCTGATGAAGCTAGAAATCGCAGGTAATACGAGAAGAAAAGGAAATAAAGAAGAGAGTGGGTCGAAGAGAAGAAGAAAGAGGTCGGAAGAGGAAGAAGCCATGAATGGAGATGAGACTCAGAAGCCAAAAGATGTTGTTCATGTCCGAGCTAAGAGAGGTCAAGCTACTGATAGCCATAGTTTGGCTGAAAGGGTAATTCTACAAATACATATATACTCAAAAGTACAAAAAACTTCACTTTTCTTAGTTGTGTTGGATTCTTTGTGGAATGCATAAAGGTACGAAGAGAGAAGATCAATGAAAGGCTGAAATGCTTACAAGACCTTGTTCCAGGATGCTACAAGGTACTTGAATTAACGCAAACCCTAATATTTCTTTTTGTTTGTTTGTTGTCTACAACTCCCTAATTTTTGTTTTGTAATTAAAATAAAATCAACAAAACTCTAAAAACAAGTAACTCTAGATAAATTAGTTACCTCTAAATCCAAGTAACTCTGGTGCTATTTTTTGGTTTAAAAACACTTTTTAAAGATAATTTTTCAAGCTCACAATTCTTTAACTATTAATATTTTTTTTCTATGTATCATTGAATTAAAGTGTAAAAAATTAGGAATCATGTGATAGAATATTTTAAAACTATAGAAATAATTAGTTTTTGTTTTTGTTTTTTCGGAACGCCAAAATCTAAAAGGGTGTGGCAGCGTCTCTTACGTAAATGAACAGATTGTTTTTTTGTATAGCGATTTTTTTTTTCCACAGTAATAAATCAAAATGGGTTTATTCTCTATAATGATAATTCAAAACGTGATGCAGGCAATGGGAATGGCAGTGATGCTTGATGTCATCATAGATTATGTACGATCACTCCAGAATCAAATCGAGGTTAGTTAGGCCATTGATTTCACTCTTCAAAGTTCAAACATCCCATTAACTTTTATAATATCCCACTAATACTTAAATGTTTTCCTGCTTTGGCCTCTTGACTACAGTTTTTGTCCATGAAACTCTCAGCGGCAAGTGCATGTTACGACCTTAATTCTTTGGATATTGAGCCAACGGATATATTTCAGGTAACTATCACATAATATTACATGATTAAAATTATAATAAGATAAAACATTTTCATGGATTTGTATTAACAAAAAAATGATTACAGGGAGGGAATATTCATAGTGCAGCAGAGATGGAAAGGATTTTAAGAGAAAGCGTTGGAACACAGCCTCCTAATTTCAGTTCAACATTACCCTTTTGATCATAAGAAAATTATGAATTTTCAGAGAAATTATTCTCTTTTTCTATAATTAAACTCCATAAATAAGGACTTACCATGATCAGTATATATAGGTTTATCTATCTTTTGTGTGTGACGTCAGTATACTTTTATCATAAATGTGTAACCTTATGATTATGAAGCTTATCCATATAGTATGTACCATGAAAATGAGTAAAGCTATATGTTACAAAGAAACTCTATTTGAAGTAACATAAGATTTCGATATTACAAGGGGAACTAACAACAACAGTAAGACTTTTCCTTTAAACACATTACATACACACAATTGACTTGCAACCGTTTTTGTTACGAGTCACTGAAGGCAAATTTGGGTCAAAGCATCAGCGATATGCTTCATCGGTGGACGTTTCTCGGGGCTAGTACTAACACAAGCCATTGCAATTTTCAACACGGCGATGACCTCTTCTTCAATCTCTGTGTCATTAGGCACCAAATAAGGATCCAAAATGTCTGACATCTCTTTCTTCTCATCGATACACATTTGTATCCACTTGACTATCTCCATTTCCGATTTACCCACGAAAACAATCGGTAATCTTCCCGTTATCATCTCTAGCAAGATCACTCCGAATGAGTATACATCCCATTTCTGTGATGGCTTCACTGTTGCTTTAGTGGCTTCAGGAGCCAGATAAAATGAGCTCAAGTTTGCAGATGATCCAATCGATGAGGCGGTCTTGTTGGATGGTCGGTCAACTGTAGTTGATTCCAATGTTCCAGCAATGCTAGAGAGGTGCATAAGTCCGAAATCCGAGATATGAGGCTCCATATCCTGTCCCAACAGTATATTGCTGAGTTTCAGAGATCCATGAACATACTTTTTAGGACTAAACTCGTGAAGATACACCAGCCCTCTTGAGATTCCCCTCATTATCTTTAACCGAACTCCCCAAGACAGAGGCTTGAATGACACCATTCCAGGATTTCCTAAGCATACACAAAAACCAAAATTGAGTTTTCAAGACAGAGAAACGATATGAGAAGTATTATCATAAAGGTTTTATAGTTTACCGTGGAGTGCATTGGTAAGGCTTCCATTAGGAATGTAGTCGTAGATGAGAAGTTTCTCTTCAACTGACCAATAATAAGCTTTAAGACTAACGATATTCGGATGCCTTAGCTTCCCAATTGCTTCAACTTCTGTCTGAAACTCCTTGCATCTTTGGGAACCTCCTTCTCCCAGTCTCCTAACAGCGACCGTTAGACCATCTTCGAGGACAACTTTATACACAATCCCGTTCCCGCCTTTTCCAAGAACGAAAGCTGAAGCCTTAAGCAGCTCATCTAAATCCAAAGCAATATGTTTATCCAACAGAACAAGATCTTGTTGTGGCTCAAGATTTTCCGAAGAAGGGGACTCTGATCCATCTCTTCTGAAACAGAAGGAACCTTTCTTTTCTTTCCCTTCTTTCTCCAACACATAGCCTTCCTCATCCACACTATTACGACGTGCACAAATCTTCAAGTAACAACAAGAGAAGAGAAATCCCACAATGCAGATTCCAATGAAATCACAAACCACAATTGCAACAATAGCAGTTTTACTTAAACCTTCTCCTTTCTTTGACCCTCCTCCACCTTGCTCGTTGTTATCCGGTACAAAAGGGTGAGAAGTTGAAGAACTATCCGTATCTGGCAAACAAGGATCCTTCAATGGAGGGCCACAGAGTCTTGGATTCCCCAAGAATGCAGTTGGTCCTCTGTTCACCAAAGCACCGGTTTGTGGGATTGGTCCACTCAAGTTGTTGTAAGCTAGATTGACATAAACTTTCTCAGGCAAATTCCCCAAACTAGCTGGAATCGAGCCACTAAACGAATTATGAGACAAATCAAGAGTTCCTTGCAATCTAGTCAAATTCCCCAAATCATCAGGAACAAGACCAATAAGATTGTTAGAAGAAAGATCAAGCTTCTGCAAAGAAGCCAAAGACTGACCAAATCCACTAGGAACAGAACCAGTGAGATTATTCTGACTCAAATCAAAGCTCCTAAGCCTATTACACTTCAAAACCGATTCTGGAATAGACCCATTAAGAGAATTACGAGAAAGATCCAAAATTTGCAGAAACTTTAAGTCACCAATCTCATTTGGAATGGACCCAGACAAGAAATTCCCATAAAGAACCAAACTTTGAAGACCTTGAGCCTTAAAAAGCTCAACAGGTAAGTTCCCACTAAGCTCATTGCTTCTCAAATTCAAATGACGGAGATTAGAGAGTAAACCAAGAGAAGAAGGAAGATAACCTAAAAGTTTCTTCTTTGGGATGCTAAGAGAGACAACAACCTTGTTATCATCACAAGTGACTCCATTCCAAGAACAAGGGTTTTGATTCTCTGAGTTCCAATTGCTTAAAGAACCATCTGGATCTTTTGAAATAGACTGCTTCAGAGTTAAAAGAGCAAACCCTTCGTCGTTTAGAGCATTCAATTCGCCATTGAAGTTCCAGATAAGAAGAAACATGAATAAAAGAGATCCCACCGACATTTCGGAGGAATCAGTACAAAAAAGTAGCAGAATTTGGACAAGAGTTTACTTTTGGTAATGGAGATATCAAGAATGAGAAGAGTTTGCGGAGATTGATGAGAGAATTGGAGAGAGAAGAGCAGTGAGAGTGTGAAAGCATGAAAAGGGACTGTGAGAGACGTTGATAGAAGATTCGGGCTTCCTAAGTTGGACCTTTGGACTTTGGTATCTATCTATAAATATCCCAACTTTTTTTTTTTGAGATCAACAATTTATTAGTATTTTTATTTATACAAATTTCTGTTTTCATTTATTGGTGAATTAAAATCAATGTTGAATAGTTTAAGTGATATAGAATGATGGGAAAATACAAAACTTGAGAATGATGATGACAAATGTGCAAAAGATTAGCTCTTGCGGAGAAATTCATGCACTTTCTTTATCATAACGAAAGAGCACTTATGCCAATTTTTATATACTTTTAGCTCACATATTATTATTACAATTTTTCAAGAAAAAAACTTTAATATTAAAAGAAGCTGTTTTATTTGTTATTTTTCGTTTTCTCTTAATGAAAATTTGTGATTTTCATACTTCAAAAGGAATGAGACAAACTAACCGACCTTTAACAATTAACTATATTTAATATGATTATAATTACCAAACAAAAATGTATATTTATGATTATCATTTACAATACAAATTTTTAAGTAATTGTATACAAGATATGTATGAGCTAATGGTTCCAGTCGAATGAATAATAGTTGCAGTAGACAAGAGTAAGCTGGAGTAGAAAAAGTAATACCCCTACTTCTACTTTATTTTGTAAAGAAAATAATAGAGTGATTAGTACGGCTCCATGATTATCCCACATTCTATGTATAACTATATATAAAGGGAACACCTTTATGAACTATGATGTCCCTCTTTGTATGTTTTCCAGCCGTTAACACACACATTTGTATCATCAAGTAATCAATTTATTGAAAAATGTGAATCATGATGTCTATAGTTGTCTAGCTACTCCGAACGTATACTAACTAATCAGTTTTAAAATTAGTTGATATTCAATGTATGTGCATGTGAATGTGTAGATGTAAATGTAATTTGTGAAACTTAGTTCAAGCTAATTAACTAAAAGGAAATAAACATAAGGTTATACAAATGGAGATTGTCTATATGTATTTGATTAAAGATCTTTCACATTTAATAACAGTTTGGGATTTAACAAAAAAAACATAGTTGTGGTGGTGATATACTATGAAGTTATAGATGCTGATTCATAGTAGTGAGATTAATTTTAGAGGTTTTACTAACAGCCAATAATAGAAACTTCTTTCAAATAATTAAAATTTCCTATAAAATAAAGCACATGAATGAGAATGACACCAAAAAAGTAATTGCAGTTCCGATAGGATAGAAGAAAAGTGTTGCTAAAAGAGATATCATACATTGAACAGACATGCCTGGACCTATGTTTTATGCTTTGCTTTCTCAGCATATCAATCATCCATACCACCAAGGCACCAACACTATATAATATTAAGTGAAGAATGAATGTTCTCAGTCTTTGTAAATTAGACTGGACAAAAGAATACTACGAGAACGTAAAAAGATTAAAATATCATTTTGTTTACTATTTTTTATCAGTAAAAGCACTTTACATATATATAGTGTGCCCCAGTAAAAGAGATGGTGGATACATGGAGCAGCAAAATATGAGTATAGACCAGAAAAGATAATCAAAGCTAGGCTCTAACTTTGGCACGTTGAAAATAGGAGCGTGTGTTCGAGAAGTTAGCCGTTGCTGTGGAGCACTGGAGCGCATAGACTATCTAACATCATTACCAAACTACGCAATCCACATGTATTACGCAATAACATGATCTCACTTGGTCTTTGTGTTTTTTTTCTTTTTTCTTTCTCTATTGCAGTTTTCTTTAATATTTTCGAAACATCATGTTTATTAATCTTGGTTTCCATGGATGCATATTTTACCTAAATAGTGCAACGTTGTCAAAACCAATTGTTTGGATCGATGATATAACACTCATGTTTAGAAACTATTTACTTTTTTAATATATAAAACTTTGAATCTGAAGAGTCCTAAACTAAGACTAACAAAATAGAGGGACTCATGATCCAAAAGTTCTTGAAATCAATCTTACTTATCATTATATACGGGTAATAAATTTCTCAATCTGTAGAATATTATATCGATTGTGTAAATTTTAAACTATGAATTTTCATATTTCAAAAACAAAATAGCTCAATTTAACATTGTTTTCCATATCCCGAGATTATAAAGCATTTACGATCACCTGAGATATAAAAAACAAAAAATAGTTCATTTGTGAGTTATAAATATGTCACGTAAAATTGTTATAACCTCATGTTGTGTAACTTCTTAAAGAAACTACAAATTAATTTAAAAAATCATCCCAGAGATTTAGTTAAAGAAATTATTACCATGTCACCCATACATATAGACAAATAAGGCTGATGTCAAAACTTTAGTGCTAGATAAGATTTTAGAAAGTCTAAATCCCAACATACATGCTGAATGCTGACAAAGATCATGCCGCATGACAAACAAGGTTGCCGCATGATAAACAAGGTTGCCGCATGAACCGTTTTATAACCGGATATCTCCCTTAGCAACTCAAGGTTCTCTCTAAACCGGAAGGTACCATTCAGAAATATTGTAACTTACATCACTAGATTAATTAGATCATTCTCGAAAATATTTAAATATTTGTATTAAAGGTACGACGTAGAGTACTCCTAATGCATGTGGAGTTCTGAGTAAACGATTACAAGAGCCTCGTGACTTCGTAAGGTCCTAATATTGTCGTATTATGTGTGTATATATCCTGCATTCCAAAATCTCTAATTTTTTAAACCGTAGACTTAGGTCAAAAATGGACACGTTACATTTCTTGGCTATATCTATGAACCTTAGATGTCCACCTTACATAAATGTAATTTTATTTAAAGAATTAGTAACTTAGTGACGAAGAGTAGCTTTTTGAGCGGCAAACGTTGTTGTTTCTCGTCATGAGTAGTTTACATATATATCCTTTTCTCCCTGTATAAGTACCCTTGAAGCATGTCTGCGTTAAACTCAAATCAGCCAAACTTATCAGTAAAGAATCACTTAAAACTATCAAAAGAATGAACAAGGACGAAGTATTTCTTCGGCAATGGTTTGAGATACTATACTCGCTCACTAATCCAGAGGCGAATAGTGACTTGCGTAGGATCAACAACGAAAAAGGTGTAGAGAAAGTAGGGCAAAAGAGGTCAGCTGAGTCGAGGAGAGAAGGAAAGAAGAAGCGAGTTAAGACACAGTGCGTGATTAAATCTTCAGACAAATCTGATCATGATACCTTGTTGAAGAAGGTAACCAATAATAGTTGTATTGTTATGATACGTCTTCCCCAAGAAACTCTTGATTTACTCTTTTCTCTTCTTTGGATACCTTAGAAGAAACGGCGGGAACGTATAAGAAGGCAACTAGAAACACTTAAGGAAATTACACCCAACTGCCCACAGGTTCACAACTGCTTCCTTTGTTAACTGATTTTTTTTTCTTGGGAAATGTTAGTTTTGTTAATGTTTTTTTTTTCCGTATAATCTTACAGTCTGATATCAACGCCATCCTTGATTGCGTTATCGAGTACACGAACAACTTGCGCCTTGCAGTTCTTTTCGGAGGTAATTTTTTTTTATGGCCATACTCTGATCTGTTCGTTAAAGATTATTTATCTTTCTGGTTTTTAAATTTCTCTTCATTTCCAGCATTACAAGGGTTCGCAGGGAATATGTGACGACTGGAGACTGTTTACTGAAGCTGGTGCCGTTTTGTATTATATAGATACTTGATAAAAGTTTCGATTAGCTAAGTTTTCTTATTTTCTCAGTTGTTCTTTGTTGGTTTGTTATAATCAAATTGTATGTTTTTGGTTTAAATATTACGAGTTATGTTTTAGCCTCAGTTCTTCGTTTGTTTGTTATAATAAAATTGTATGTTTTTGGTTTAGATGTTACGAGTTATGTTTTAGCCATGAGACCATCTTTAATTAAATTCCGTTCGGAACTTAGTACTACTGGATCTTGCAAATTAAAAGTTAATGATTTGATCAGTCAATACTCGAACACTAGGCGCCTACTGTCCGCCATTTTCTTTTAATAAAAACCTTATGATATGTTTTGGTCTTCATGAAAAATTAATCTGTTAACAACCGGACCTAGTATCAGTGTATGATCCTTAAAACAAGTAATTCAATTTAAAAAATTAGGATAAGTGTTAGATGAATTGATCTTATATCTAAATATTTGTATGTGTTTATGATTAATTGAAAGTATTTAAAATACGGAAATTTCTGTTTTATATATTTTGGAAAAATACTACAAATAACAAAACAAATGAAAAAAATACCACAAAGATTTTGTTTTATGAAGTGTTCGGTAAAGATTGGGAGGCCAATAATTTGTTTTTTTTTCTAAAAAAATTATATTTATAAACAAAGCAAAATCAGTTGTAATTTTGAGAATATAGATTATCTTGATAATTATCTTTTTTATTATTTGTTAATATGATATTTATCTTTTCATGTTACTTATTCTTCAAATTTCATAAGTTATTAGATATTATCACATTTTAAACAAATTTCATATGATAAAACCCATATTTGATATATTTGTATTTACTTTGTATAAGAAATATCTGAATTTCTTTTTTTATATTTTAAATACCGTAAATATCTGGTTTCTTTTTTTTTGGTGGGCGTAATTATCTGGTTTCTTACTTTCTACTATTTAACATTGATAAAACAATTTTAAAACTAACTCAGCAACATCTAATATTTGAATATTATGTGAGAAATCATCGAGGAGACTTTTTAATAATAACATATTCAATTAAATTCAGAATTGTATTAAAATTTGAGTAAAGATAATCATCAAATCCAATATCTTCAAGTACACCTTGTTCTATTTCCTTTGACATTAAAATAGCTTTTATGGATAAACTAATAATACATAGTGTTAAAAAAGTATAATGGAAATAACTACATAATATCTAAATAACCTATCTAAGTCTTTGCAAATTTATCAAAATCCAAATTACACATAAATCCAATGCAGATAGATTTTGTTGTTGTCAAAGGTATTGTAAAAAGGTTGAACCTTGATCCCAAAGATTATTTACACCTTCCGCATATACATTATAACAGCGGATCCTGGACAGAAGATTACGGGCTTTAGGATGAGAGGAAGAGAAGGCTCCGATGCCGATAGGACCAACTGAGAAATGAGTCAAATGACCCTATTCAATCCAATGATTATGTTGACTCTTTTTAGAAGATAATAATCTCATGATCATCATAGAGCTAATAAGACAATTAAACTACAATTAATTCATAACCACTATTAAGCCTTCATTATATATAAAGAAAAAGATTCCGGCCTTAAGGTGCAAAACTTCCTTGATGGAAAGGAAGATCAGTCACGGTCCAAGAGATATCAACCTAACGTGTTCCATACGCTATATTCTACAACAAAAATTGACTCCCAAACTCAAAAGGATTGAAAGATACCTTGACGTGAAAGAAACTCCCATCAGGTCGCGTTTTCTTGATTTTCCGGTACAGGATCTAACCTAGGAGAATGTTCTGTTGCTGGAGTCAATGCATAAGCAGCCACTGGATAAGTAACCATATGTGGTCGCATCTGCCAGACTGGTAAATAGCAGATTATTAATGGTTGCTGCTGCTGCTGCGGCAAAGGCTCTTGAAGGATTGGCCGTGGCTGGTCTTGAATCTCAACTATCTCTGTTTCCCTATCTAAAAATCCTCCCACATCATTAGCGGCGGAGGTGTTTTCTTGCGGCAACATAGAGGAGGATGTTGTAGATGCCGCCTCGTCCTGTCTCCGATTCTCCTCTGCTGTGGTTGCATTGACCTTGTTGTGATGGACAAACTGTACCGGACCATTATTTGGCGCGAAAATCGGGCTGGAAAGAACGGAAGACAAAGAGGTAAATATCGGCGACTCGAGACCTAGCAACCGATTAACAGTCACGGACTGTCGCGTTAACTCGACGTGATTTAACGGGAAGAGGAAGAGACGGATACGCCGTAAACGTGTGGAATCATACTCGGCGATCATGTTCTGTAGGTCCTCGTTATCGGAGACGGTGATGAGAGAGTCGAAGTCGCAGCTAGGGAGCTTGTACTTGAGAGAGAAGGAACGGCCAGATAGGAGCTTGTCGGAGAGAAGCTTGAAGAAGTCGAGAAAGGAGATGCCACGTGGAACGATGACTAACCGCGTCTCGCCACCGATGTAGTGAAGGGATTTTTCTGGTGGGAGGGGCATTATACGGCCACCGTAGCTACAGAGCAGATGGAGCTTAGGATTTAACGACGGTTGTGGTTCCATGACGGCGACAGAGGTTTGGAGAGTCAAAACAACGATACTCACACAGAGATTCCCAAGATGTAAGAAGTACTTAGATCGGCAATATTTGAGAGGATTTAGGGTTTTCTGTTTCTTATTTCGGTTTTGAGTTCGACTAGTAATATGATTTTCTCATCCTGTTTGGTTTGGAATTAAATATTAAGTTTATCTTCTTTTTAAACGATTTTATCTTTAATAATTAATAAGATTGATAAACATAGTTCTTTATTGGTTAGACCAAGAACATTAGATTTAAGTGCCGGAGATTTTATTTTCTTTCATTTCTCCCTATTTAATAGCAATGTGTACCTATAAATCAAAATATATTATTAGTTATATTCTGTAAATTAATTTATAATATTATTACTAAAAATAAAAATATAAAATATAATACATGTAAAAAATGACATCAATTTATTAATACAATATTTATTTTTTGTATCAAGAAAGTTCCGCACCATACATTTTTTCAGGTTGGATCAAAACAAGATAAGTGCAGTTTTTTTTGTAACATTGCGTATATTCGAATTAATCATCCAAATTTATCTACAGATTATATAATATATTGATAGTATTGGTGTTAAAGTTATTTATAAATTATTCAGTAATTAGGGATAAAAACTATTTACCTAGCTAGATAGGGAAATAATGATAATCCGATTTTAAATTCATAAAATATTCTGTAAAATTGTATCCTGATTTTTTAAAAACTAATCCTAAATTTAAATTAAAATAAATAAATTATATTTCATTGTTTAGATAATATTATAAGTTTTCTTAGTTTTAGAACTTCTAATGGAAATGGCTAACTGGGTTTATTTTTGTACCATTTTCTATAGAGATAATTTATAAAGTAGACACTTTTTCTATAAATAATTTGTAATATGGGTAGTTTTTTTATAAATTAGTAAAGTAGACACTTTTCTCTCTCTTCTCTAATAGAGATTCTCTCTAATAGAGATTCTCTCTAATAGAGATATTGGTAAATGACATGTATATCATTTTTTGTTTTTATATATCTACATGTATATTCTTTTTGATTTAAATATTTGAAGTTTGGTTTGCTTTAAAAACTTTCATAAAAATATTTTCACAACAACATATTTATATTTAATTTTTTCTGTGAATCTAAAAGGTTTACTTTTGCTATATTTTGAAAATACATAACATTTTTTATATTTAATCTCAACCCGACGGTGTACGTGACCATGCAAAAAGTACTAGTGTACAAACAGTGGTGTACGACAATAGTATAAAAAGTAATGTATGATACTGATGTAAGAAGTGATATACTGGATATAACAGTATACGTGTTGGTGTACAAACGATATGTGCGAAGATGATATCTTAAATATGGTGTACATGATATGTTGTACACCTTCACATAATTTGTACACCACGTTTAGAAAGAGTGAACCATTTTAGTGGTGTACATGATATTAATGGTGTACAACATCGTACACTTTCACATATTTTGTACACCACCGTATACTTTTACATATTTTGTACACCACCGTATAAATATTTTGAATATTATCATTATTTTAATTTACAAGTATTAGAAAAATTAGTATATTTGATGGTTTACGAGATTTTCTACAAATATAGGTTTTCAAAATATGTTAGTGTACAAAATGTTGTTTGAAATGCTGGTGTACCAAATTAGTGATAGAAAATATGTAAATTAAAGAAACGAAAGATATTATTTTTTAAAAAAGATTTTTTTAATAAAAAAGTAATCAACAAACTAAAAAGGAAGAGAAAAGAAAAAAACAAATGGTGAGGGTCTCTCTCCAAAAACTTTAACAACACAAAGGGTAAAGTGGTATTTGACACTTATTTTGTTTTTTAATTTATTACACATGTCTCTTTATCTCACAAAAGCAAAAAAAAAGTGTCTATTTCTCTAATTTTAAAAAAAACTACCTATTTTATAAATTACTTTTGAAAAAGTACCTGCTAATAAGCCCTTTTCTATATAATGTATGTTGCAAGCTGCAACAGCCTTCAGATAAATATTCCAAATCATGAGATTACCGATCTATTGATGTCCAGAAAAAGAAATATTTTCTAATTTATTTACCCTTTTGAGGGCAGAAGATGACAAAGATAAGAACGGACCGCAAAGGGCCAAAGGCCATGCTTGGACCAGTAAAGTTTAATATGATCGGGGAAGAGTGGGTAACCATCATATCATTATCATTATTTTCATCATCATTATCAGGATTATCATTAACAGCATACCATGACCTCTTCATCAACATCATGAGCATCATCATCATCATCATCAATGAACAGTTGAACACCATCATCATCAGCTTGTACAGCAAACAAAACTTTCTTCTTTTGCTTGGTTTTTTCTTCTTCTATATGGTTTGAACTTTGAACAATGTATTCCGATGTGTGCCAGTTGACCAATTAATCCTAAGTTGGCTCTTATAAAAGAAATTTACGACAAAAACAACAATTATTTAGTAGTACAATTGCATTTCTGTAATACAATAAGCTACTACTTTGATCAAGGATCGAATCTTTCAAGATACATTCATTTCCTATATTCACACGGCATTGAGAGAGAAAATGTTCAGCTTCGTTGGTCTTGAATCAAAGCCGTCGCTGTTCATTTCTCCACCGCAAAAGGAGAGGAATAGGAGCACTGTCCATGAAGACTCTCCGACCGTCTCTTGTTGTATATTCATACTTCCACTGTGGTCCAAGAAGCCATGTCATTGCGGTTCCACCAAGTAAGCCACCAATCTGAATTCACCGGAGATGTTATCAGACCACTGATCCGAGAAAAAATCGGAGACTGGTTAATACATTTGAAGGCATAATTGGGTTACTTACATGTCCCCAGTTATCTATACGTCTGGACATTAGACCCATTGCCTGCATAGTGATAAAAGCTTGTTAGAACTTAAGAGAGATTATACAATTTTCTCTGTTGTATTACTTACCATGTTTAGGGCAATAATTTGAGCTATCTGCATTAGATCCTCATTGCCACCTCTGACCATCTGTTTGTGTCTTATAACAAATACAGCTACCGAGCCAACCTACTCAAACAAAAGGGACATTCGTTTAAAGAACTTCATTTGTATGAGTCTTTGAGACGTGTCTAAAACAAAGGCTTATGGCTACACGAGACTTACCAATCCGAATATTGCACCTGAAGCACCAACTGATGGCGCTTTGTTGAACCAGTAGCTCATTGCTGAACCTAGAACTCTTAAGATGGGTTCTGTGAGTCAGGAAACTCGAAACAGAGATATATAAGCATCAAGATCAAAGAAAGTCTATGAGTCGTCAATTACTTGCAACTGCGGATGTCAAGTAAACAGCAAGAAATCTCTTTGGGCCACCTAAACTCTCAGCAGTTGGTCCAATAGAATTCAAAGAATAGCAATTTATCTAAAACAAAGGAGAAACAGTTTAGCCATACAGAGCAATGATTAGATATTACAAAGGGTGAAGGATTGGTTAGAAACAGACCATGAGATGCATAGGATTCGCATGAAGAACAGAAGCTGTAGCCAGTCTCCATAGCTGACCTCTTTCGATTAAACTGTTTATCTGCAATCATCCACATACATCAAATTTGCAGCAAGAAAAAACTGCCTCTCATTTAACTAAGTCTACAGTACCTTGGCTCCCCATGTCAGGACCTTCCCATCGGATGCAATTTGTGCAATATACATTCTAGCATCATAAACACAAAATGAAATCCATAAGCCTTCTTAGCTCACAACTCTCAAGTCTCAAGCTTGATTATAAAAGCATTCTTCTAATGCAACACATACCAAACCAAAAGACATAATCTTTTTACATGTAATAGAGAACAGAACACATACATAACGTTAATGGCAAGAAGGACATTGGTCCATCTCCGTCCGTTAACTGTGTTTCTCTTGGAAGTCTCCGGGTTCGATGATCCTTCCTCACCACCTCTAGGGTTTAATCTACTCTCTCCACCATTAAAGAAACATACAAATGGCGAAGATTGGGACAACCGGATATCAACTCTAGACTTGAGAAAATTAGCCCCATTGAATACAAATACTCTTTGGTATCTTGCAAACTTCATTCTTGCATCATCAGAAAAATGCTGCAGTTTCTGTAGAAGCAGAGCATAGTCAAATAAAATGAGATTAACCCAGAAATCAGAAGCGCCTGACGAAGCAATTTAAGCTTTGTGATTCCAGGAATTATACTACAAACGAGCGAAGATGAGTAGGTGAACCTTAAGGGAAGAGCGAAGATGGAAATCAAGGCGGAGGTGACGGCTAACATGGTGGCAGGCGTGTACGGAAGCGGCGGTTGCGAAACCACGAAACGCCGTAGATCCAGATTCCGGTGGCCAGAGATTATGATGAGATAATGACACTGATACCATCTTCCCCTTCACGTTTCTAATTTCCCAACAAATGGACCTTTTATTTTAGGATCATTTTTTACCCTTCTCTTACATTTTATGTCCTACTCTTTAACACACTATTTAGTTTGAATGTGTTTTGTTTGGGGATTTTACTTTTCAGACTCGAGCTTAAATCCTTCCTCTCTTTGTTCATTTCTATGAATTTTTTCCATTGTATTGCCGTATTGGTTTGCCAATGTTAGTACAAGATTGAGACTTCAAGAAGAACCCCATGTCGGGTTTCAGACACATGATTGTGTGTTCTTTCTTGTTTCCATCATACATTGTTGTTCAATGTGATTTCTTAGAAGTTAGTAACATGTAAGATTAGTTAAAGACTACCTATTAAATGTTCAATTGATTTAGAATAGAGAAGAGGATGTTAATAGTAGACGTCTGACTCTCACAGTACAGCAACTGAGTATTGAGACAAATTTTGATTTGCCTAAAAAAAACCAAAAGCATAGATAAAAGAGAGAGAGAGACAAGGGATTAGCATGAATGATCAAGGAGACGAGTGGTTTCTTCTATTCACAAGCAAGCTTGGTGTCAAAGCTGCTTAAGCATATCGCAAACGCCTGAAACGCCGATAATGGATACCTATAGTCCATTGTGAACATATCTTTCCCTACTTTACCAAACTGGAGAATCACCTTGTCTTGCTCAGGGTGAGCAGGTGCACTTGTTGGTGCTGCTGCTGCACCTGTCCCTTGAGGCTGCGGCTGTCTTGCTGCTACAAGCTGGAAATTCTTAACCGATGCAACTGTCACACGTCCGCGGAAATTCAAACACCAGCATTGCAACTGCTCGTGCCACCTTGGCTGCTTGTTCTTTAGAATCAACGGTCTGAAACTCGCTTCTTCTTCGTTGTCGTCGCAGGATATTCCCATTTCGGAGAATCTAGAACTGCTGAAATCGAGGGAGCGGTGGTCAAATGATGATTTGGAGAAGGAGATGTTACTGCGGAATGAGTCGTCGAGAGAGTATGGTGCAGGGACGAGTTTCTCGGGTTGGTTAGGGACTGAACCGCCTGGTTCGAGCGATGAAATTGGGATGGAGTTCATGATGCAGTGCATTCGTCGTGGCCCGCGTGTGCCCAACACGTTGAGCTCATAGGTGATTTGAGCAATGTTGTAGCTTCCGGATGGTACTTTAGGAGAAACTCGTCTGGAGTGAAACCTGCTTCGGCTTGTTCGATCAGTGATAAGTGCGCTCGAAGATGTGTTTGGTGGTGGTTGCGTGTCGTACACCAAGAACTTTGTCCCAAGGAAGTTTGATCTGAGAGAGAGATAAAGAAACCTCATTAAGCTTGATTAAATGGGAATCACAAAAGATTATTTGAACAATAGATAAACGACCATAATATTCAACAGTAGCAAACTACTATGTCTAGGACTGAAAACGAACCTGAGCTTTCCGAGGTAAGAGTTGCTGGATCTTGAGATGTTATCAGCATCCATGGAGATAATGTACTCGGTTCGAGTAGTTCTACGAGTTCTTTTAGCTGAAAGAAGAAATTTCCCATTCTCCACTAATAGAGCTGAAAAAACATTATTCAACTTGATTTAGACATAAACTAAGTAACATCATAAAGAAGCAGGCTAAGTCCTAAAAACAGCTTACCGGGACTTAAACAAAGAAAAAGGTGAAATGTTAGCTTTGATTTATCCCTTTTGATGAAACACTGAATCATTGCATCACGAGGCCCTGGCTGGAAAAATTTACAACACAAAACAAAAACATCTTCATCAGTAGTCTGACGACCTTAAACAACATCAAATTAGCGAAACAGTAGAGGGCAAACCGAACCTGTTTGAGGGAAACAGGGAAAGTGAGTTTCCCACAGATTTCAGGCCCCAAAACAATCTCTTGGCACATAGCTCTCCAAGACCGACAAACCGAAGCACAAGCCACAACATGTTTTCTTGCAGGCCAATTACTCTCACTTTCCTCTAATCTTTTGATCACATCAAAGAGTAACTCTGGAGGAAGATTAGCCCATCTACTTGTCTGAACTATCACAGGCGACAAGAGATCACGGGATGACGAATACTCACGGAACGAAGAACCCTGAGCTTTCCCTTTATGAAGACTCGAGAGCCTAAAATCGAAACTCCTCCTTGACAAGCTCCCAAACCCATCTCTCAAATCTTGAACAATGCCTCGAAACGACATTTCTCTTTGGTTTCCACAAGATTCTTCTCAAACCAGAAATGCTCAAATCCAAAAAAAAGAGCTTCAGACTAAGATGAGAGACTCCACTCACTGTCCATTAACATAAGCACCCACAAGAAAAAAAGTCATTCAGCTAAGGCAATTCTGAGTCACCTTCTTAATAAGTAAGAAATAAAAAGAAAAAGAGCCATAAAAGTAAAGTGGAGCCTAAAAGAGAAAGAGTGTTTCGCTAAAGCTTAGGAAAGAAGAGATATGCAAGGCATCGCATGCCCAATAAAGAAACTAGGTCATGTCCCCAATATAGCTTTTTTTCTTTCTTAAAGACAATAATCAACCAAAGAGAATCTTGATGATAACTCACCAAAAATGCCCCAAAATTGAGATCATAGGAGGCTAAATCAGGACTCAATTTGATATATTAACAGAGAATCTCAAATAATCTTTACTTAAACTGGAGATAACAGAGACGTATGTAACAACACAGAATCAAAAGCATTAAAAGATTCAACAACAATCAGGTATTTCCCAAAATGAAATTTTACTCATCTGATTTACTACCTACAAAGTCAAAATCTTAGTTAATTTCAGACAAAACTGTTTTATTACAAAGATTCGATACCAAAAACCTGAGATTTGAGGTTAGAACATAGAATCTCACTGCAATAAACATCAAAGAGAGAAGGAGAAAAGGATGAACCTTTTAGACAAACTGATGAAAACCCAGAAGCTTAATTAACACCAATCTTCAAAAGCCAAATCCTTTTGAACTTAAGGCTTCTCTGACCAAATCCAGAAGCTCAGGGAAAAGCAAGAAGAGAATCCTCCGGAAATTACGGGTAAACAGAAGAATTAAGAGACAAGATCACAGAGATTTAAGCAGATCTGTAGGAGCCTAAATCTAAAACAAAAGAACCCATAAAGTCAAAGAAGAACAACAAAACCCAGAAAAAGATAAAGTCGTCTTCTTCTTTTTTTTTTCTCTTGTTCTCTGCTTTTTTGTTTCCAGTAGTACTCAGGAGCTTTTTCTTGATTTTACTTTAGTAGTAGTTCACGAGACAGCAAGAAAATATAAATAAATCTAGGGACTCTCACAAAAATGCTTATTTTCTTCTCTTACTTGTTGGCTTTTTGATATAATAATTTTTGTGTTTTGGAAGAAAGAGAGAGAGAGAAAGAATGAAAATTGTAATAAGTGGACATTGTGAAGCATTATTGTCCACGAGGCCGCATGACCTACGCCTCGCATCAAGCGAAGACTCAACCATAATTTTGACTTTTTTTATATGTTAAAGTTAAAACCTTTTTTAACCAAATTTTTGTTACTGATAGAAAGATTTAACACCGTTGAACTTGGAGTCTTATCAGTTAGCACTGAATAATAATACTACAAATCATTTCATTTTTGATTATATGCTGTATAATCACATCAAGTTTTTTTTTTTGTTTTCTAACAAAAGGATATAAGTCAAATTTTGTTTGTTATCTATCGTTAAATTTTAATTAAAATAAATGTTGTAAATGAGTAATCTGTGAAGAAAATATACAATAAAATATATGTATTAACATACCTAACCCCATTCAATCCTTTAGTAAGTTATTATTAACTTTTTGAAAATTTTGTTTAATCTATTTCGAAAACCATGTATTAGACGAATAATTTAGGATTTTGACACTTTTCTCATATTTGAATCTTAAACTAGTTTATGCATGGTTTATCAAATACTGTATGATATCATTTTTTTATTACCAGGTGACAAATTTCTTTTTTCCTGTAGTTTAATTACGAACGACGACCCATCATTTATCAATCTATAATTCTTTAATAGAGGTTAGATTCTGATCATTTGGATCGATCAAAATTGGATCGATCAGCAAGCCTTCATGTCTAACTGATCCAACAACATATACTTCTCGTCTCCTCCTCAAGTTCTCCATCGGTTTCTTTAAATCATCCAGACTCATTGAGGAATTCTAACTCATTTGTGACCATTACTTTTAGCGAATAGATTCACAATTTCTCATATACAAGAAGTTGTGTTATAATATTACCATGCATACTTCAAATAAATTATCTTAACTTTAACATTTAAGCATGCATGTTGAATATTTATTAAAAATCTAAGATCATTAATAATCCATTATATACATAATAGAACAATGTTTGACACTAATTTATCAATTTACAAACTGTTATAGTTATGTGTGATTACAAACTGTATATCGTCCGTATAGCATATTTTTGTCATGCTACTAATTCAAATCTGTATGATGTATAAACTTTCTTATAAATTATGAATCTATATTCCAATATTATATTCCCGCACAAAGCATATTATGATAATCTAGCAGTAGTTGCATTATTGGTTATTACAACATAATTATATCTATGGATCTTGGTGACTTTTAAAGTTTAGGCACGAGTCTCTTTGGCCCTTCGGCTCCTGCAAATTACAAAGTACATGCATCAACATCACTTCCAAGTCCGCTTTTGATTCCATTCATCAGTTACAAAACCAACTCATTTCGCAACTTTTTTTACAAAACCAACTCATTTCGCAACTTATGATCTGATTCGAGTAGACAAACACTTATTAAGTTTCATGTCCATACAAAATCTGAATTTGTTACCAATCAAACAAATATAATATCATGGATCGGTCCGGTTTCATTATACTGTTAGAGGATTAATTATTTATACATATACCTCCACATCGAACGTAGCATTTGTGTTGGCGTCGGATCAGCTTTTATTCTGAAAAAGAGATAATATTTAAGCGGATATATAAATCGAAACTTTAGGATCGGATAAAAAAGATAAGAAGAGAGTACTCACTGTCGGAATTAACACAGCCGGTGGAGCAAGCGTCGTAGCATGTTTCTGCGCCTAACTTTCTATATGGTCCGGGTCCTTATTTAGCCTCCGCCACCATATCAAGGTTGGAAAAAAACATAAAGCCACCACAATCAGAAGAGTAGCCAATATCGTCACTTGCTCCTTCATTGTTCTCCCTCGCTACGATTTTCTTTCCTTTTTCATAGTTAGGTCTTCTTTGTTTTTGTTTTTTCCTTCTCCCTCTCTTAAAAGAAGATCTATAGTTGTGGGTTAACATTTACTAAAAGACCTAAGGAAAATTTTTGGGGAATGTTGCCATGTTTGACCGTTTGTCTATATGTACACGCGTCATGATTCATCTCCCTACGTTTTCTATCCTTTTCAATATCCAAACTATGTGAAAACCTACAAACAATAGATCACACACAGTTTTAAATTCGGGAATGTTGCCATGTTTAAGTAATACACACAGTTTAAATAACTTAGGTTTTCAGAGATCATATGTCTAACGTGAACAAAAAAAAGTTTCAGAGATTGAAGTTAAAGTGAGACTATATATGCGTTTGGTCTTCTTTATTGACTTGAGTAATATATTAATTTTGAGAATGGGCCATGAGTATGTATTGCTAATTGGGTTACCATAGAGCTGGATGACCCAGCTTGGATCTAACGACGAAAGAGAAGACAAGACGTGAGTAAGCCGGTTCTTACTTCTTAGTTTTAGATTTAAGTTATAGTTGCAAACTGATTAATTAGATTTCAGTTAGACCAGCTGATCCGGTTCTCAACACATTTTAAAGTTGATTACAAACCAGCACTAGTGTACTTAATTCCACCATTGTAGCTGTTATTATTTATTGGTTCCAATAACTACATAAAAATTACAGAATATGTTTTCCAGAGATACGATTATTAAATAAGATTACAACATAATTAAATCCAAATGCATGGATCTTGGTAAAATATAAAGTTTAAACACCACTCCCACTTGCCCTGGCAGCATCTGTAATTTACAAAAAACATCAACATTAGTTCCGGTACAAATCAGACCGGTTAATCAGGGGTTGGTACAAATCAGACAAATGTATCACAGACCGGTCGGTACGTATCCGGTTTCATAATGTTTACCTGGACCACAACGAATGGAACACTTGCGATCGCATCGGGACGTCTTTCTCGCTGAAGAAAAGAGAAGATCGACAAGGAGTTATTATACAAATGGAGACAGAAACCTTTGGGGAAAACTAAGAAAGAAGAGAGTACTCACGGTCACGTTGGACGCAGGCGGTGGAGCAACCGTCGTAGCAGTCTCCGGGGCCTAATTGAGCCTCGGCCACCATATTCAAGCTGGAACATAAAGCCATCATAATCAGAAGAGCCGCCACTATCGTCACTTGCTTCTTCATCATTCTCTTTATCTCTTTAGATCTTCTTTGGTTTTGTTTTTTCCTACTTCTTCAAAAGTGATATTTTGTGGGTATTTAAAGAAATGTCCCAGTTGCCAGGTTTGACCGATACTCCATGTTCACGTGTCATGATTCCTCTCGTAAACGTTATCTGTCTATCCCTTTAATTTTACTTCAAGAATTGTCTACTGCTTTTTGTTTTTTTCCTTCGACGGTGGACTAATAATTTTTTTTTTTGTGACTAATATTAATGGTTATGCCAATTAAGTCATGCACTAAGTTTTTTTTTTTTTT
>Ga0041059_1000199_pt1 | contig 39447 bp, 20 predicted proteins | sample AraColnosormetaG_FD_56232 | JGI IMG/M metagenome (GOLD analysis project Ga0041059, IMG submission 56232) | Arabidopsis roots microbial communities from North Carolina, USA - Col MF nosort | ecosystem: Host-associated > Plants > Roots > Unclassified | place: USA: North Carolina | collected...
ATTTAAAAAATATTTAATTCAAATCAATTTAAAAGTTTTCTTTCAAATGGTTATTTAATTGTTGTAAAGTTTATATATTATAATATTATAAACACGTTCTCCCATCTAGTCCTACTATCTAATCCTGTTCGGTGAAATTAATTTTTTGTTTTTTTAATAATATTTTTATTAAAAGATTTATAATTTAAATCAATTTAAAGTTTTCTTTCAAATGATTATTTAATTTTTAAATATTTAAACTATTTTGGCAAAAATAATTAGGCCATGGAATAAGAGCATATTCCTTTGAATAAGATTTGCTTTGATTTGATAGTTAATTGAATAAGCCAGTGGCAGCCATTGTAAATAAGTTCCAACTCCAGGATTTATTTATCAAAATAGCTGCAAAAATGTATATGTAGATTCAGATTATCACTTCAAAAAGACAGCATTAGGATTCAAAACATAGCAATCTATTTAGCTACTTTGCTATCCAAACCAAAAATCCAAATTTGAAAGGAAACCTAATTTCTTTCTCAAAATTTCAAAGGAGTTTAGATTTTAATTTAGTTTGGGATATATAAAACATTTTCATTAACTTGATATTATTTTGGAAACTTGTAATGGCAAAAAAAGTTTCTTCCGATTGAGTTACAAATTTTTATGTTATAAGTAATTTGTTTAAAATAAATACTTAAAGAGTTGTGGTTTCAATCAAATAAAAAACATAACAATAATGCCATGCATAAATAAAACAATCTTCTAATATTTTTGTAAACAATGGAAAGAGAAAACTAGTTTTACTTGCTCTAGTCCCAGTCCGAGGGGATTATGGACCAAAAGCCCCCAACCTCTTTATCTCTTAGTACATATATATAAGCACTAGAAGAGGTAAAAACTTTTTTCATATGATATTAAAAGTTGACTATGCAAGTAGGGAACCAATAAGATACACATTCAAACAAAAATATTGTCAACCTAATCAATCATATGGCTGTACAGATGCTTTTTAGATACCACAATATGCTTTGAGAGTCGAGTTTGCTTCACGCCCTTCTTTGGTTGTATAGAAGTTTATGAGAGCGATGTTATCGAATGGCTTATACATAAGTGGGTGTTTGTCGTCCACAAGCTCCTCAGGAATGGAAACCAAGTCTGTGAGAAACGAGAAAAGACCTAAAGTGTACCTCGTCTTATCTCCTTCCATTGTCACTCTATGTTCACAAGAACGTATCCTGTCATTGCTCCAACCCTAACCATGGGAAAAAAATCACATCAATAAAGAAATCAAGAATTCACATACTTGCATAGTTAGGTGAAATTGAAAACTTTAGGCTACAAAAACTGCAAACGCCAAACACAACATTTTCATTTATAATTAGCAAAAGAAATTCTATTGGTTTATATAATAAAACGTTTGACTTACCATAGAGATGTCACCGGCCATGACTACGTATGACTTGGGTGGGAGTTGAAGGGAAATCCATTCACCGTCTTTTGATTTCACCTCTAAACCATTTACATCATTTTGGTGAAGTATTGATAGAAAGGTCTTATCGGTGTGCTGAGGAAAAGCTGGCATCGAGATAGATTCTGGTGGAGCCAAGTACTTGAGGAACTTTAGTAGGTAAGTCTTTGACCCGACGTGCGATTCGTAGTGTTTCTCAACACCATAGTTCTCAAATATCATCCTCACCACTAGTCGGTCTAATTCCGCAACTGCGTTTGAGAAAGTGTGCACGGTGTTGCTGCAAAGGCAAGATACCAATACCGAGTTAGGGTTTCAAACAGAGCAATCTATTGACCTAAAGTGAGAAAATATAAGTTAGAATTGGTCTAAGTCAAAAGCTAATTGGCGTTGAGATCTTTGGTCCATATCTCTTATATATTACTTTAGTTCTTGGCTTCATTTGATATGAAAACTATAAATAATCGAGCTAAGACATACCAAAACCGATCGTTTCCTTGAGGCCACATGAGATGAGTGAATCTCTGAGCAATTTCTTTGTTGGTAACATAGTCAACTCCAAGGCCTTCATGAAGAGGGATCACAGGCATTTGACCAACGTAGCCATGGTAAGGCTTCTCGTTTACGTTTTTCTTCTTTGTCTCCGTCGGTAGATCAAACAGTTCCTCAGCAGCGGCGAAGATGGAATCGTCTAGCTGCTGTGTTACTCCGTCGTACACGGCCAAGAAACAGCCGTATTCCTCCAAGGCTTCACAAGCTTCTCTTGAAACAGAACGCCACGTGGATGTGTTTGGTTTCAACTCTTGTTGGCTCGTGAGATCAAGAATAGGAACCTTAGTAGTCTTCAAGATTGAGGCCATATGGGATTCTTTGTTTTATTATTTTAACACTCTTGTGTTAACCAGCAACACTTGCTATTTATAGAGATTTTTTATTTACAACAATCCGCTACAAACCGAATCAATTTTTTTAAGAAAATCTCAAAACCGAATTGGTTTTTCATATGGATGGAATGGTTATATCTACTCTATATTCGAAAAATCGAAAGAATTGAACCAAACAAATAAAAATTCCGAAAACTCAATTCCGGTCTGAATCCATACCAGCTGGTTAATTCATATTAGCTATTTGATTTAGTTTAATAGCTACTTTCTCAAAGAAACTATCGGATATGTTAGTTTATAATGTGGTCCAAAGATTCAGATGACGAATAATATTACATTACAGTGTGGTCCATGTAGATTACGGTGACTAGTAATATTACATTATAGCGTGGTCCATGGATTCGAGTGACTAGTAATATTACTATATATTGTGGTCCATGGATTCCGGTGACTAGAAATACTACTATAGAAATAATTTGTTTTCATTCAAAAACGGATAGTTGAAATCTAAGAAGTAAGATCCCTTCAACATTTGTTTTCTAATGGACATTCAAAATCCATTTTCATCTCAGAGATTATTCCATCATCCACAATAGTCTAAAATCCATGTCTAACTTTAACATAAGAGATTATATATACATATAAGGTATGATTCACCACATAGGCAAATTAAAAAAAAAACGTATCAAAATCTTAAAAGAAAATAACAAGTATCAAAATGTCCCCTAAGATTCCAACCTTAGATTTCTCAAGAGAAGATTTGAAACCAGGCACAAAGTATTGGGAATCAACAAGAGAAAACATAAGACAAGCACTTGAAGAATATGGATGTTTCATCATAGATCTTAAAGACAAGACTCCTTTAGATCTTCTTGATCGAGTCTTTGGTTCTTTGGTCGACTTGTTTGATCTTCCAACACAGACCAAAATGAAGAACAAATACGATAAGCCCTTAAATGGCTACGTTGGTCAGATTCCAGCTCTTCCTCTTCATGAAAGTCTTGGCATTGATAATGCCACTTCGTTAGAAGCAACCAGAAGCTTCACCGGTTTGATGTGGCCACAAGGAAATGAACATTTTAGGTATGTATAAAAGGATCCAGTAACATTTTAGAATCCTCAACTATCATTGTCCGATATTTAAACATTCAACTTTGCTTGGTTTATATATGTTAGTGAATGTTTGTATAAGTATGCGGAGTTTGCAGCCGAGCTTGATCAAATGGTGACTCGGATGGTTTTCCAAAGCTATAATGTCGAGAAATACTACGATCCATATATCGAATCAACCACTTACCTTCTCCGTGTGCTGAAGAATCGTGCACCGAACAACGAAAACCCTACTTTAGGATTTGTTACACACACAGACAAGAGCTTCACAACAATACTTCACCAAGATCAAGTCAATGGGCTAGAAATGGAAACTAGAGAAGGAGAGCGAATCAATATCAATCTATCATCACCTTCACTCTTCATGGTCGTCGCAGGCGATGCATTGATGGTTAAGTTAAATCATAATACAAAATTACAATTCTGTAACTGAGAGAAACATAAACTGAAGTAATCTAAGTATATACCTTTAGGCATGGAGCAACGATAGGGTTTGGTCTCCACGACACCAAGTTCTTGTGAGCGGTGAAACAGACAGATACTCTCTTGGAATGTTTGCATTCAACAATGGAACTCTTCAAGTACCAGAAGAGCTTATTGATCATCAACATCCTCTCATGTATAAGCCATTTGATCATCTTGGTCTTCTTCGATTCTACCGTACCGACACGGGTTACAAATCAGAGTGCCCTATCAAAGCTTATTGCGGTTTTTGAACCGCTTCTATTATGAATGTATCTACTATTTAAAGCTTCATAAATGCGGAATGTAATACTCTTAAAGTGACAAAATAAGTGTAATCTTACTCAAGAAAACATATATACTTGCATGGTACGTCACAACAAGGACTTGATCCATATCTAATACACAAAATCGAGTAAAAATCATTCTTCATCACCGCGATTTCCATTGACACGGGCTCCCGAAACCATTTCGGATTCGGACATTACTCTCTCGTACTTAACAGAACGAGAAGGGAGAATCCTAAACCGTCCAAAGGATAAAGCTTGTGAAAGCTTGTCATAGTCCCATCTCTGCTGAACAAACACAATGACAGCAAGTAGAATCGCGGTAACAGGTATGGCGATATCTCCAAACTTAGAGAAGAAGTCGAAATTCGGATTAACAAACTCATGTTCTTCTCCAATGAAGTAAGGATCAGGAACAGAGCCAACGATGTAGTCATAGGCATGCGGGAAAAGTCTGACAAGTGTGATCCCGAAGTAATATAGCTTCCTTAGTGGCTGCCGGGAATCAATCTGCCACATAGCATTAGCAATAACCTGAGGGAGCAAGAAGAAATCTTGAACTAAACCAATATACTCCTCTGTTTCAGTTTGCCACCAATTTGAAGCATTAGATCCGTAACTTCCACCAACTAATCTATCTGCTCTTGCCGGATGTCGAATCAGCGCGACAATGTATCCTAGTGCGTGTAATATCAAGACAACGAGAAGCACACGGCGATCACTTGGAACTTTATGCGGTTCTTGAGGTGTTCGAGTGAGCAATCTGGCACGGGACTTCCACACTTTCTGACAAAGCCTTAGAGTAAGTAGAAAGCAGACCATCACGAGGAGCTTCACAGTGTAATCAATCACATTGAACCATTGACTTCTCTGTAGATCATAAGAAGGTGTTTCATATGTTGTTGCTGAAGCTGCTTTTCTTTTAAAGAGAGCCTCTGCTCCGGTGATCAACGGCAAGCTATAACCAAGAGCTTGAACTCCAAGCATTACAAGGGACACAAAAGGAAGCGAGTCGGTATTGCTACTAACGTAAAAAAGCAGGCTCGTGATGCATCCGATAGAGAATGTAAGAGTGAGAACCCTGAGAATCCCTTCAACGCCTGCACGAGAAAGAATGTCTTCGCGTTGCCTTCGGTAAAAGATAGGAGTTGTTTTGAGCTTAATAGGTTTAAAATAGAGAGGATCATCTTCTGGTCTGTTGCTAGATATTGAAACTTTAGCAGTTGGATCAGCCAACCACCGTGATTTGATCGGTGGATAAGAAACCACCACGTCGATCAAACAATCTAGCCCAGCTTCAAGATCAGGACTCTCAAACAAGATTTTCCATGAGGCTCTCACGTCTCTGCATCCAACAAGATACATTTTCCCAACATGCTCATCGTAAAGACCTTCCAAGTAAAGAACAGAGAAGTTACCGAAATTTTCCCCTGTAAGTGAGATTTGACCTGATACGTTCAGAAGAAGCTGTTTCTCAGTGTATTCAGCTTTTGTGCGGTAAGGAGTTGTCTGATCCGCGATGGAAAAGTTCGAAGTACGCCAGAAAAGTCCGAATAAAGGACCGAGCGAGAGAACATCCATGCCGAAATTAGTTCCCGAGGCCCGTTTCTCGGTAAATGCAGGTGTATGGAAAGTCAAGTCCTCAGCAAGAAGAGAAAGGCTCGAAAGCAAATCATCAGAGTCTTCTAGTTTCGGAAAATGCATTACCGACTTCTTGATTATAGTTCCGAAAGAGAACTCTTCGTTTCTCTCAAGGATAGCACCAGCATCATCTAACTTCGAGTAACTATAAAACGGATGCGAAGCCGAAGAGTGGAAGTAATTCTGCATATCCATAGGCTCCACAAGCTTCTCAAACGACAAAGGGAAGAAAGACGGAGTCAAATTCTTCTCAGTGTTTAGGCAGGAGAATGTTCCTACAAGTATACTTCGCTGCCTTATCGAAAAAGTAGTTGGAATATACAAACAAATACGAGCGTTGCAGCCATCGACTTGGCCTCGCCTGCAACCAACCATACATAACTGCCCGCTAGACGGTTTCCAAATCCCTTCAGCTGTAACAGTCATATTGTCTATCCCTGATCTCATCCCTGAAATGTAAAGATTCTCATTCGGATGAACCGCTCGAAAAACCGCCGAGACTTTTGTAACAGCATCGGATTGAGACCGAGCTGCGGTTTCCTCGCAATGTACGTTTTGCATATACAACTTCACATCTTTAAAGCTACCATCCGTTGATTTAATATCTTTGTCAAACGCAAACGGACCTAACTTGCTGCAGTACTCATCTGTACCGTGGCATTTCCAGTTAGGTACAACGGTTAGAGGCGCGCGGTTAGTAACTCTTTGAAGAAGATCACAGAATCCTTTCTCTTTATAGACATTGATACCACCACTTCCAGAGCTCGTAAAGGTATCGTTTTTATAAGGATATGGATCGCAAGCCTTTGATACCAAATCATTAGAGACGAAATCGTAACGAACAGATTTCCCAAGCTGAGAAAAGAGATGGATCTTGTCGAAAAGCTTGAGACTAGGCTTCTGGTTTAGACTTGTAAGCTCTCCTTGAATCACTCTTTTAGTCAATGTGAAGCTTTTCGGGTACCGAAGAAGAAGCAGAATCATATCATCTTGTAAAAGAGGAGGCGTGTCATGTTCTTTAACCCATTTCCATGGATTAGAAGAATCAGATTCATCACGAGAAGGTAACATTGTTTCACCAAGCATACACAAAACTCTTTCATCATCATCATTCTCAACGTAAATCCCTTGAAACGAGATCTTAAGCTGAGTATGACTTGGCCATAACTCAAACTCACGGAGCCCATAAGATCTTAAGCTTGGTAATTCGCTAAACATTGTGATCGCGAGAAGCAAAACACCATTGACGCCTATGTATTTCTTGGTTCGATGTGGGAGATCTAGATCTGTGACTGAGAAAGAAACAAGATTCATAGGCTTCGTCGACGAGTTTCTAAGTGTGTTCGTTGAATCAAAAGGTAGAATCGGAGAATCACCAGAATCTTGATTCCAATCTCCGTATCGAAAACCAAGATTCCTTTTTGATTTTCTAGGAGTTCTAGAGATATCTTCAAGCTTTAATTCAGAAGCTGAAGATAACACTGATTTGCACTTTTTCTTCACATCATTGATACGATCGTAACTAATCTTAGGTGCGGATTCATCTCTGTGTTCGCCGATTGATTCAAACATAGGTACGGGCTCCATTTCCGAGAAGGAAGCAATTACTAGAGAAGAGAAGAGGAACCCAAATGAGAGAAAGAGCAAAGGAAGGAGATTTATTACCGTTTTCATACTGACAAGAACAGAAGAAGCTCTTGTTGTGGAGAAAAAAGACAGGAACTTGCGAGTCGCGACAATTGATTTCGGGACAAAGATGGAAACTTTGATTAAAGGGTTCGGAAGAGAAGAAGAGGAAGTTGGGAACAATGAGGATTGATGTATGGGTTTCTCTGTAATATTCGATTTGGTGAAGAAGTTACATCACTAGTGACGATGACACAGATCGAGAGAGAGACAATTACACTCGAAGTTAAGCAGAACAGTGAACAGAGAAAAGTCTTTGGAATTTTCTTTTAATTTATTTGAACAATTAGTTCCCCTTAATTATTTTTCTTTTAATTTACTCCAACATTTGCATTGTTTTTTTCCAGTAAATAAATATTAATGCTGAAAATAATTATATATATATATATATTTGATATTTTTCATAGACCCTCAACTAATCATCTCAGATGTTTTCCGTTGTCTAACTATATAGTTAATAAGAATGAAAAAAAATTAATCATTAACATTATATTTCTAAATTTATATCTATATTTAGGTCATGTTAAAAAATACGAAAAATCCTGACTAATTGGTTAGATATTAATAGTAATTAGCGCATAACAAAGTTTTGAATAAATAAAATGATTTATCTAAATATAAATGATTGTTATCACAATTTTTAGTGGTTGGTTCAATAAATTTATGCGTGAGTGGTTGACTTGACTTTAAAGATGGAAGAGGCGTGTTCGACGGGATATGTTTTAAGTGAGATCCCATTAGTCATTGACCTCGACTTACTTTAGTTTTCTTCTCAAGTCTTTGTTGTTTTCTTCGAACCATAAGATACGTCAATTTCATTCGTACATATATAGAAGATAATTTAGAAGTAGCCTTTTTCAACGACAAATATTTTGGGCTTGATATTGTTTGGGCCGAAATATTTGGCCCAAAGAGCCGCTATAGCTAATGCAGGTTTATAGATAGCAGCTGAGGCTGAAAGTGAAAGACAAAAAGCATTAGGAAATTGAAGAGGAACAAACCAAGACAGTGAGAAACCAAAGAAAATGTCTTAAAACCTATTGTAGACTTGTAGTGTTTCGAAGATAAGAAACTAACTGATGATAAAACAGAGAAACAAGATGTACAAGAATCTAAGATTCTAAGAGAGTCTTGGATAAGATAAAAACCATTGTGAAACTTGACCCACAAGCCATCGATATGACTATATGAGCTTACAAAATGTACAAAATATTAGATTCAGACACAAAGACTGAAGAACAAATGCACAAGAAGGCAACAACAAGAACAGAAACTAAAGACGGTTTTTCAAGACATAGATTTTCTCCACCTAGAAGGTGTTCTTCCTTTAACAAGCTTTGTCATCATATTACCAGGCGTTTGAGTCACATACTCAAAATTTTCACCTTCTCCATTATTACCAAACTCTTCACCATTCGTGTTTTCCACAACGCTAACGCTTAAACCGCTCCTAAATCCCAACTTCTTCCACCTAAAAAAACCTTTATTCCCACTAGTACAAGTTCCTTTCTTCTCAACCAGCTTATGTAACTGTGTTTGCATCGCTTCACACTCGCACTTAAGCTTCGCCATATCTTCTCTCAATCTTCTTATCTCTGCTTGCTGAACATTAATCTCGCGTTTGGACGTACACCGCGCAGGACCAGAATCTGAGTAGTGTGAACCAGAAGGATTAGGGCTGCTCCTAACGCCACTGAACGATGAACCACTCCATTCAATATTGTTGTGGCTGCGATGACTCAGCTTTGCCTGTTCAGAGAACAAAACTTGAATAATAGTTCTAACCGGTAAACGATCGTTCTGTGCAGCGTGAAGAGATGCCTCCATTGATAGCTTATTGCTGTCTATTAGTCCACAAAGTCTCTTCCTTTCTTGCTTGGTCACGTTAGGATGTGCCTAAGTAACATAACCAAAATTCAATTTGAATAAAACCCATCACAAATTATATATGCTTCAAATTTTCGATTTTTTTACTTCTACTATGTAAAATAAATATAAATGTGAGACGGGCCAGTCCATTCATTACCAATTAATTTTAAGTCGTGAAGCTCATTGAACTTAACATTTACCTTGAGATAAGTGTCAATTGCACGGTATAACCCATCTTCGGTTACACGAGCATGGTTAGGGAGAGCTTCGACGAGAGATATAAACTCCGAGAGGGTTAAATCGCCGTCTAAGGCGGCTTCTGCTAAGTAAGAGTCCACGAGCTTCGCTACTTTAATTAGGGAAGCACCGGATTTAACTCCTTCGTTGTCTAAGCCAGCAAATTTCTTAACCAACCGAGTCATGAGCTCGACATCGAGCAATGTCCCACACGTGTGACTAAAGGAAGGTATCATTAGCTCCTTGAGTGAAGCTTGATCAAGCTGCCATGAAATCCTCGCCTCGAGCTCCGCCTTGTAATTTGCATCTGCTCCGACCATGTTCGCGGTTCTGAGTAGACGGAGGAGGAAATCACAAGGAACGGAATCTCTCTCAGGTGGGATGATTCCGATTAGAGTTTCGACGAAGGAACGTTTCTTCATCACAAACGCAGTAACAGAGAAGCTCTCTGACTGCTGCTGCGGCTGCGGTTGCTGGTCATCGGAGTTTAGGACGATGTCGGAGAGGTCAGGGAGCCATTGGGAAGCGTAATGAACGATGATGGATCCAATGAGATCAGGACGAACACCTTTGGATTTGATTCCGGCGATGGTTTTGACGAAATAATCAATGCCAAGAATGCAACCATCGTCGAACCAAGAACACTCCATTTTTCCGGTGGAGGTTGACGGAGATTTGGTGGAGATGGTGGCAGATTCCGGCGAAGATGTTTTGTCCATGTCTTTGTTTTTTTCACGGTGGAAGTTGTAATGTGTGTAAAGTGGGTTTAGTTAGTTTTATAGAGTGTGTAAGCAATTACGTTTGCTCTGTTCTTGAAAAGTCTTACATTGAAACGTCGTCCTCTCATCATGACTCAAAGGTACAATTCCAAAGGAAACAGCAAATTCTTGCCATTTCCTATAAAAACAATCAACTTAGATTTTAGAAATCCAAAAACAATTATGAGATTTTTGTAGGAAAATTTAGGAATTTTCAGGCCCTAGAAGAAGTTATTCCAACAGATGATGTATGATTTATTCGTTATGATTTATGAATGAAAGAAACAAACTTAATATGATTATGTTACGTATAACTCAAACTTAATAAGCTAGAAGACTTAAACAAGTTGATTTGTTTATAAAATCTTTGGGAAAATTTCCAAAAAAAACCCGAACTATTTAAAATCTGCTAGAAAACTAACTGAACTTTTTTCGTTGTCAGAAAAATACACAAACTAATTTTGGGTGGAAATAAAATACACGATTTATTATGTTTTTCCAATTACTCCTTTCGCCGTAACAGACCGTTAACGACGTTAACCAAATCGTCAAATACTGTTAGTTTTATTTACAAAAAATTATTGGAAAAAAACCTAACTTATTTAATATTTGCCAAAAAAATACATAAACTTTTTTGTTGTCATAAAAATACACAAACTAACTTAAATTAGAAATATAATACACGATCTATATTTATTTTTCGATTTCCCTAACCAAATTGTCAAATGTTGTTAATTTTATTTACAAAATATTCTTAAAAAAGCTTGACTATTAAAACAATCCCCTAAAACCTTAAGTTCTTGAGTAATATCAACCAAAATCATGGTGTTGATGGGTATGTTTTATCCTAAATTACTAAAATTGTTTTTTTTATATCTATCATGTATCTAGATTCGATGTAAGCAACAATAAATTAAAAAAATACCCCCTTTGTTAACGAAAGTTCTTTTTTTTTAATTTCTTCAGTTTATTGTGGTTAATTTCTGAAATGGATATATGTGTTATGTTAACACTAGGATTCAAATAGGTTCACCATAGATTATGGGTTTATATGGGTTTAAAATCGGCTTTATCGCCACTCTTATTTACCACGTGCAAAGAAAATGAAAAAAAATTGTATTTTTATTTTGTTACCTTTTTGTAACCATTACGACAAAGTGAGTGAAATTGGAACAAAAAACTACTTCATACTCTTTATTTCAACTTTAAACTAGTTTGTATATATTTCTGGCAGCGAAAAAAAGTTCGGGTATTATTTTGGCAAATATTAAATAAGTTATGTTTTTTCCAGAAATTTTCTATAAATAAAATTGAAAATGTTAACCGATTTGGTTAACGCCGTTAACGGCCGTTACGGCAAAGGGAGGTAATCGGAAAAAAATAATAGATTGTGTTTTTTATTTCTAACCCAAATTAGTTTGTATATTTTTTTGACAACGAAAAAAGTTCAGGTAGTTTTCTGGCAGATTTTAAATAGTTCGGGTTTGTTTCGAGAATTTTTCCTAAAATCTTTTGGTGGTGATTGATATATGAATATGGGAATAATAGAATAGTATGGGAACATTTGACCCAAACAAATTTGCTGAATAATTACAGAATGTTAAGAACTAGTTTTTGTAGATTTATTATTTTAAACATGCATACATGAATCATTTTTAAGAAAACTTGCTAAATATTGTTAATGATGAAAAACAACGAAATCGCTATTTGAAAATGTGAAAACTTGATGAATGTTGCGAATGTTGAAAAATCACGACATCACATTTTAAAAACGTAAGAACTTGATAAATGTAGTGAATGATCAAAAATAACAAAACATACTCTTCAAAATGTGACCAAATGGTATTATCAAAATGAATATTCACATTGTATGACAGTATGAATCCACAAATTTTATATGATCACGGAAATTCAAGCCTTGGCAATTAAACGACACAGAAACATTGAGATATTTTACATGTATAAAAGATATGCGATGGGCCATATCTCATATAGCTGTTTGGAGAATACAATCCTACCGTTGGAGAGGAGGATTGAGAGGCTGAGAAGAAGATAGAGATCATAAAGAGAAAAACAAAAATCGAAAAATGTTTCCATTAATTCCAAAAAAAAAACATATTTAGAAAATATACATAATTTCACAAAGGGAAAACGTGGGAAAAGATGGACGTGTCCTCAATATATATTTTCTAGGACAATCAACGTACGTGTGAATCAAAAAGAGTTAAGAAAAACAAACAAATGACATTAAACATTTTTTATTCTTTAGTTTGATTATGAAGGCCACATAACATTGTATTGTATGGTTTCTGTTTATACGATGACCTTTGTCCCTTGTCCTACTGTTATTATACATCGCAACCATAACCACTAGCCAAAATTAACAATTACTTCTATTTTGTTTCCATGCATGTTTATTGTCTCAGTAACATGTTACTCTGATAAAATAGGATTTCTGTAATCTTTTGATATATTTATGATATTACATCACGAAAATAAAGTTCTTGGATCAACACAAAGTCACAAACAACAAAACAAAGCCATAATCTCATGGATCATTTATATACAATTCTCTACATATCATGTAACACAAATGTAAGGTTGAAGCAGATTTTGTTGGATCAATACCTCTTAACACACAAAAAGGAAACTAAGTCATGGATCAAAATATGAACCAAGTTGAAGGGATAGAGGAACACTCAAGTCTTGGCAAATAAGAAAACACGAAAACATTGAGATATTTTACTTGTGTAAAAGATAAGAGACTGGCCAAACGGCTGGTTAGGGACACAATCCTACCGTTGGACATGATTTGAGAGGCTAAGAAGAAGATAGAGATAAAGAGAAAGACAAAGTCTTCCCCTCCTTATAATGCCAAAAGATATAACATACAAAACTTTACAATGGTAATACGTACAAACATAGGAACGTGGACGTGTCTTAAATATTCTCTAGGACAATAATGTACGTGTGGATAAAAACAGAGTTGAAAACACCGACGAAAGAAACTTAAACATCTTCCCTTTTGAAGATGAATCCTAAGCACACTACACAACATTGTATTGCATGGTCCCGTTTTTGATTATAAATATGTTTTGCGTAACACTTGTGTTCACAATCGCAGCCATAGCCACAAGCCAAAAATTGAAATAAAGATTATATCTTTTATGCTATGTCCATGCTCATTAAACATGTTAATCTTGTATAAGTACTTAATCCAAGGTTTAGAAATGATAAAAGGATTTCTGTAATCCATGATATTATAAGTTCTTACATCAGAAAATTCATGTTCTTGGATTACAACAGACAACAAAACAAGTCAAATCGACGATACGGATCATAACATCAATATACATTTCTCTTCAAGTTCTTGTAACACAAATGTAGCTTTGTTCAAGCGGTTTTAGATCCATACTTCTTAACCTTCTCATCGATCCACTCTCTCATATCCTTCAAGACTATCTCAGCGTTCTCGTCAGGCTCTCCTTGAATCAGCGAGTGATACATCCCTTCATAGATCTTCAACGTTTTATCAGCGCTTGACGCTTTTTCGTATAGTAGCTTCGAAGATGTAGGACATGTTACTCCATCCGCTGTCCCGTGCGCCGTAAACACCGGAATAGTAACTTTCCCGAAATTCTCCTGAACGTATTGAGTCTTCCTCAGTAACTCTCTCATTGTTCCCACTCTAGGCTTCCCTGTATATCTACAATGCAAAATCCAAACTTTTATAGCTTCCAAAGTAAAGTCTCAAGCTTTATACTATGTTTGCTTCCAAGAAGTTTAATAGTACCTTTGCGGGTTAGAAGCGATGATCTTAAGCTTTTCAGGGTCCTTGATAGCCTTCCCAACCATCTTATTATCCGGCATTGCAGCCCACGTATCAGCCAAACCAAAGAGGAGACCATAAGCAAAAAGATGAGCCTTGCTTGGTTTCATATCCTCAGGGATAACAAAGAGAGGAGCCGAAAACATCAAACCGGTCCAAGTCTCAGGTTCCGATTGAAAATACATCAAAAGCGTCACAAGACCTCCCATCGATTCACCAAACAGAAAAGCCGGAAGATCCTTATATGGATCACTACAACGAACATGCTTGAAGAAAGCCAATGATGTTGCTGCAACTTTCTCCATATCACCTAATAACCATAAAAATCCAATCTTTAATCACCTAAAGATCGTAAATTATCTTATCAATTACACAAAGATGGAAAATTTATCTTATCAAAACAGAGGAACGAAGTAAACGAACCCATGTAGCAGCGGATACCATCGGAACGGCCGTGACCGAGAAGATCGGCGGCGAAAACAGCGTAACCCCAACTAGAGAAACTCATACAGATCTTCTGAAACATCCAGCTTGTATCGGATCCGTATCCATGAGACATGTACACAGTGCCTTTGATTTCACCATCTAATGGTAAGAAGCTCTGAGTGAAGAGCTTGCCGTTTGGTGTTTCGAAGTATGATTTGCTGTTACGTACTCCTTGTGAAGTGTAGTACTCTTCCTCCGGCATGGTTCCCCAGAAATTCGGTGGTGGTGGCGGAGTTGCCGGAGCTGAATTCGCTGAGCTCTCCGCTTCCGACGGCATCGTTTTGATGTGTTTTTTTTGGCAGTGAATTTTGGTTTTTGGTGGTGATAAAGTGAGTTTTTCAAGAGGAAGAGAAATGAGTTTATACTTAATATATACGGCATTAAATACAATTAATTAAAGAAAATGTCATTTATATTATTTTAAATTTTGTATAATGCAAAAATAATCCATTTTGTCCTAAAGATTAACCCATTAGCCATAATAATGTATATCAAAACTATGTGAACATTTTGGTTTTAGTCAAATTATATTTTATTAATAAGATTGGTTAGCCTTCTGATTGGTTTAGACAACAATTAGTATACTGTCTAATAAAGTTCGGCTCTTTTTAATAAAAATATATCACTGAAAATAGAAAACATACCATAAATATATTTAAATTTTTTGTATCTTATTATTCACATTACTTAATTATATATTTATAGTCCTACAATAAGTAAATTATTTATATATAAAAATATTAGTAATTCGTTTATGTAAATTTAAAATTTATAATAAGCATACAATATTTAAATAAAGATTCATTTTTCACATTCTAATAATTCAATAAAAGTGTAAAACTATAAATTATCATCTGGTTTCAGTTGCATATTTTTTTTATGTATTATAGTATGACTTTGTGTCGTTATTACAGATCATTTTGGTTCGTCATTTAGCAACTTTACGATCTTATCCATGTGATTTAAATGTAAAAAATATATGATTAAGAAAAAATTAGAAAATGATTAGTCCTTTCACCAACCACTATGGGGGTTGGTAGGGTCAGTAGAGAGTTGGTGCGAAAAGTTGGTGTAAGGATTCGACCCGACCCGATTTGGTTCATGTCGGATAAGACTTCACCTACCCCCGGTTCGGTTCGCTCGTTTCCCTACCTACCCCAATGGATTATACCGTCCGTCCGGTTTAATCGTCAATTTTCCCCACCAATCTAGTTGAAAACTTGAAAGAATTGGTAAGTGGGCATTGTTTTTTAAAACACATTGGGCCTTCTGGTAGTTAAACTATCGGCCCATTTATACTTCTCTTCTAGACAAAATGTATACAGTATTCCTAATTGTGAACCACCAAATGCGTAATACTAATAAAGTAATAAGTCTAATATACATTACGATTTCTATTATTTTGGCAATAAATTTTTATTAAACAAGAAGCTTCCGAGCAATCATGAATAATAAACAAAATCACAATGATTTATAGATAGATAAATTAATTTGATACGAGAAAGATGTGTAATAATAAGAAGGATGACTCATCTAATGTTTATGAACAATTGAACATATAAGATAAATCATAGTATATACATTATTAAGTATTTCTTTGAAAGAAAAGAAAAAAATAGATTATTAAGTAGTTTCCTCGTATTGTATATTTGTATTGATATGCAACGTACATAAATCGGTGTACCATTTTTATTCCAATGTTTCTGCAGTAACATGCATGGGAACATAATTATTAAAGTATTGATTTGTTATTCAATTATGCATTATAAGAAGATTTTTGTTTACTTTCTGATATTAAAGATCCCATAATTATCTAGTCATAATTCATAAACAACATCTTGATTTCTTCTGCCAGATCATTGCTTCATAATTATTGCATCTCAATTATCTGTAGACAGCCATATTTTCTAGTTTCTGAAAAGTTAAAACCTTTTTTCCTTTCTTTGCATACATAACAAAAATGGATATTCGTTATTTATAGAGTAAACAAACAAAGAAAATTAGCAGTCGTGATTTGATAAATTACGATATGATTTGTTACCAAATTATTTAATAAAAACGAATTTTAGTAAAAACAAAAGGTGTATACATAGTAAGTAAGCTAAACTTTTGGGGGAACAAAGACAGAAGAAAATGGCTGGAAGAATATTATAAGAGTGAACCTAACATTCACATGCTTCTATGTGCCACTCTTCCTCCAAACACACTTATCATTTCTTTGTCTTTGCTGTCTTTTGGTCCATTAATCATTTAATATTTCCCACTCATTTATTTACTTTATCTTATACAACTCATTACTTTATTCTGTGTACCAATAATATTTGAAAATTGCATTGTTTTCTATAATATATCAACCGTTACAAAGTTTTAATTACATAAAGCTATAACGTTTTGTCTGAATTCGAAAAAAATGGTGAAGTTGTTTTAGCCACCACCGGATTTATAGATGGCGGCGTGGAAGTCATGGATTGTGGCGGAGAAAGCACGAAGATGTTTAAGGACGATGTTCTTTGTGGCAGCAATGACGGCGTCTCTGTTAGCTTCTTCATTACCGGTTCTGATCACGGTGGCTGATGTGGTAGTTCCTTGTCTTATCGTCTCTAGCATCACGTGCCTCACGTGTCACTCCCCTGCACAACATTTTCGTCAGTATAGTTTCAAGACCTCTCTCATTGATGTACCACTCGTCTCGCTCATTAGATCTCTCGTCATTATCTGTAAGTACGGACTCATTAATTCTCTCTTACTCAAAACACAAATGTTAGCATTCTGATTCATTGAGCTTCTATTGAAACAGGTCTCTCTTGGTTATGTGAAGACACAAGATTAGCTTATGGTCTGTATCTTGAAACAGTAATGTTATCTTCCTTTGGAGGGATTCTTCTTCTTTTGGTTAAAACTTGTGTTTTCACTGTGAATTCTACTCTTGAGGAGGCTAAGGTCTATCACCTCAAGATCTCATGGGGAATGCCGGTTTTGTTACTATCTTCTGCGGTTTTCGGTCTAGCTCATGTCGTGGTAGCTTATCGAAAAAGCTGTGGAGCAAGAAGGAAGCTAATGTACCACAAGATTGACCAAGAAGCTGTAAAAACACTGCTCTCCTGTTCTCACTTATTAGCTTGAGATATTTGTGGTTGAAGCTCATCTCTTTTCTATGGTATTTTGCAGGTTCTCTCATGTAAATCGGGTTTTTCTGGTTACAAGAAGGCTCATCGTCAATCTTTCACTCGATCAAACTGCAAAATATTAACTTTTGCCGGTGAATTTAGACAAAAATCTTTCAGGGGAACATCTTTGGATAGAGAAGAGCTGCTACAACCAAGACTACTTGCAAATGCAGACAGTTTATTCATCAAGATTCAAGGCTTATATGTCCATTACAAGCAGCGTACCTCACCGTCTGTATCTTCCTTCGTTATTATAAGCGATTCTGCAGCGGAGATGAATGCGAGAAGATCAAGACTATTAGACAAGCAGATGTCAAACTTAACCTCCCAAACTCAGAACAGTCATTTTCATCGAAGCTACACTATTCAGCCCGATAGATCATCGTTATATGATCCTCTCTTAGCTAGTCACAACACTACACCCATTAGCTTGTTTGATAAGGATGGTGTGAATCAAATAAATTCTATCAAACTCGGGGACGATATGGAAAAGGATGAGAATACTGGTATAGTTCTAGTCCATGGATTTGGAGGAGGAGTTTTCTCATGGAGGCATGTAATGGGAGAGTTGTCTCTTCAGCTCGGTTGCAGAGTCGTTGCTTATGACCGGCCTGGTTGGGGATTAACCTCTAGACTTATCCGGAAAGATTGGGAGAAGAGAAATCTAGCTAACCCTTACAAGCTTGAAAGCCAAGTAAGTTTCTTTAGATATGTAACTGTTGAAAATGTTCTGTATATAAGTTGTATACGCTTCTTCTTCTTCTATCTCTTTTTTGACATACTTGATTCACAGGTTGATCTACTACTTTCATTTTGTTCTGAGATGGGGTTTTCTTCGGTGATACTCGTTGGCCATGACGATGGTGGTTTACTTGCTCTCAAGGCCGCTGAAAGAATGCAAGCATCTACCTCGAAACACAATGTAAGAATCAGTTCCTTTAGAGGCTTCTCACTTTGTGTTACTTGTCACTGACAATATCCTTGTTGCTTACAGATCACAATCAAAGGGGTGGTTTTGATAAACGTTAGCTTATCAAGAGAAGTAGTTCCTGCCTTTGCAAGGATACTACTTCATACTTCACTTAGGAAGAAGCACTTGGTCCGTCCTTTATTGCGAACCGAGATTACCCAATTGGTGAACCGGCGTGCATGGTGTGACACCACCAAGCTAACTACTGATATCACAATGCTGTACAAGGTAGTCACTAGTTTCACTTTATAACCAACAAAATGCCATTAGAGATTAGGTAGTTACATTTTACTCAACGCCTTCTTGTGGGATTAAATATTTTCAGGCTCCTCTGTGTTTAGAAGCTTGGGATGAAGCACTCAATGAGATAAGCAAGTTATCATATGAGATGATACTTTCACCTCAAAACGCATCAGCTCTTGTAAAATCCATAGGAGATCTTCCAGTTTTAGTTGTTGCCGGAGCTGAAGATGCTCTTGTTCCTTTGAAATCTTCACAAGTTCTGGCTTCAAAACTCACTAATTCTGTAAGTTTCACCTCCTCTCTCAACAAGACTTTCATAACTTAGTTTCTGCTATCTTGAATCTAAGTCTATGTATTTTGTGTGCGCTCACAGAGACTAGTAGAGATCTCTGGTTGCGGCCATCTGCCACACGAGGAGTGTCCTACAACACTTGTTTCCGCTCTCGGCTCCTTCATTTGCAGACTGATACCTAAACTACCAAACTCCTAAAACCACACAAGACCATCTCAAAGAAGAGTTTGATGGAAACATCTGCGAGAACATCAGGAGCTCTCTACACAAGAATACGATTTTTCGTGGTTCCATCCATCAGCGTAAATCAGGCATCAGTGTATTCTTAAAGGGATTAAAACTCCCACCAGATTTGCTACAAAGAACTTTGCTTCAGAATCACATCGACGTCAACTAGGCCAAGTGAATATTATCAGCCTAATTTTCTTAAACACAAACCTGTGATTTTTACTTATGTATGATGTATATATGAATTCTATTTAGAGATAATACAAATCCTTCCCAATGAATTTGCTTTCAAGCTTCTCCAGCGAACAAACCAGCAAGGTAGGTAGTCAGAAATGGTTTTTGGATAATCATTCGAATACATTTTTAAAGATAGATAAATCGACTGGCGTCTCTAACACAAAGTACGCTGATCGAACGAACAATAGCAAACGATCCTAAAAAGAGCTTCTCTAGCATCTTATCAAACAACAACTCTTAAAAACATTTAGAAAACAGAAAAGCAACACAGAACAAAGCGGGTAACTAAAAAAGTCCTATTCCTTGGCGGATTTGTTGATGAGACTCTTGTGGATATGAGGGATGACTCCACCACCAGCTATAGTTCCTTTGATGAGAGTATCGAGCTCCTCATCTCCACGAATCGCAAGCTGCAAATGCCTCGGCGAGATACGTTTCACCTTCAAGTCCTTGCTGGCGTTACCAGCCAACTCCAAAACTTCTGCAGTCAGATACTCCAATATTGCTGCTGTGTAAACAGCTGCAGTTGCTCCAACCCTTCCATGAGCAGTGGACCTTGTCTTTAACAGACGATGCACCCTACCAACTGGGAACTGCACACAATGTAAATTCAATTAGCCACAACAATGGAACCTAAATGAATACTCAAATCTCAATTGCTCCCAGAAACATTTCATATATGACAATAAATCTCTACAAAAAAAACTCCGAATTCAATTCACAAGGTAGCTGTAACAACAAGACTCCGTGAAATCAAAGATCGGGTTCAATATCAACCATAAAAGCTTAATGAAACAATTCTCCAGCAGATAACACAATAGAAAACCAAATCTCGCATCCCAATGTCTCTAATTCTCAGCTGAAATTACCAAATCTAGCTCAGAATCTCATCGATCTACCACTTAAACGCGATCTACTAATCGTTCAGGTGTATAAGACCATTTCGATTCCCAAAGAAACAGACACGGAAGACTTAGAGTGTGAGGGAGATTATAATCTACCTGGAGACCAGCTCGAGAAGAACGAGTGATAGGCTTCTTCTTGTCCTTATCCTTGTCGCTACCGCTGGGTTTCCCCATAATCAAACCTTTAGCACCTTTCCCCGACATTTTCCCGCCAAATATCTCACAGTAAAATCCTTGGAGATTGAAAGAGAAAGGAGATCGCACAACCAAAGATAAAAAGAGAGAGAAGAAGATGAGCTCGAAGAGGAGTCTCCCGATAGACGTTTTCCCCAGATAGAGAGAGACAAGTCGGTCTGTCAAATGACGATTTTACCCTTATACCCCAACCTGCGAAAAAAGCCCAAGCCCAATCTAAAGTCAAATAATCATAAATCACAAATTCGTCCCTAAATTTAGTTCAATATTGAAAAAGACACTTGAAAGAAAACTATTAAATTTTAACACCCATGTTTTGATTCAAAAGAAGAGAGGGAGATCTTTGTTTGTTTTCTCTGTATAATCATTCAGTCTGGAAACAAAACATAGCAAATCATGAACTAAGACATATAGAGGCTTTTTGTACGCTCAGTTTAGCTTAAGTATCAGATGGTTTCTCTGCGGTTTTTCCTTCTTTGTTGATGTGAAAGCCTTCAATCTTCTTTGAAACTTCATCCACGCTATGCTTCACTCTCCTCGAGCTAGTTTCGTTCTCTTCGGGATTTGCTGGTGTTGTTTGCCAGATTCTGATTGTCCCGTCTTCAGATCCCGAGGCATAGGATAAACCAGTGGGAGTAAACCTAACGCAGTGTACTGGACCGTGATGTCCCTTGTTGCATCCTAAGTTTCAGACACAAATGAAACAATCAGAAAACCAAAACCTCGCAGGAGCTTAAAGAACCATGCTTCAAAGATCTATTAAGCTCTTCACTCATGGAGTTTATAACAGAGTCAGAAACTCCAATTAAGCTTGAAGCTATCTGGAATTTAACTTGGACGACAAAAAGGTAATATGACAGTGTCTGATTTGGAATATGATAGCATAGATGTTTTGAAAGTCACTTACCAATCTCTTCGCCAGTGTAGAAATCAAACACTCGGACCCACATATCCTCTCCACCAGCAACAAATTTTTCACCAGACTTTGGCTCCAACGATGCAGATTCAATATTGCAGGGCATGTCGTAACTCTTCACTAGTCCAAAACTTGGAAGAAAAAGCAAGGGGCAAAGATGGGGTTTGAGCAAGATACAAAAGGTAATTAGAAAATATTTGATTCTCTTCCTAGAATGAGAACTTACTGGTTAGCGTCCCAGAATTTAACAGTTGACCCATCAGCAGTTGTTATATACCGTCCATCTTGGCTCACTTCAGCACTGGTGACAGGAGACTTAGTTTCTAACGTTTGCACAATTTTCCCACTCCTCACATCCCATAACCTGTATAAGATAGCAGTAGAGGAGACGGAAAAGCAAACAAAACGTCTATCAAACTATGCCTTTTTATGTGCGACAATGTGTATTTAGTCTGTGTCTTGTTTAGTTCATACCTTACACCGCCAATATCAGTACATGAACTTAATATTGTTTGATCACTGTGAAGCCATGTGAGGGTTCTGATAGAACCAGGAGATTTATCAACTTCTGTAGGAGGTGCATCCAACCGATTCATGTCAAAAACACGAAGAATTTTCTCAAACCCTCCTGTGAGCAACGATTTTGTATCCTAGTGAAAGAAAAATGTCATTCAATTAGTGACGATGCATAAAAGCGGATCGACACCATCCACAAACAACAAATGTTTAAGAATAGTCCAATCTGAAGAACAATTTCACTATCACCTAATTAAACAAATCCTCAAAGCTTTTTACTTAAATTCCGTGCAGTTGCCTGAATAAGAGCTATTACATAACAACCTGCCCACAACCGATAATCCAAAACACAGAGATACAAAAGCTTATGCCTATAAAGACAAAACAGGATTAAAGTATTTCAGTAGATAATTCCAATTCTTTTAGCCTACCATCTTACAAAACCCCAGTTGACCAAATCGAGAATCTATATGGAGAGAGTAAATAGGTTGAACGAACCTCTGAGAAGGCGCATGCTCGGACAATATGCTTGTGCTCAAAAGAATGCAGCACATCCCCTGTTAACGCATCCCAAAGTTTGCTGAACAAAACAAGATAACAAAAAATTGGATAAATGTGCTGTATCTAAGAACATAAAACATACGCAAATAATGACTTAATGAACCAAAAAAAATTAAACACATACGCTGAAAAATCGGCAGAAGCAGATGCAGCACGTAATGCATTGTTATCCAGACAAGAACTCCAAACTGCACCTTTATGCCCTTCAAATGTACCAATCCAGTCTCCAGTTTCCCCATTTCTCAACATTGGATGCGAATCTAAACCATCAAGACATGAGTATTCTCAAAACTCTATGAACTACGAAATAAGTATTACTCAGAGAAAACTCAAAGACTTTTGTAAGTTCTCAATTCGATCAACATGAATTTTTGCACAGTTCTAGTAACTAAATTGACCAAAAAAATCCAAACTTTTGTAAGAAACCAAAAGTATTATCACCTTTGCTAGCGCTGATGAGGAAGAAACCGTCAGGAGTAATTGGACTGTAGAACAAATCAACAACAGGTCTTGAATGGCCATGACACACTTGTGGAATCGTCACCTTCTTCTTCTCCATCTATCCTAAACCCTAATTAAGCGACTCTTTGAAATTAAAGGAAAGGGTTTTCGATTTCAAACGATTCAAGGTAGACTCAGAGTAGCTGAAAATCTAATTTTTTTTGTAGTAATTTCTACAGAAATATTGGGAGAAACAATCCCGAATCTATAAAAGTTCGATCGATCTACAGTTAATTAGAGAAACCAGTAGCTTACAGTGGAATGCTGATTCCTGGGAATTCTACAGAACCAAAGATGAATTGAAAGTATAAAAGTTAAAAAAAAAAGGGGACAATTTGTAGAGGAAAGCGTAGGAATTGGGTGGTTTTTATTTGTACAAGCCCCGTATGCAAAACAGTAGCAAGTTTTAGGGATTTCTACATCTAGACGGGAAGGAGAAGACCTTTATTTGTATTTTTTAATTTAGTTCCTATACGTTTCATATGTTGCAATAAGCGACCCTATATTTTCGTAATTGACAAAACAATTCACAATACCATTTGTAAATAATTTATTTAGAAAAAAAAATCGTAAATCAGTAGTGTATTTTACTGTACGTTTTTTTTTTGTCAGCATGATTTTGAAAATAAAGTAAAACAAAGTATGATTCTTAAATAAATAAATTAAAATTTCGTTTGGTGGTTTAATGTTTTGTTTTTTAAAGTTTATAATGTTATATTCAATAATTGGCCAAATCCCAAATTGGCCCAGGGCTTTTACTAAAGGAAAATCGGAAAGGCATTGCCGTCACCGGAGGAGCGCATCTGATACTGGTGACTACCGGAGGCAGAGAACCAGTTTGGAGGTTTAATGTTTTAACATCTAATTTGAGGTTTGATTCTAGAAAATGTGAATTGTGGAGAGAAAAACTTACAAGAATGAATAATAGATCACAGACACTTTACATTTTGTGGTTCTTCATTGAACATTATAAAAAGATCTTAATAGAGAGGAAAGATGTATCACCACTACATTGAAACAACGAGACGACTATATTAAAAGATTCGACACAACCAAATTCACGATCATCGTTAAGAATAAGATCTGGAGTGGTTTTAATTAGTGTTGGCTTTTCAGTGAGAAATGTCACAAAATATTATAGTTCGTCTATGTGGAATTTGTAAAACAAGACCGAATTCAAGTTGTGAAGTAGAAAAGCTGTCCGAATTCAAGTTCTGAAGTAGATAACCGTTGAGAAAATGTTATATTTAGACATTTTCAGACCAAAGTCAAGTTCTGATGTAGATTTAGAGAACACAATGTCTTAAATTTGAGATAAGATAAAAGAGCTAACTAGGGAACACATGTCTAAAAATAACAAGTGGAAATCCAACGGTTGATTACAGAAGAAACAGAAAGGGAACTAGAGTTTACAACACACAAAGACCAAACACAAGCCAACGGTTCAAATGAAAAAGGAGCACCGATAGAAGATGGTCTGCATCCTACAAGAACACTGAATTAAGAAAAAAAAGATTAATTATTCATTAATTGATTCGTCTCCAGATCTGACCCGAATCCGTTTCAATCCTCGACTCGGCCGGTGATATCAGACGCAAGTCGAGAAGCAATGGCGGAGTGATACATTACGTCATGGAACGTGGAAGCTTCTGCGGTTTTCCTCCTCAACTGCTTAGCTTTCTCCTCCGTAAAACAACCGCGACGAAACTTTTGACCCGACCCGGAAATATCGGTTTTATCCGGATTCACGGTGGAGCATGAGCTTTCGATGTTGAGGTAATCTGGATCGGAGGGTAAACCGAAGAGAGGAGCCCACCAAGCAGCAGATTTCTTACGGTTTTGATCCGGGTTAAGGGATCCGGATCCGGAAGATGCTCGGATCGTGGGTAGAGCGGAGCAGGTGATAATCAAAGCCATTGAAAGTGAAAATGTAGATAGAAAAGTAACGTGAAGATTTAGGGATTTAAAGGAAGAAGATTGATGAGAGAATGAGATAGATTTTAGGGTCAAATTTATATGATTAACAAATTGAAAGTGGATATGGTTCGTTGGATATGTAATCAACGTACAAGCTTTTTACTGAATTTTGCTTGTGTAGGGAGATTTAAAGGTGGACACGCATGCATTGGATTGTTAACCTAGGGAGATAGATAAGTCTACACGCTTTTTTTTCTTTGTCAGATTGCAATGTCTTGATATGCACTTTCTCCGAAATACAATTATTTTAAACGTGAAAGAGCCATTTGATTTATGCAATTTGCATACAAAACAATGATATTTTAGAATGGTGACAGTGGTCGGTCGAGAATGATTATGGACAAAATCGTTTTATTTTTTTGGTTTAATCTTCAATATTGCCCAACAAAGCTTGTGAATATTAATTAGAAACTTAAACAAAATAGCAGTTGGATTTTATTGGTTCTTTATATACTTATTTCTAAAAAAATATCAAGATAGATTTTTCTTTGCTTGTATAATTTATCGTTAAAAAATGTGATAATTCTTGTAGTTAAGACCACATTTTTTGTTTCTTCCTATAGTTATGATTTTAAAAAATTCCTAGAGTTCAGTAAATTTCATCCAGTTACTGAACCTTAGATTCGCATGTGCGAGTGTCTCACACGTGCCAAGTCAAATCGAAATTGAACAATTCTCCCACAAAGGTGAGTGATAAGCTCGGGACTTATCTCTTAAACTAAACAACGTAAAAACATAAGAAAAACAGAGTAAATAAAGTAATGCGCCGATCGTCGACGGAGAGTATGAGATGAGAAGAGAAATTGATATTGATATTGTTTGATATCTACTGTAGATGATTCGTCTTGACAAAGAGTATAGTGTACTTCGATGTTGCTTTCGGAGATCAGAAACTTAGTTTTGACTTTTTTTTTGTGTTCTCCTTGTATAGGGAAGGAGGCTGCTTGACATCGACCACCCTGAAAGTCCTTTTGGTACAAAGGTTAGTCGATTTGAAGAACATGAGTAAATATAACGGGTTGACTTTATTATCTCAACTGAATTTCACTGTGAAGTTTAAACTTTATCCGTATTCTAAGCATAATGTCAAGTTTACATTTGTTCCATAAATTGACAGTGTACCTAAATCAAGCCTAGCCACACAGAGTCCAGTTAAATTGAATAATTTGAATTAGGAGAATTGGCCTAATCTAGATGTTCAACATGATCTCGGAACAACATGATCAGATCTTCTGATGCTTATTGTCTGGTCATTCTCTTTGAATTGGTTCTGGGTTCTTGCTGGTTTTTGGACCTATTTGGATCAACTTGTATCCTCTGATCTTTAGGTAGTTTTTTTTAGTCCTTTTGTCTAACTTTCTCAACTGAGCTCCAATTAGCATTAGTTCCTGCGGGGTTGAGCATTTCTCTTACAATTAATAATATGGAAGAACTGCCCTGGATGAATCAGTAACTTGATTTTGAACCATTTGTTGTGGTAGGTCATGTAAGCCATTTTTACTATGATACTTGACTGCTGACTCTATGATACATTCATTTGTAGTAATGTTGTTTGAATGGTGTGATTCTGTTACCTAACCATTGATTTCACTGGTCACGACTCCTTATGTTTATTGATGTTGACGAAAATTTCCACAACTCAATTGACTTATTATGTGTCTAATTCAGTCTCTATATGCTAAGATTAATGCAATTTTTTAGGATTGCATACTGTATTATAAGGTATAACATAATCTTGATATATTGGATGTTCTTCGTTTTCTTGTATTACTCTTTCTTTGTGGGCTCTTTGCGAATTGTTTTGGAGCTCTTTGAGTTTACTATTATGAACTTATTTTCGTAACCTCTTGATTTCCAAATTCTATCATCTCCAGGAATCTCCTGCTGTCGTACAGTCCTACTTTGACAAGAGAAATATCGGATGCCGTGGTGGTGAAGGCGGTAAGTTATCATTTTGAGGTCATATTCTTTAATAGATTTTCTTAGTAATTGATTTGATAGCTGCTGGTCGTTGTATCCATTTACCAATCATTTGTTGTGTTCTTATATCTCCTGAAACTGCAGAGGATGGACACGACGTCGTTTGGTTCTGGCTAGATAAAGGAAAGTCATTTGAATGTCCAGTGTGCTCCCAATACTTTGAGGTAAGTTAAACTTGGCTTTCAATACTCTTAATACTTATTAGAATCTAACTAAATTTCATGAGACTATGAGAGCACGAAAATGGTGGAGATTTCAGATTTTATTAACTTGGTTCGACATTGATTATACAGCACGGACCACCAGACGGTCATGGTGACGATGAAGACCACCACCATTGATTCCGGTCTTTTCTTAACGGCGAAATGTTTTCTTCTATTGTAGTGAGTGGAATAAATATTTCTCGTTGGTGAAAACACTTAAATATGTTTTTTTTGATCCTCGAGAAGACACCACCACTTTATTTGCCTCAGGCTCTAACCCTTTTTGCTTTCTTGAGACTTTTGTTTTTATGAATGATTCTCGAGTCAGAATCATTCTTCTTTTTTTGAATTATATAATATATAGTTTTTGGTGTTCACGGTGTGTATGTTTTGTGGTAAAAAGTAAAAGCCTAGAGAATGTTCTTCCCCCCTTTAATCCAAATTGGCTTGTCGTCGATGTCGACGTACCGATTTTTTTCATAAAAGCAATAACCAGCTAACACAACACAGCCGTCATTAGTACGTGTGGCCTCTTACCATATAAATAAATGAAATCACACTTTTAATCAGGAACCTTTAATACCCAAGTCTTGATCGATAAGTTGATGACTTTTAGAAAACATTTGATTTCGGATAACAAAATTTTCAAAATAAGGGAGTAGGAAATAAGGGATATATGTGTGTATAATATAATGGAATAAAAAGAAATCATATATAATTTGAAAACAATAAAATATTGTGCTTGGTGATTTAATAGGCATCGTTCAGAATTTCCAACAACAACAACACCTCTAACATCGCAACGAAGCGAGCAAAGATGCCCCGAACCAAACAAAAAAAGAAGAAACTGGATTTCCAAAATTGGTGAGTACTAACTAAATCAGCATCCATTTTCTTTTTAAAAATTTTATTATAGATTTATAGTAATACCAAAAAAGGAATATGAAGAACAAGAACATACGACGTTTAACATCAAAAGCCGTTTTTATATTCTCCAATACAAAGATGTATTCCTAAAGCTTCTCCCCTATATTTTTTTAACAAATATTTTTCCTTTTCTACGGCTAAAAACAATTGAACATAACCAATGTTTGTAATGGTTAGATTTAGTCGAAGCATGCGACTAGTTTTGGGATCGTATATATTTTGATAAATATATTTCCGTAAACCCACCATATGTATAACGTTTAGACATAAATCAACGTAACCAAATGACCCAATCAAACTCATAATCGTAAAGTCTTTGGCCCTAGACCGAATACTAGTGCCACCATACACTAACATTTTTTGTAATATGGATAGCGTTCATCTGATTTGATTATGTAGAAATATTAGATATATTATGAGATAAAATTATATACTAAAAAGTGAAAAAATATTTGGTAATTCTTTTTTCATTTACAATATCGTTTTATGACACCGTACCGTATGAACCCAAAACAAAACCAAGAAAATATAAAAAATGCTTGAAGAATCAATTCTGCCAAAAATTCGAAAAGTCTAATATCAAAAACAATCTCAAGAAAACGATTGTTGGAGTTTCTATTCCCTTTCTATTTTAGACAAATCACCATACTTCTTTTAAAGATCCACACAGCTTGCTCTCATTACTAAATCTCCTTTTCATACATACTTTCATTTATTTTGTTCATATGAATCTTTTGAAAGTTTTTACTTTAACTCGGTAAGATGTATTGGTCTAATAGCATTGCTACAGACACACATTTGGTTTCTGTGCACAGTGCACTGTGTTTGTTTTACTTAAAGAGTGCTTTAGTATGTTAGAAGAATTCAAATCTTAATCTAATTAAGCTAATGAAATGGGATGATACAGAAGAGTTAGATCACTAGACTACTCTAGATTAATATAGGATTAATATAAAACTTATAGATTATATATTGATTTTTTTGTACGTGCTTAAATAATAATATTCTTTAGCTAAGATTAGTTTTTTTTTTAAATTGGTCTAAAAACTAATTAAGCATAACTATGGTAGGAACTCTAGCTAGCTACCTTACTTTGGTTCACAAACGTCTACTCAATAAAGACAATTGAGCAATGAGACATATACTTCGCATAACACATTAATACTCTTAATTAATGTAAATCACACACTTAAAATTCTTAATTAATCTATCATGTGTCTTAATTAGACACGCAACACACATTTCAAAATTTTATACACAAGCAACGTTTGTAAAATTTATCAGTATGTCTTGTAAAATTTATTTTTTCGATAACTCAGATGATTCTAAAGGCTTCTTAAACCGAAAGACTAATTTGGGACGCGGAGAAACCATGTTAAATTACTCGAACCCCGATAAGCAATACTACTCAAACCAGGTGATGGGAATTAGCTCCATTTACCACTTGACCAAAGCAAGATGGTTTTCTTGTAAATTTTACTTGGTATTTTCATTATTTTTTGTATTTTTCATTTGCTCATATGGATATTAATTTTTCTCAATCCATCACACGTATACATTATTATATCCACTAAGTTTTGAAAAAAATAAATAAATAAATATATATATATATATATATATATATATATTTTCAAATTATTTTAAATAAAATGGATAAACTTTTTTTAAGCATAAAGTTTAGGCTAAATAACGCATAAACTTACAATGGCCTTAATTAGCCTTTTAACCATACGAACAAGCAAACACTATACACCTTTAAATACCATTAACGAGTTAGCATTGTAGTGCCGAAAGCATCTCTTCTCTATTTTCTCAACTTCAATGCAATTTCAACAAAATATAATAAATCATGTTACAATATAATATTATAAAAGTTAAACTCATGGACTTTTCTTATCTCGGCTTATCCTTTACTCCAACTTAAGTTATATTTTTTTCTTAAGATAATGGTGGGGGTATAGAGTTGACTAAAGAAAAATATTCACTGTATACATATAATTAAATTGCAAATTGTTTGACATTCGCTAGAAAATAAACTAATTAATCAGATACCGCCATTGTTTAAGCAAAAGGTTAATGTTATTTTCCACTAGTTTTTGTTCCCTATAAATTAAGTCAACCATTTCCATAATTATTTTCAGGTAACAATTACTCCAAAATGCTACTATCATTCAATGATTCTAAATATGATAGTAGCATTTTGGAGTAATCATTTTCAGACATTTATACGTCAAAAAAATAAATGTAAAAGAGGATTAAAATATGCAATCATTACGTTTATTTATCTAACTTTCTGTTTGATATTTCGATAATTTTTATACACAATTTCATATATGAGTAATTTGCAGTAAAAATGTCACGGTATTTACTTTCAAGTTTGTTTAATTATATAAAAAAAAAGCACACAATTCATTTACGGTTTTACCTTCTTTTTTTATTTTGGCTCTCCTTCAATTTTAGAAAATTTCCTTAATATATATATTTTGGCTCTCTTATAGCTATTTAGAAAAAGTCATTAGTAGAGTAAACAATCACTTTCATTACTATTTCTGATTTTGATAAAAATAAATTCTGGTACTGAACCACCAACTTCAAAGTTTATATCAATCTATAAAATAGAGAAAATGGAAATGATGGGTGATTGGGGCATGAAGAGTGGATACTATATGTGACACATGCATTGTGGTGCATGTGCTCAGACCCACTCACCTTTCCCATTATTCCTTTATCAGGTCACCTCCTTTTATATTTTTGATTTATCAATTCTGAGGAAAGAAAAATTAGATGTGTGATAAATTAATTCTTAGAAAAATCTAAGAGCTAAATTTTACTAGTATTTTAATGTGTTTAAAAGGTTTTCGTTGAGTTATAAAAAGCTAATTTTTATATTACGTTTTACTTTTGCACTTCTTTTCAATTTTCTTTTTAACATCTATTCTTTTTACAAGGTTTAAACTGCAGTTACAGTATAAGATCTTAGCATTAGCGTTTAATTTTTGTATTAAAATTTTAGAAGCATACATTTTTTTAGAAAGATTTTTTGCCTAGGATACGTTAAAGTTTATAGTTCACAATTCTAGAGTTTAGATATTAAAAAAAGTGAATCTTCAAATGAGGAAGATGAATAAAGTTTCTTTAAGGTACACACATTGATTGTTAAAAATTTATGAATTAAAAAAACTTGTGAAAGATTCAGAAAACTAAAGAAAATTTTCAAATTTGTAAGAATTTATTTTATATTATTAGTAACATTGACTTAATTTCCACAGTTTAAACTAATGAAAGTTTATAAAAGCTTCTAAAAAACTCTTTAAAAACTTTCTAAGTGTCAAAACGTTTTAATAGTTTTAATAAATTTATATTTTGTATTACTATAAACTCGTGATGAACATATTCCAAAAGTTTTAATCTAGCATGTGGCCGCTTAATGGTAAAATTTGGTTGTATATTGTAGATGAAAGAAACTATAGTTGTGGATTTATTATTTTAACAAAACGTTGGGTGAAATGGGCTCCTCAGTCCCTGACTCACCGGTACTGGAAAACCCAAAAGATTTGAATCTATTGGTGGGCACTGAGCAATAAGCATTATCAATGGCAAAAAGAACACAGCAATGAACAAAGCGTTGAAATTGATGAAAAAGATTTGTGTCTTTTTCTTCAATATCTTCTTCACCCCACCTGAAAAATCCAGGTTGGTCTCTTGTGTTTTTTTCCACACTTGCCATCATTTCGGTAGATCCAAATCTTTATTATATATCCAAGTACCCTTAGATAAAACAAAACCATTAATTACAAATCCATACTTAGTTTTTGTAGGATTTTCTCACAAAGTAGATTTCGGAGCTTTCTGATCAATGGGTATCAATCAATCATCTAATCTTTTTTATTTTATCTATGATTGAATAATGAAGTTTGTCTTCTTTTACAATTTTGGATTATGCCTTAATGTTTCAGGTAAAAATATGTATAGTATGAGAAAAAGTTATTTGGTGTTTCTTTATTTTTCCCCTCCACCACTCTGCCCACAAGGCATTGATTCTCTCTCTGTTTCTTGTTACCGCTAGCTCTCTGCTGTGGTTTTTTATTTTATTTTTTCCTATATTCCTTGTGTTTCCCAAAAGATTTCTTTCTTTTGTTGTTTAAAGAAAAATACTGAATTTTCTTTTCTTTAATCTTATTTAAGTAATCCTTTTCCATGGATGCTACGTCTATAGTTTCCTCCTTCATTCCCTTTCTAGTAGTTTTGGTTAGCTGTTGTACACATTGAAGCATCCTATAGTGAATGATTCAGATTCACTTCTTTTATTTTATTCCACATTTTCACATCAACCCTTTAATTTTGGTGTATAAATACACATTGCCTTCTCATATTTTTACGATCATCACTTGTTTGTATTTTGAAACTTTGAAAGCTCTTAAGAAGACGAATTACAAAACCTTGAGAGGATTCAATACACTTTCAACAAAAAATGAGTTACTCTCATCAAAGCATGGGTTCTGGTTTGTTTCTTTTCCCCTTCTTGATTGTTCATGTTAATGTTATTTGTACTTGTTATGATCAAATTTTTTTACCGTATGATAATTTAGATAGATTCCACGGATTAATTTGGGTTTTGGCCTGAAGTTTCTTTTGTTATTTGAAAAAATAAAGAAATTCTTTTTGCTTGAAACTTGTTTATGACACTGTATTTGGTAAAATCTTTGAAGGTAGTAGAAATGCAAGGGGATATGAATTTGGAAGGACTTATGTTGTGAGGCCTAAAGGAAAGCATCAAGCCACTCTAGTCTGGCTTCATGGTCTTGGTGACAATGGCTCTAGGTTACACTCTTCACATGGCTCTTTCGATTATTATGCTTTTTTTTTGTGTCTTAAAAGAATCAAACTAACATCTTGAAGCATAAACTCCTCCGTGGTGCTTGCTTTCCTTGTCTTAAGTATAAATATGTTCTAGAAAAACACTTCAACTTTTGCGTGTGTTTATATGGAAGAAAAAAAAGAGTTTTCAAAAGTTGAATTTTGGCATGTTCTCTAATACCAACTTTAGAGAACAAAATGTATGTGTTGCTTCTTTTTTCTCTATTGAAATTTTTGAAGCATCATTTGTAGATAAATGTTGTAGCGCCGCAAATAATTAATTGATATTAACATACTGAACTTTTCCTGTCAAATGTCTTCTCTTATGTGAATATTAAGTTTAGTTCATTAAAGTTTGTAACTAAAAAAAAAAATTGTATATACTTTTGAGGGACCACTAAACTAGCCTCACTTAACTAGTTCTGTTGCTGGTAGACAATTAACAAGACAATTATCTCGTGTCATATAAAAAAGAATATTCCATGTTTTGTGTATTAATCAAAATAAAAATTTGAAACATACATGCGTTTCTCACATTTGTCTCTGTTTTGCCACAGTTCATCTCAGCTCATGGACAGCTTGCATCTTCCAAATGTAAGAATCTATCATACATGTTTTGTTATAAGTCCACCATTAAATGAAAGTGCATCTCTATTGAAGTCTTTAATAAAAACATATGTATGCTATGCACAGATAAAATGGATTTGTCCAACCGCTCCTTCGCGTCCTGTTACAAGTCTTGGTGGATTTACATGCACTGCTTGTAAGATCAGTTCTCTCATTTGAAAACTTCAAGAATCATTCTTTGTTGTCTCTAAAGTAATACTAGAAACTGAATTAACGGTAGTTACGTAATCAGGGTTTGACGTTGGGGAAATTTCTGAAGATGGTCATGATGATTTGGAAGGTTTAGATGCCTCAGCTTCACATATTGCTAACCTTTTGTCCTCTGAACCAGCAGATGGTAAGCCAAAATCATCTTAACTTGAATTTTCGAAAATGTAATATGTATTATCACATCCATCATATCTTTAGCTCAATCATTGACTTGCTCTTCTGATTTTGATAGTTAAAGTAGGCATAGGAGGTTTTAGCATGGGAGCAGCAATATCTCTCTACTCCGCGACTTGTTATGCTCTTGGACGTTATGGAACTGGCCATGCGTATCCTATAAACCTACAAGCTGTTGTAGGACTCAGCGGCTGGCTTCCTGGTTGGAAGTATTACTCTTCAAAACCTCCTGTTATACAAACTTTGTTTCTTTTACTTAATGTTACCTGGTCTTTCTTTCTTTTTTATTTTAACTGATAGAAGGCTAATATAACTTTGTAGGAGCTTAAGGAGCAAAATAGAATGTTCATTTGAGGCTGCAAGGCGTGCTGCATCGTTACCAATTATACTTACACATGGAACTTGTATGTGTACACAAGCTATTTTGTAAAATATATTTTCTATTTTTTTTTCCTTTAGTAATGACTGCACTAAGCTGATCTTATCTGAATTTTTTTTTGTGTGTCACAGCCGATGATGTGGTTCCTTATAGGTTTGGAGAGAAATCTGCGCAGTCTCTTGGCATGGCTGGATTTCGACTAGCCATGTTTAAACCATACGAAGGGTAATAAAACTTCAATGAACGCGAAAATAATTTGATTTAATTATCATTTGTTGGAACATACTTATAAAGAGTTTTGGGTTTATGCCAACGTGCAGACTTGGTCATTATACCGTTCCCAGAGAAATGGATGAGGTCGTTCACTGGCTCACAACGATGCTCGGACTTGAGGGCTCGCGCTAAACTTTACAGACTGCGATGCATGTAGCTATATATGCGATATGTACGACACAAGAACAAATAATAACCGGGAATGAAGAGGAATTGGTGGAGAACAGAAAACTAGTGTAGACTTGAGATAGTAGAATGTATAATGGTTGGGTTTCTTGGGGGTATATATATGTCAAGGTTCGTTATTTTGTTGTATGTTCTTTTGTCCATGTTGGATTCTTGGTCTTGAATAAAAGGGTTTTATATTTATCTTATTTCTTTTTGGAATTCCAATACTTCCTAATTGTTGTAATAAACTGAAAATGCATTTTCAGAAGGTAGAAGACTACCTAGCTGAATATAATTTTTATTTTTGTAATTAAATTTTCAAAAATATCATATATATGAAAGTTGGCTAAGTTTGTAAAATTTTTCTCACATCATCACATAGAAAGATATTTTATTTGCACGCCGTAGAATGAGAAAATTCACCGCATTTCGTATTATTTGGGTAAATTTCAAACCTTAGTTATGATATTAAGAAAACTAGATACGTGCATAGGTTTTAAAATATACATATATTATCTTATTAACTTTTCAAAAAGTTTTTTTTTTTAATTGGTCCAAATTAGGACAAGAAATTTATTATAATTTTACTACTTATTTAGACATCCATGCATTGAGAAAAATATTGATAGTTTACTAATTTATGGATACTTTACTACCAAAGTAATTGTTTTGGTAGTTTTGTATTTCAATAAATAATTAAAAATATATCTAATTAATTACTACTAAAGTTATTCTGTTTTATATTAAATTCTGTCTCCAAAAAAGTTATTAAGATCTGCCATTACAATGAGATGATCTAACTTTTATTAATAAGATTTTTTCATGCATCCAATTTTCAATAGCAAGTTTTTTTTTAATGCACCCAACTTTAATTTTAATAATAAAACTTTTTCTTCTTAACACTTCTTTCATTATAAATCCACAATACCTTCCCCTTACATATTCCATCTCTAGTGCAATCTATAAGTTTTTGAAAGAAATTAATATTCAAAACATGGCTTCTAGTATGTGTTTCCTTGTTGATTGTTCATGCTTTTTTTGTAGTTATGTTATATCTCTGGTTATAATACATTTTTACAATATATACAGGTAGTGGAATTGCATGTTGAAACACTCAAATAGTTTACCCTACAGGAATTCACAAGGCCACTATAGTCTGGCTTCATGACATAGGGCAGAAAGGCATCGAGTAACACCATCACATTGCTTTATTTTGTAAATTTTGCATGATTCATTTTTTGCAGGTATCAAAATAACATATTCTAGTAAGTTATACATATGTTTTGGAAAATCTTCAAACTTAAAGTCTTTCTTAAAAAAAACAAATGGAAGTAAAAAGAAACTGAAAAGTTTTTGAAAGTTGAATTTGGCATGTTCTACAAATATTAATTACACAAATTCTCGATTTGCCTTGGTTGCCCTAATAACGAGTCTTTATATCTCTCACTATATATATGTCTATTCTTTCTGCAGCTCAACTCAGTTTGTACGTAAATTGAATCTTCCAAATGTAAAGATCCATGAACATGTTAATTTTGCCATGAATCTGATGATTTTCGTTTTAGCCAAATGGAAACTTTATTGAAGTTTCTAATACGAAATTTTGATTTCTACGTATAGGTAAAATGGATTTGTCCGGTCGCACCAACACGTCCCGTTACTTCCTGGGGTGGAATTGCAACCACTGCTTGTAAGATATAGTTGGCTTTAAACACTTTTTTTTGTTAAAGAACAGACTATTAATATTGTCTTCTAAAATTATTAATTATATATATATTTTTAAATTATTAATTATTAACATTTGTATTTAAAATCATTTTGATGAATTAGGGTGCGATGTCACAGGAATTTCTGAGAACATGGAAGATGATTTGGTTTCCATAAACTCAATAACTGCATTTGTATTTAGCCTTTTGCTTGACGAACCACAAAATGGTAACCCGTAATGATTAATTATATATACGTCACATCCATAGTTTATAGTATGCATCAAATTTCTCTATCAAATTTGTTAATCCTATTGGCTTGATAGTCATGATAGGAATAGGAGGTATCGGCTTGGGTGCAGCAGTAGCTCTCTACTGTGCGACTATTTATATCTCTGGTAAAAAAATCAGAAACCTAAGTTTTATTGTAGGGATCAACGGCTGGCTTCCTGCTTGGAGGTAGGCTCTTGAAACCCTAATGTCATTTATTAGCTATTACTATTTCAGTATTTCTTAAGGAAACTTAAATTGCAAACCTTTAAAACATGGAAACCTAACTAAATCTTGCAGAAACTTACTTCACAATCTCTCATATGATTATGGGGTCCCAAGTCTTGCTCCATCAGTATCAATCTTACTTACACATGGAACTTGTATGTGTATACATTATCTACTTTACGATTTAGATATCAATTGCGAGATGATGCTGATTCTTGTCTTTTATTTTGTGTGTCACAGCTGATGATATAGTTCCCTTCCCATTCGGACGCAAAAGTTCGGACATTCTTCGCAGGGCTGGATTTCAAGTCACGTTCATACCAAACCAAGGGTCTAAACATGAATTAGCTTCACTTTGTTTTCCGTTAATTACCAATAGATTTTATTGTTCTGAATCTATATTTGGGGTATTCCTTGTGCAGGTATCATCTTCCAATCGTTCCCCAAGTAATCAATGAGGTTCGCTTATGGATCACATCAAAACTCCAACCCTAAAGTCAATGCTCGACACTGCATAGAGAAAGGAATTGGGGAGCAAAACTATCATATAATATATATTTTAAAATATTTTTGTCTTATTATCTCTTTTTCTAGTTCATAATCAATTATATAGGCGATGTCTCTTTGTTAGGAGTCTGAAAAATGTATATATTTCTTCGGTTAATGTTATAATAAATAAAAGATTTACTTAGATCTTAACAGATTTTTTTTTTGTGAAAAGTTTTTTTTTATTAATATTTATTATACATTTGAACTTGAATTATGGCACAGCGATGACATTAACACAAACCATTAGATTACAAATTTTCATGATATTTAATGTTTTGAAAGATTAACAGTATATAACTTGCTTAATCAAACTGAAAATACTTTTCTTAAAAGAAATAGATTCTTGAAGAAAGTAAATCTCATGAGAAGTTTAGATACATTTTACACTCACAAAAAAATAGAAATTGATCTAAGTTTCCCAATTGGTCTATTCATAAAAATGCAATCTTCCTAAGCTAAGATAATAAAAAATATCGACAATAATCCTATAATTGAATATCGACGACGGTTTGTGATTTTCCATAGGTCTCTCGAATGATCAAATGGTCTCTTCCTAGCTCCTTCTTTCGAACATTTTTGGCTTGAACAAAGCTTATAACGCTTGAAAACATCCTAATCCCGCATAAGGATCTAAAACATGTACATAATTTAAGACACGATAGTAAAGAATCAAAGATGGATTCCAACACGACAAATGACTAAAAACAAATACTACACAAGGGAAAAAGATACCAAAAAAAAAACACAAAATCTGAAGAATATAAATTGCCTAAAAGTAATTAAAAAAAACTAATTAATTTTAGATGGAAAGTTGAAACCATACATTATCTAATTTAAAACATTTCTTACTCCTAAATCATCAAAATAAAATAAAATAGCAGGAGTATTTAATAAAAGATTTTACCAATTATAGTTTACAATTATTGGTTTAGTTAGTTGTAGTTGATGATTTTTTATGTAAAAAAGTAACTTTAGTGATATTTTTTTAAGTATGTGTACAGAAACCTTAAATGTAATAAATGGAGTATAAAATAACATATATTGTTTTCATAGAAAATCAAATCATAAATCACAAAATCAAAATAAAATTAAAAAGCTGATGAGACCTTAATGTGATTTAAGTTCTGTCATGTGTCAAACATATAGTTATTAATTTTAAATAAATTTAGGTTAGTATTTATTAAAAACAAAATCCAGTGACTTGGTGGGTTTATTATGTTTATACGTGTATTAATTAAGGTTTTCGACAAACAAAAACAAATACTATAAAATGACAAATTCTGATTTTGTTTTAATAGATTTTTATATCATCTTTTGTTAACATTATCTGAATTAGTTAAGGTGCTATTTAATTTAGGGAAAAGTTTAAAATTAGATAAGAAATATTATATTGTACCAACTACATTTAAACAAAACTAATTAATCATCCAAAGATACAAGTTATAAAACCTTTAATAACAATTTTGATGAAGTGTCAATTATCCTATAGAGG
>Ga0041059_1000200_pt1 | contig 39430 bp, 27 predicted proteins | sample AraColnosormetaG_FD_56232 | JGI IMG/M metagenome (GOLD analysis project Ga0041059, IMG submission 56232) | Arabidopsis roots microbial communities from North Carolina, USA - Col MF nosort | ecosystem: Host-associated > Plants > Roots > Unclassified | place: USA: North Carolina | collected...
ATATCTACCGATCCAACAGTTAGCATTAACAACTGAGGAAAAAAAAAAAAAGCATTAACAACTGACAACAAATAAAAAGCTAAACTAACTAATGATCCAACGGTTCACAATAAAGCAACATCATACACGATCCAGACCGTACAAACAGAAAACGACGCCGCACAATAAAGCGGTTCTTGAGTATCATCGTAAACAAAAAGTTATTCTTCATCCCATAAAAGAGAGACATTTTAAGTTCGACGAATTATTGATTATTTCTGGATCCGTGACCCGATCCAGTTACTTCTTGACCCGAACGTCAGACGCGAGTCGCGACGCGATCGCAGAATGGTACATAACGTCGTGGAATGTAGAAGCTTCGGCGGTTTTCCTCCGCAGCTGCTTAGCCTTCTCCTCCGTGAGACAACATCGCAGAGACCTCTTTTCAGCTTTATCCAGATCTGATTCCAGATTCACGGTTTTGTTGACGTAATCAGGTTCCGATGACATGCCAAAAAGAGGAGCCCACCATGAAACCGACGAAACAGGTTTCTTACGGGCTGGATCCGATTCGGAAGATGCTCGGATCGAGGAAAGAGCGGAGCAGGAGATGATTGTAGCCATTGTTAGGTAAAATGTGGTTATCTGAGAGAAAGCTCAAAGCTGTTTTTAGGAAGAAGAGAAAGATTAAGGATTTGTAAATTTTTGGATTAAGAAAAGAAAATGGATATGTAGATATTTAGGTGGAATCAGCTGCTATGCGGTGTGGTTTTTTATAGTGTGGAATGTTCGTTTCACTGGTTTTTATCAACGTAAGGGTATTTTCGGAAAGAGTGTGCAACGGTAAATGCGTTGTGCACTACGATAAGTACGGTGGAGATGAGAGCACTGGATTATAAAAAAATTTAGGAGATGGATAAGATTGAAGGCGTGGAGCAGCGTTGCCAATTGTCAAATGTCTTCGTCTTCACTTTTCGCTTTAATTATTTGTTGATTAGGATATTTTTGTTTGGATTTTACATTGCTTGTGTGACTTGTCGCTTTGACAATATCCAAAATGACGTGTACTCATTGGAAAATAGAGTTCAACTATTATGGAATATTCTTAAATCAGGAATAATCGTCGGTGATATTTGACTATATCTCTTTCAACGTATTTCGAACTCGTAACAAAATGTCAGTCTTCTTTTATCAAACGGCAAAATGTAAAGGTAAATGCATGTATATGATGTGATCATTTGCATGGAATAGGAGTTTTTGTTAGATTTACGAATGCTGAACGCATATAAGTCTTTTAAGACTCATGGTATTATACTATTATTGCATGTTTCATCAGCCATAAATAATGTGCAGAGAAAAACTAACTAACAAAACATTGATTATATATTTTATTGTATCTAATAAGTAATAACTAAAATAATTAGAGCTAAGTGATTGACTGATTTCCTTCGTTATTTTGAATTCAATTTTTGGGCTTTTTCCTATTTGGCAGATTCGTATCACATTAGCAACACTAGGGATTTCTGTTTTAGTTGCAAGAGAAGATAAAACGTTATAAAGCCCAAAAGACCCAATTGGTGAAGCAAGCCCGCATAAGAAAAAACCCAAATGTTGAACCAAAAAGATGAGGATGCAAACTTTTCACGCTAGTGTCGTACTAACGGAAAACTTCATATTTGGAGACATCGAGTAGATTTTTTTTATCTATGAGAAAAATAATTCATCTAGAATTTTATTGAGGATATGAGTATAAGATAATAATGAAAGAAACTATTAATTGTGTACGTCTTTATCGTTCATATGTTTTGTTCAATGGACATATATATACATTCTACACACAAACTACTATACCACGATTTTTTTTATGCTAACATTACCTCTAGCTACAGACAGAAGTAGAAAGAAAACCAAAACCATCAGGTATTACATTTGAAGTTTTGAATTGTGGAATTCTCAACGAGGTTCGAGGAACATGAATTTGGTTGCTAACTAAAGCAACTTGCTTGTGCCTGTGTGCATAACTGGACTGAGGAAAAAATAATCCTTACATGTCCATTTCATCATAATTTCATTTTGTAGTATATGCATCATTGTATCATTATTTCCACTTGTATCACTAATTCCACTTGAAATGTCACACAATATAGGGTCCCCTGACACGTGTGTACTATGTAGTTTCACACGTACCGGTTAATATCGAGATTCCAAGTAAAAAAGTGACCAATTCTAAATTAAGAATCTCTCTAATCTCTTCCCAAAGAAGAATCATCACTGAGGAAGAATAAAACATTTGGGGAGTTTCTTCGCTAATCCTTCAAGGTGTGACCTGAGAATCACAACACAAAACAATCTCACTCGAAATTCCTTTGACTCATCATCATCACCATGTGGAGAAGAATCGTCTCCTCTCAGCTCAAAACCCTAGCCGCCGATGTCGTCGCTGCTTCTCCTCGTCGATCGATAGCCGCCACCACCAGACCTGTCGGTTTCTATCTCGCCGCCAATCGATCAGCCATTTCCGCATCTTCTTTCGTTATCCCTCGTCGTTTCAGCTCCGATTCAGGTGATTCATCGTTGCTATAGTTTACGCATTTTCAGATCTCGGCTCAGGACTCTTACCTGCGCTGGAATTAGATTCGATTCACTATGTTTTCTTCATCGCATATTAGAGGATAGACTTAAATCTGTGTTGGTCTCTTAGATTGGTGTTGCTGCAATTTTGTTTTCATCTTCTCAATTGGAAGGTGAATGATTGTTTATTACGGATTGTATTTTGCAGTAGAGACTCCTGCGACGAAGAAGGTGGAGGATGTAATGCCCATTGCGACTGGACACGAGAAGGAAGAGCTTGAAGCTGAACTTGAGGTGATTGCTTATGTTTACTTTATGTATTGCAATTTTAAGATCTGAGTATGATTACAATTGTGTTTGTGATCATGACTTCACTTCTCGATAATTTTCTGGTATAGCAATGCCAATGGAGTGTATATTTCTGCTTGATAATACACTTCAGTTGAGGAAAATTTGATTTTGACTTTTTCATTGTTTTCTTGTGATAGGGAAGGAGGCTGGATGATATTGACTTCCCTGAAGGTCCTTTTGGAACTAAGGTTAGATAAGTTTCTTTTACCAGAGATATGTCGTGACTCCTCTTTGAATATCTTAACCTTGTTTTTTACTGCAAAGTCATCAGTGTTTCTAGGCATGATATAGTTCTTATGTTCATCACTAACACACGGGCATACGTGAAACAAACCAAGGACACTTAACTTAGCTCGAGTATTATGAATGGCTTTATGATAAATGTAGCTGTTTCAATGATCTCAATTAACTAGAATAAGTATGTATCTTGAAACTTATTGCTTCTTCAAAACTAATATGAGTCCAGCTGGTTTACTGACTTATATCGATCAACTTGCATTCTTTGCTATGGTTCATAATATTGCTTTAGCAGGATTACTATATCATGCAGCAATCACTTTGTTATGTCGTTTTGGAGCTAAATCATCTTGATATTACACTGGTCATATTTCTGGATTTTTATTTTTTTTTGTGAATAATGTAATTAGTATATTTCCTTCAATCAAGCACTAGCTTGGGGTTGAATCATATATTGGTTTTGGTGAATTAAAATTAACTCTAAGCTGTGTTTGTTAATTTACGGTGGCTCACTGCCTATGATGCTTTTGTGCACGATAATGACGAAAAGATTGCGGATGTCACATACAACATGTGCAAGTGTCTGTAGATCATGGAAATTCAGTTCTTAACATCCATAAAAAACTTGCTCCAAATTACTGAAGATATGTAGGAGTATATGACTGTTTTGCATGCTATGACAAGACATTTGATTTTTTCATTTTCTTGTGTCATTTTATCTTTTGAGTGAGCAGTATTCATTTTCTTTTGGCTACACAATTGGATACTTATTTTTTCATTTTCTTGATACACAAATTTGGATGTCATTTTGTATTGCCTTAGGAAGCTCCTGCTATTGTGAAGTCCTACTATGACAAGCGAATTGTGGGCTGCCCTGGTGGTGAAGGCGGTAAGTTCTTCCCTTCTTCAAACTTTAGTCGCATATTATGGACAATCTTTAATCGGCAATCGTTGTTGTCATTGAATATATCAAGACACATTATTTACCAATCTAACTTTCTCCTGAAAACTGCAGAGGACGAGCACGATGTTGTCTGGTTCTGGCTGGAGAAAGGAAAGTCCTTTGAATGCCCGGTTTGCACTCAGTACTTTGAGGTAAGTGAAAGTCGTATCAGATACTCTACTCAGTAAATAAATCGACCTAGCCTCTCATTTCATAGTCATAGGCCAGACGAATCTGTCAAAGGATTAGAGCAAGAACTCATTAAGCTTTCGAATTCAGAATATTGAATTGGTTGAATAATGTATGCTTGCAGCTGGAAGTGGTTGGTCCTGGTGGTCCTCCGGATGGTCACGGTGACGAAGACGATGAGCACCACCACTGATTCCGGCCTCTCCCTTGCCGCAAATTTTTCTTTTTTTATTTGCACATTTTCATATCTTTAAAAATTTTATGAATGGAATAAAACAAAATATCTACCGTTTTGGTGAAACACAGTTGAAAATGTTTTTTGATCTTTTTAGAACAAGACTCGGCATCAGAGTTTCCCAAGTGCCAAAACTCTTATGACCGTTGTTTTTATTTTTGTAACACTCTTGAATCAGAATCAGAATCATTCTTGGCTTTTGCTTATTATATGATTCACCTTTTATTTATTTTTATGGTTCGATGTCTTTTCATATAGGGACGTTTTGATCGTGTCCTTGATTCCTTGTGAACGGTCATATAATTCAATAGATTATAGAAATTCCAATTTTCTTCAAACCTTCTTTGTTGATTGGTTAAACACTAATTATTCATACAATGCACCTAATTTTACTTTCCTTAATTTATTGTTTACAAAAAGAAAAATAAAACGGTGGAGGTCTGTAATACATCGAGCCGCTTTTACTCCTCCGCGCAGGTGTCTTTCGATCCTGTCCTAACGTCTTTCGATTTTTTATTTTCCTCAAAGGTTAACAAATTATATATATAGAATTGAAGGTTAACAACTTTTAAGACCAAATTTTACTTGATATTGGAAACGAAATCATGCATGCATGTCGTTACTATTTCAAAATTGCGTTATTTAGCTATTTATGTCATGTACCTTTGATTTTCTCATTCTCATATCAATATTTGTTCATACTTACATGACCAAGCAGAGATTCAAATTATAGTATTTTGTTTCTCTTTGCGAACGTACCACCGTGTGAAACCAAAGCAAAACCTAACAAGCTATAAAATAGATGATAATAAAGATAAACAAAGTAGTATAGCGTTGTCGGAATTTACCCGAGGAATATATTCCAAACAATTCTTAAAAGGAGGAGTCATTAAAATAAACAAATACAACTCTAAAGAAAAAGAACGTCCGAGTTCAATATTCTGTTTCTACTTAAGACAAATCACCAAACATACAATTATTCTCTAATGTTCGACACAGCTTGCCCTCATTACAAATCCTCTCGTTTTCAAACATTTTTATTTGGTAAATATATCTCTCCTTTTTCAAACACGCATGCATGATGCATATCAGCATATATACATACATCTGGGTTTTCTACCTCAACATATATACATATATTTTAAAACATAATTTGATGTATGTCTAGTGTGATTGTGTGAAGTTAGATATAAGTACAACTAATCATATTATCGGTTTAGAACTAATGTCACGACTTTACACCGTCTCCGCTTGTGTGTTTAACAAAATAGTTAAATAAACACGTAGTATTAGCTGACTAATATACACGTGTTTAATATACTTTTTTCTCTTCGGTGTTCATACTTAAGTTTTCGTTTTGGGTCACGACACATATTTTTATATATGGTATACCAAACTTCCTTTACATATATGATATGCTGATCATCCATCCATGTGTCTCTCCGAGTTCTAATGTAGCTGCCGCATCAGAATTTTTGTCGAATTCTGAGAAAGTTACAAATATTATGTCGTATATATTTCTTCAAAATGTAACATACGGAAAAAGAAGAAAGAGTATTCTTTTCAAAATTATCATCTTTAGTTTTTAGTTTAACCAGAACTATTAAGAATACCAGAAATAAATTATAATTTGCTGATAATTTTGAAGAATGAGACATAAAAACTAAGTAACTAACTAATATAAATTCAACATTAACCTTATTTTGCAATGAAAAAAGTCTTTATTTTTCAAATTTCTAGGTAACGCTGATCTTATTTAAAAGTTAAAACATCCACTGCTGAAAATTCATGCAAAGTAGAGAGTATTAGCGCGATATCAAATACCACTTGTCTCCCAATTAAAATACTAAAAAAACTTGTAAATTGCTTGCACAAAAAGATCAATGCAATATGACTAATTTCTCTAAAGTATATATTAACATATTTCAATGTTTATCCATACAGCTACGGGACATTTCATCCTTCACTCCTTTAACTCACTCACTTGCTAGTTGCTACTTGATAATACTTTTTTTTACCGGATAATTTACAGATAAATGAACAATATATACTTTAGTGAGTTGATTAAATTAACTTATTAAGGTTGAAATCAGTATAAAGTGATAATGAAATGTATACCTATGAATATATCTCACACACTAAGAAAAACCTATGCAATCTATTTTTGTATACAGAATTACAGACGAAGTCACGAAGGCATCTCGTATCTTGTATTATGTAGAAAGAAAATACCCTTCTTTGGAAGTATTATATTCATCAATTCAACTTCTATATTAGAGTAAAATAATCATGTTGGTATTTTTTTTTTCTCGTGTCTAAATAGTTTAAAATTAATTGGCAGAGACACATTTCAGTGATCGCTAATAACCTTAACCAAATATAAAGAATGGCACGAATAGTACTTCTTTTCGATGTGCTCGCTAGCTCGAAAAAAATAGTACGAGAAAAATATATAACAAGGAAGACATTGTTTTAATCTGCAGACATGCTATTAGAATTCTTTACTATTTCCTCGGCAGAAAAGAAAATTTATTTATAAGTTTAAGAGTACATATTCTCTAATCGATGGGATTTATGCAAGTCATATTAAAGTTGCATAAACCTTTAATGGGTTAACCTTTTATTAAACAAACTTTTAATGGATTTTAATAGCCCTTCATCACACGAACGAACAAACGCTATATACTTTTTAATCCACAAATTAGCAAACTAACATTGTAGTGCTGAAAGCATCTATTGTCTTGTTTTGTGTCAATTAATAAGAAATAATTTATCAACCATTTTTTCTAATTTGGGTTGACTATTCACCACCAATTTTAATGAAATCGGTGGGTCACTAAAAGAGTTGACTAGCCAAAAGCTAAAACAAGTTATAAAAAAAAACGCAAAAGTTGTTGACCTTTGTTAAAAGTTTATGTAATCTGATGCCGTCATTACTCACTACTAAAAACTTGCAAGTAATGTCAACAATCAAATATATCATTTGCTTAGACTAAGCATTGTTAAACAGTTTTCACGGCGAATAATTTTTTTTATTTCTTATATATTTATAATTTTCTAACATACTATTGAATCTTCAGCTTCTAATATATTTAAAACTGTTGAAGTTTTAATAAGAAGCAAAAGAAAAATATCATTACTTCCCAAAAACAGAGAAATAATTTCGAAAAATTACATTTAAAATCATAAAATAACATTTCTGTAAAAGTAATCTATATAATCATAAATTACTCTAATATTGCCAATTAATATGAATTAGAAATCAAGTAGCCAACTTATTAGCAGTTGATATTTCTTCACGGATGATTAATAATTAATCATGTCGGAAGATTAGTAATCATTTCGTAAAATCTATGAAGATCTTTGTGGTATAATAGAAAAGGGGAGACAAAAGACAATCATTACGCATATACATGTAATGTAACCATGTTCGTTGTTCAGTGTTCACTTGATATTCGTCTCTTTATTTCTATAATTTGAACACAACAACTACATTAATGCAAAATAGTAGACTAGATGATCTGGTCAAATAATTTCATGCAAATTTACATCTTATCAGATGCTTTAAAACATACTCTAATAATCGCAGTACATTTTTTTAAAATCTATATACCATGAAGAAAATGAGAAATAGGTGAAATAAGTGGGCTTGATATCGTCAGCCAATTTTGCTGGACAAAAAGCAACAGTGGCAAACAAGAGAGGGCAGAGTAATGAAAGAAGCGTTGAAAGGAGATAGAGAAAAGATCAAAGTCTTTTTTGGTTTATTGCTGCATGCTCCACATGAAAATCCAGCTTGGTCACTTATGTTTCTTACGCATCATCATTACACTCAGTGCTCTCAGATTTCTCAAATCCAAGAACCCTAAAATAAAATATGTAATTCCTTTTCCTTTGTACATTGTGTAATGCAAATTTTTAAATCTTTTATTTTTTCTCGTAAAGTTTCAGACTTTTTAAGCTTTCTGGTTAATGGGTATCCATCAATCATCTCACTTTTGTTTTTCATATATATTTCATTAAACAAATGATTGAACAAGTAGATTTTTTCTTTCTTTTTCAATTTTGGATTATGCCCTCATGTTTCTTGTAATATATATACATACTTGTGTTATGCTATAATATATTCTTTTACGCGGTAGAGTTTTTATTTTCCTCCACTGCCACAAGGCATTGATTCTCTCTTTCTCTCTCTCTCCTCTGTGTAGTTTTGCCGCTAGCTCTGCTCTGGTTTTGATTTTGATTCCTTGTGTTCCCAAAAAGATTTATTTCTTTTGTTTTTATAACGAGAAAAAGAGAAGAAAATTGATTGTCTCTTTCCATGGATGCCTTCTCTTAGACTACGACTAGTATAGTTTTTTTTTTTGTGTAGCTGTTGTACACATTTAACATCCCATAGTGAATGATTCAGATTCACATTTCTTTTCTTTTATTCCTTCCTCTCACCATCACACCTCCAAATTTGCTCTATAAATACACATTTCCCCTCCCTTACCTTCTCTTATATTTTCCATTGGTATTTCAAACTTTTAACTACTATATCACAACAAAGTCTCTAAATTGTGGTGAAAAAAGATCATTGAACAACAACAATGAGCTATTCTCGTCAAAGCATGGGTTCTGGTTTGTTTCTCACTTACTTGTTTGGTTCATGTTAGTATTATCTTAAGTGTGTCACTTGTGTGCTTATGTGATTACTCTGCTTTATATATGTTTCTGGCAAAATCTTTTGTAGGTAGTAGAAGTACAAGGGGCTATGAGTTTGGAAGGACTTATGTTGTGAGGCCTAAAGGAAAGCACCAAGCTACTATTGTTTGGTTGCACGGTCTTGGAGACAATGGCTCCAGGTATTATAATACTATCTCACTTGCCTTGTTTTTATGAACAAAATCAAGTAATAAAGAAAGTTTTATGCTTTGAAAGCTTAAAGTCATACTTGTCAAAACAATGCCTAAATGACTTTAATAGATATCAAAACAAACTCTTCTTAGGACAAAACTTAACACTTTTCCTCTGTTAGTTGAACAGTTTCAAGTATAAATGTGTTATGAAAAGCTTTAACTTTTTGGTTTAATTGACTACTACAAATAAAATGAGCTTTAGAAAGTAGAATTTTGGCGTGTTCTTTGATAACAACTTCTCACTTTGGCTCTGTTTCTTTCTGCAGCTCGTCTCAGCTATTGGAAAGCCTACCTCTTCCAAACGTAAGGATCCATGGAAACAAACTTGGAAGTAATTTTTTGTATCACTAAATATTCTTAGTGAAGGTTCTGATAAAAGATATATGGTATTCTGTCAGATCAAATGGATTTGTCCAACTGCTCCTTCGCGTCCTGTTTCGCTTCTCGGTGGATTTCCTTGCACTGCCTGTAAGATCATTCAGTTAGCTTCTCTAGACTTCATCAAAACATTATTTTAAGCGTTTGCCAATAAAACCAATTTCTTTGCTCCTCTCAGGGTTTGACGTGGGAGAAATTTCTGAGGATCTTCATGATGATATAGAAGGCTTAGATGCTTCAGCTGCACATATTGCTAACCTATTATCTGCTGAGCCAACAGATGGTAAGCCAACCATGAGTTATATATATCTTCATTCCTTTGTCACAGGTCTTGATATAATATATCATAATCTCTAGCTTAACTTGAAAATGTTATTTGTGGTTTGTGTCAGTCAAAGTTGGGATAGGAGGTTTCAGTATGGGTGCAGCAATAGCTCTCTACTCCACGACGTGCTACGCTCTTGGACGTTATGGAACCGGACATGCTTATACTATAAACCTACGAGCTACTGTAGGACTTAGCGGTTGGCTTCCTGGTTGGAGGTATAAATATATGTCTTCAACCCTTTCTTGTCACTTGTTAACACAGAGACTTAACATTGAAAGCTTAAACATAACAATGCAGGAGCTTAAGGAGCAAAATAGAAAGTTCGAATGAGGTTGCAAGGCGCGCTGCATCGATACCGATCTTACTTGCACATGGAACTTGTATGTTTACATATATCATTATATGATTTACTGTTTCAAGATAAAATCACCGAAGAGAATCTAGAATTTTATTCACTTTATGTGTTTTTTGGTTGCAGCGGACGATGTAGTTCCTTATAGATTTGGAGAAAAATCTGCTCATTCACTTGCCATGGCTGGATTCCGACAAACTATGTTCAAACCATATGAAGGGTAACTGTTCAACCTATATCCCAAAGTTATCATTATCAATCTAGTTGTTTTAGTCTGAGATTGTGAGGTTTTAATGTGATTGTGTAGGCTTGGTCACTATACGGTTCCTAAAGAAATGGATGAGGTGGTTCACTGGCTCGTCTCAAGGCTTGGTCTCGAGGGTTCGCGTTAAACTTTACAAGCATCTTCTCAGCATCTCTATAGCTATTATACGATGGTGTAGAATATTTATATTATATATATAAGGGGTGGGGGGTTTCTTGGGGTATACGGTGTTCTCTCATGTTTCTACTGTTTTGTGATTTATTCATGCTTTTCTACTGTTCGATTCTTGATTATGAATAATAAAATAAATAAATAAGGCTCGTTGGGCTTCTTTGATTTTGCTATCTTAGTTTACCAAAGTTTTTATTCATACGAAATCCAAAGATTTTTGAGTTTCTGAGACATTATTTTACCGTACATGAAAAGACATTCTTATGAAAAGAAAGAACAAAAACATAATAACTTCCACTCGTCAGCATAACTTCCAAACTTTGGATCAATCTTGGTTTCCGGAGACGTCTTTAAGCTTCTGCTCCAATTCACCTTCCTAGAATAGTAAAAGAGACTTGTGATTAAACAAACACAATGGAAACGGGGGAAAAAAAAGTCAAACAGGGTCTGCTTTAAGTGGAACTAACCTTGTGCATGTTAAGGATGATGTCTGAGCCGCCAATGAACTCTCCCTTAATGAAGATCTGTGGAAACGTAGGCCAGTGGCTGCAAAGAAATAAAGACTTGAAAATCAAAGGGAGGTCTAGATCATATAGGTCAAAGATTAAGGAATGAACGGTAACGAACTTCAATAACAAAGCCAAACTTTATGAAAAAACTTTGAGAATGAGATTATACAACTCTCTGTATGAAACTTTCATTAAGTGTCCACATACTCACCTGAAGGATTTCACAGCGTTTTTCAACTCTTGGTCTTCTAGAATGTTTCTAGAACTGATAGGAACATCTAAAGAAGGATATCACAAGATAGTAGATCAGAACACAGAGCCTAACGCCAATAGTAAAGAAAATTCACAGAAGGCTTCTTCAGTTTCAATCAACATTTCAACAAAACTTACTATATTGCTGCAAAACTCTGACGGCTAGTGAGCTAAACCCACACTGAGGAGATTCAGGGACACCTTTCATGTAGATCATAACAGGATTATCCTTCACATCCTACACAACCACCAAAGCTAAAACAGCATTAGCAAACACCTAACAAAGAAACATTCAACTTCAAATCTAGAGAAGCTGGAGTGTACATTCTCAACGATATCTTTAAGTGAGTCCGTAGAATCGGGAGGGACTTTTTGTGTAGGCTTGAAATCATCATGTGTATCTGAATCACTTGGCACTGTTGAGGAAAATCTCATCATCCCATTTTGGTAGACTGATGCAGACGTCTGCAAACAAAAACCACATCATTCTTCTCCATGTTAAATTCAACTATCAAATGATCATCAATACCATCTTCTATTGGAAACAAATTCATTTTCACATAATTCAAAACCATACGCTCACGTAACTATCTAATCCGGTTCAACTAACAAAAGAATCAGAACCTCAAATGTTATATAAAGGAGCAATTTTTAAGTGATTCAAGATGGGAAAAGAGAAAACTTTATTGAGCAAACATTAGATACATCAAAATTGAGTAAAAGGGTTATGAGAGAATCTAACCAATCTGCTAGAACGAACAGCTTTGAGATTAGCGATTCCTTTTATAAGTCTGCTCGATAAAGAAGCCGCCATCTCTAAATCACGCAGATTTCTTCAAAGTGTTCCGCGGTTTTGTTTAATCGAAATCTGTCTAGAAAACTATCAAGAACAGGAATGAGAAAAAAAGATTAGAGAGGGTAGCTACGAGGAAGAAGGACGGAGCTAGAGATCTTTACAATGTCGCGACCGCTTCTCTTCATCTCCAGTGACCGACCCAGAGAACGACGTCGTGTCATTACTCATAACCCTAAGATGTTATACGATGTCGTTTCGGATGGTCACCAAAGTATACGTCCGTTGACGTCTTGATAAATTTATTTGGTTTGCTCGGTTTAGATAAATTACTATTCAATTTTTTTGGTTTACTTCTCTCATTTTAGTAGATCTATGAAATTGAACGATTCGTAAAACGTAAAAGCAGACACAAATGTTTTATTGAAATTTTTGATAAAAGAAATTGAAAGATTAGTAAAACCCGTTTGGATTAGCAGCTATATCTGTATAATGCTAATGCTTGATGACCAACATACGAAGTGGACCATGATGTGTATTAATAACTGTTTATTGTAACAAAAATAGAAATTTGAGAACACATAAGTTGTAACAGGATCAAATCTAAACTTATTGGCTGGAAATTAGAAGTCTCCAGGATCACCGTCACAACAAGAAACACAGCTGAACCACAACCATAAAGAAAGACACAACGGAAATTACAAAAACACAAACACAAAACTCAAAAGACCAACTAACACAAAGATACTTTCATATCGTTCTCAATTTTGTTTTCTCATCACTTCCTCTGATAAGTCTGATGAGTCGGATCAGTGGTTCGAGTAGTTGCAGTAGTGGTAGTAGTACTTCCTGGATAATGCTCTTTGTCTTCTTCCTCAGTAGCCATCCCAAAAGTATGCTTCACTGCATCAGCTGCACCCATTGCCATTTGCTTAACATGCTCACCAGTCTGGCTCAAGAATCCACCCGTCTTGTCTCTACCGGCTTCAGCCGTCTCCTTTGTGTACTGTGCCGCACCTTGAGCCGTCTCCTTTGTATACTGAGCAGCGTCTTGAGCCTTGTTCTTTATGGCTTCGCCTGTCTCCGATAAGTAGCTCCCGGCCTTGTCCTTGGCCTCGCGAGCTTTGTCGCCAGCTTGAGATGTCTTTTCTTTTGCTGCTTGCGTCGTCTCATGGGCCTTTTGCTGTGCCGTTTGGGCAGTTTGAGATGTCTTCTCTTTTGCTGACTGGGCCGTTTCATGGGCCTTCTGCTGAGCCGCTTGGGCAGTTTGAGATGTCTTATCTTTAGCTGACTGGGCTGTCTCATGGGCCTTCTGTTGGGCTGTTTGGGCCGTTTGAGAAGTCTTGTCCCGGCCCTCCTCAGCCTTGTCCCTCATCGTTCCCATAGCTTGTCCAGTCTTCTCCTGGTATTACACAGACAAATCATCTTAGAGCTTATATAATGTGGTTTTACGTATACACATACACAAAAATATATTCTTATTACCTGGGCCTTGCCTCTGGTCTCACCAGCTTTGTAGCTCTGTTGGTTGGATGCCATTTCTTTCTTCAAATGTGTATCAAACGAAACTAGATAAGTTTTAAAAGCTTTTTTCGTAAAAGTATTTGTTGTTGTAGTAGAAACTGTGATTTGTCTCCCCAAACCATCGGGACATTTGTAGTGTGTCTTGGTCGGCGGAGAAGAAGACACGTATTAGCACATTGAAACGTGTATAGCTGCGTGGTGTGTTGAGGTTAAAAGAAAATTAAAAAAATAGGAGTTTAGGGGTGTTGTGCTTTACGTTGCAAGCGTTAGTATGCGGTTTCTCGGTCTTGTCCGTGTTGTCCTCTGAGGTTGCGACACCTCATGGTTAAGAGGAAGATGCTTGCTACGTGGCAACACCATAAGTATCGTCGTCGCATGTTATGAGATTGCTAATTTTCATTTTTTTATTGTATCATGGAAATCGGCCGTCGGTCGGTACATGTTCCGTGACGTATTAACTATCAACTAACATTTAGATTATCACGATTAAAATACTCTTTAAATTATTATCTTCACTTACAAGAGCCAAACTTGATCTCATATAAACCAAGCAACTTCGAGGTTATTAGCTTTAACTACTCACCTTCACATAAATAGTGTGACAATTAGCCAAGGAAATTTGCCTTGTGTGAATCATATGCAAATATTTAGATGATGTAATTAGTATTGTATAAATACTACTAATTAACATTTAACTATAGTCTATAGACACACTGAGACAACTATCACTGCTACACAAGTGTGACAAATTTAGATGTAACCAATATACATATACGATGTCAGACAAAAAAAGGGGATGAGTACTAAAAAGTGTATTTATCAAACACAAATGAACCCACTACCAAGCCTCGAGCAAATTTTAGTGGCCTCCTTGATCAATGGATCCACTTAAAAAGAATTACATTGATATTTCAAAATTTTCACCAATTGATATATTCTCTACTTTCACTTTGATTACTTGAAAACATTGATCCAAAACGTGTTATGGATTAAAACATATATAAGAACAAATGAACAATATGGCACTCTTTTGGAACAAACGCCATCGCAAAACCACCGAGTCATCCCAATTATAAGTTTGACGGTAATAATTAATCGTTGGTGGCCATCTATTTGTAAGAAAATTGTTTTTGTTTTTTCCTTTTTCAAATTGTATTGAACGAAACCTTTTACTATGTTTAAAAACATTTTTGAGCGTTTGAGACCGTAATAAAGGTTTTGTTATTTGTTATGCTTGCAGTTAAAAAAGCTAATTACTTAATCTTGTAAAATAATAAACATAAAAGTAAAATGAAACTATGAAAGAGGTGATGCATGGATGGGAGTCCCAAAGAGAATCGAATCAGCTCAGTTCCTTTTTTTTTGTTTGCCCACTTTACTCTTCTCCAAGAGAATGGACTCCAGATATTAGCAGTTTCCCTCTCTTTTTTATTTTGTTAATTATAATAGAAAATTTTAGTATATTTCGAAGATTGCCCATTTTTGTGCTTTGTTCTAGTTAATTTTAAAAATTTTATGGGAATAAACAGCGAGAGAAATAAAGGAAAATTAAAGTGAGAAATAAAGGAAAAGATGGTCAAAACGAAAACATCGAAGAATTATTCCGTCACCATCACCCAAATTTATCTTTATTGAAACTCTCTATTTTGCCTCATCCCTTTTGATTTTCCCTTTATCTTTTCTTTTCCCCTCTTTTTATGTTTTTTTGACCCATAATTATACTAGATTTTATTTTGTTCACTATCATATTTGTATGGTTCTCTCATATCTATTATTTATCCCATCGACGCATTTGTAATCATTTTGTTGGTTATACCCTTTTAAACTTAAATTATATGAACATCTTCTTTACAAAACTTGGGAATGATTTTTTTTCCCGGTATTATTAATGTATTGATATTAAAACTGATATCAACAATATATTATGAGAGGTCATATGTTAGCTCAATTTTGTTCATAAACATCTATTTTACTAATAACATGAACCAAAAATTTGTAAATGTAATCAATGAAAACAAAGAATGATAACGATAAAACGAAATTATATGATACATATTATAGAGAAATTTATGTTCTAACAAACTAAATATATTATCTTTATGCATATTTGACTGCAACCTATTTTTTAAAAATTATATACTTGAATAAAATTGGGAACCCATGTATCACTCTATAGTAAATGAAAAAGTCAGAACACAGTTTAAAAAATGTTAAAATACAATAAGATTTTGTTTTTACCACTTTCAACATATAAATCGACGTAAGAGCTTCAATTATATTCGTTATTAATCCACTTTCAATATTATATATTCAGAGTAGAACAAAGAAATAGGGCAAGCTAGAAGCATCGTTTAAATATGACAAATCCTAACACACCATGTTAAACTTATCAATATCCATCTTATTGATCATTCTTTAGTTTTAAAGGTTACAAAATTTTGTTACGTTGCCGCTAAGCAAAGGAGAATTTGTATTATATTTTTTGTAAAAAGAAAAGAAGAACAAAAGATAGTGAATATTCAAAATTCAAAAGTAGTATAAATTTTTATTCGTGTCTCGGATGTCGATTCCTTTGCCTCCTTAAAGTATAAATGAAAGAGACTTACCATAATATAATTATGAGATTAAGCTGCCTTTTCCTATATCAACCAAAAGCTTATACCACGTAGAAGATACCGAATCGATTCTCTATTCAAAGATATATCATCTTTATAGTTGTATATGTACACCTTTATCTAATTTCATTTAGAAATTTTGTTTACATTTTTTGTGTCCTAAGCGATCGATTTCCTAGCTAGGGTTTATTAATGCCTATTATTATTCACTCACAAAACGGTCTATACGTTAAGAAATATATGTATGTGTATGTATATTTAGGTGTGAAAATTTGAATTATCAGGCTTATAATGTTATATATATAACAACTTATCACAATGTAAAGTACTTTGTAATATTACCTTTACATTTAAAATAAGATCTAGAAACGAATATATAACGTCATAGATTAAATCTTGTAATTTCAGAATTAGTTGTAAAATAAAAGTATCTCTTCTTTTTCAACTTATTATATATAATACACATCAATATATTGATTTTTCGTTGTGATGAATCTCGTTACTTCTGTTAACATTAATGTGTTAATTTGTTTGTGATAGGTAAGCAAGGTCGCCTAGCCTAGCTATAGCCACTAGCTACTTGAATTAAATACGATCGTTCATTGGTAACTGAATGATGAGCTTCCTTGGTGTTGAAGCGTATAATAATCAACTAATAAAATATAGTTATGAATTACATTAGAGATAGAGGGTCGAAAAAGGTACGAGTCAAAGGACTTTTGTGTAGAGCTAGAGGTTAACAAGATCTCTTTCTTTTAGTTGTATGTGGGCTCCTAAGTTGTTTTGTTAGCTTCTTATTATGACTCTTAATTTGCTTAACATTACACTATGCTTTGACCCAAAATTCTAACCAAAGTACTTTAAATTTACAACTGTTATACAAAAACAAAGAAGTGATCAAGAAGATAAAAAGAACGACTGGTGACAAAAAACAAAACATGTCGAGTAAAAATCAAGTTGTGGCATCAACTGTTGAGTCTATCTTTGACTATATATAATTTTGCATAAAGGAAGATTAATTTGAAAAACCTATCAAAACATCCGTGTTTCAACAACATGCATTACGCATGTTTCATTCATGTGGTAAATTTTATATCCATATCTAGTATAACATATTTCTAATTTTAAATTTTTTTAATTCTTGAATATGAAGTAGTAGTCCATGTATTTGTGAGTAAGAGTAACATCATAATACAACAAAAGCTATGGCCAAAGTAATTATCTATGTTATAAATTAAATTAAACAAATATATATATATATCATAATACAAGAAGTACTCTAAGCTATGGCCAAAAATATTATAGGCTTGGGAATCTCAGCCGGAATTTTCACTTAGTTTATTTTAAATATTCTCGTTTTTTTTGTTGCTCTTCTTTTGCGAAAGTTTACAATATTGTGGTGAAGAAAACGAAAAAGTAATTATTATTATTTTTTTTCTTTATTTTTTTTCAAACGAGCCACCAGTTGTTCTTGTGTGTTCTATTTAAGCCCATCCTCTTCGCATCACTCTTTCAAAGCCTCGTGTCTTGATTTCTTTCACCAAACTCATATAATCACATATCTCTCCAAGTTCATCAAGGTCAGTCTCTAATTTATATTATTTTGTAACTATTTGATTATTTTAGGTATATTTTCAGAAATATATAGCCACAAGAAATTGACAAATAATTAATACAAGTAAGAAAAAATTGATCTTCAAAACTAGACTAAGTGCATATATCCAGTACTATACATATTTAAATTTGTTAACCACACACATCGTGTTTTTGTCCAAAGTTTTAACGTAAACAATAGTAAGATTTTTTGTTTTTCTTAGAAATATTTCTATTAATTTCTGTTAATCTTTTTAATGGAAATATCTAATAGAAAGATTCAAATTTCTATGCATGATGTTACAGAAAATAATATAAACACACACATACAAGAACTGAAGAATGAGCAGACCCGGAGATTGGAACTGCAGGTCATGCAGCCATCTCAACTTCCAGCGCCGTGACTCTTGCCAGCGATGCGGTGACTCTCGTTCCGGCCCCGGTGGAGTTGGTGGCTTAGACTTTGGTAATTTCGGTGGCAGAGCCATGTCTGCTTTCGGATTCACCACCGGCTCCGACGTTCGTCCCGGTGATTGGTACTGCACCGTGGGAAACTGCGGGACACACAACTTCGCCAGTCGCTCCACCTGCTTCAAATGCGGCACTTTCAAGGACGAGACCGGCGCTGGAGGCGGAGGTGGTGGCATCGGCGGTCCGGCCATGTTTGACGCCGACATTATGCGGTCTAGAGTCCCCGGTAACGGTGGTCGCTCTAGCTGGAAATCCGGCGACTGGATTTGCACTAGGTACCAAAATGAATATACTTGGTTGATATAACTCGATTTATGACTATAATATATAGTTTTTATACGTACCTATCTAAAATTTTGATTGATAAAGATTATAATTGAACTTGAAAACAGGATTGGTTGCAATGAGCATAACTTTGCAAGCAGAATGGAATGCTTCAGGTGCAATGCACCAAGGGACTTCAGCAACAGAACCTCTTTCTAAGTTATACAAACTGCTTTTGAAGTAGCCTTGTCTCCAATTTCTTAGGTAATTCAACTTTCAAATATTTATATATATTTCGTTACACAAATACTATTTCTGCCTATGATTAAAAATCTTTATATAATTATACTGATATGTTTGAATATGCTTGATTTTTAGGCACCGTTTCGATCAATGGAAAGGAGAAGCAGGAGCAAAAGAGAGAATTAAAAGATGATAATTTTGTTAGATGTTGCAATGAGAGCCAATATTGTAACTTTAGCTGTCGTGCTTTTGGATGTATTATCCATTTTTATTAAGATTTCTTTTCATTTTCTCCTTAATTCGTAATTTTTCTTTTGCAGTTTCTTTTTAAGAGTTTTATTATTCTAATCATTGTACGCTGCATGTCTTTCTTAAAAGAAGATTCTCTTCTCAATTTCATCGCTTTATACATGAGTTGCTACTTTCTTTTTGTTTTTGTTTCTTTGTTGTCCAGCCTTTTCACCGTATATTCTTATAGCTAGACTGTAATATACTTACTATCACTTTTTAGTAGACATAATTCTATCAACCTAGTGACCAGTGACTGCAATAATAATCAAATTTTTTACAAACACACCCCCAAAATTGTCTAACTTCCAAACTATCTGAATTTTAAAATGCTTAGGAGATAATAATATGGAGATTCTTAATCAACCTAAGAAATAAAAAATAATATTTGATGTTCTTGTCTGTATTTCCAAATGAATATGATCAATAATGCAAAAACAATTCTCTTTTAAAGAAAAATTGGAGCTGAGAGTAAGGGCCAATAATGGGCTTATATGGGCTATAAAGGCCCAAATGAAACAAAAGTTGAAGTTTCGTGCTTCGCTGTACAAAGACACCACTCTGGTTGTATCGAACGAGCGAAACCCAACCAACGACGAGCGTTCACCTCAAATATTTTGATTTGATCAAATCATCTCCACACTCGCCAAATCGTTGTGTCCTCGTTCATATCGTTATCGTATCAGCTCAAAAATCTCAATCTCTCTTCCTTACATTCTTCTGTTTCTCGAATCCTTGTCTCCCTCCATGGCTTCCTGTAAGTTTCTCTACCTGTCTCTTGTTGTCTTGCTTGTTCCAGTTTTCTTGGGATCGTACACTAAATTGGGTTTGTGTTTCCTCATTCAAATTTGAATGCTTTCGTAGTTTTCTGCTCTCATAGAATCATATTCATCGAAAGGTTGTAACTTTGGGGATTCTGTTTATTGAGTGATAGGAAAACTCAGAAAGGGACTTAACTTTGAACAATTAGGTTGATTTTGGTATAAATTAGAGATCTAAAGTTGAAGAATTTGTCTTCAGTATCTGTTTCAATGGAGATGAGATTCAAGTTACTTCATTTGATATTGAATTGCCAAGCTAATCTAATTGATGAGTTTGGCAGTGATAAGTTAATTTCATAATTTGTATCTCTTAATATGAATTACTCGACAACATTACTTAATCTTTCACTGTTGAGTATACGTGGAGATCGGTTAACGTGAGTTTATTCTAAGACATTATATTTTGAATTACTTAAAACTTTCTGGAGCTATCTTGGATTGAGTGTATAAGATTTGCTTATGCTCAATTTTAAAAAGTGAGGGATCATATTGAAGATAAGTGCTTATTTAGTCTTTCTTTTTGACTCTGTCTTGTTTTGGCTGATTTCCCATATTGAGACCTTGGCGTATGACGTATGTTACAGGTAGCCTAGGAGTTCCTAAAATTAAAATCTCGGCAGTAGACCTTAGTAGAGTAAGATCTGGAAGCTTACTGATACCATACAATCAAAGATCATTGCTTCGACAAAGGCCAGTGAAGTACTTGAGTCTGAAGACAACATTTGGATCTGTGAAAGCTGTCCAAGTGTCTACTGTCCCAACTGCAGAAACATCAGGTACACTTATCTCTATATGTTTTCTTAACTTGAATATGCTCATTTTTACCGATTTTACTATCGATATGTTTTGCACATCGAGTGTGTTCACATGTGGGCTGATGTGTTCCTAGAAAGTCTCTTTTAGTTTTCCTTTAATGCTTTCTGATTTATTCTTGTTATCAACAGCTACTATAGAAGTAAAAGATTCTAAAGAGATCAAGTCATCTCGATTAAACGCTCAGCTTGTTCCCAAGCCTTCTGAGGTGGGTTTTGATTTTCCATTTAATGTTAGAATGTCAATTTAAGAACTCTGGTTCTTCTCCCTTATTGTCAAATGGAAGAGAAGAAATGTGTTGTCTTGAGGATTAAGTGGAGAATTCACTTGTTGCCTGCACAATAAAACCATTTGAGTCTGTTTTTTTAATTGGATGCATTCAATATGATTTCTTTTTCGATCTTTTAGGTGGAAGCCCTTGTAACTGAAATATGCGATTCTTCATCAATTGCAGAGTTTGAACTGAAAGTAAGGCTCTACTCAATTGAATTGTTGTCATGTTATTGCTCTTTTGCAGAGTCATCTCAGCTAAGTTTTTGAATAGGATTCTTATCTAATAATTTCGGCCTCTTTCATTTGCACATTCTAATAGCTGGGGGGTTTCCGACTATATGTAGCAAGGAACATAGCTGACAATAGTAGTCTACAACCTCCGCCAACTCCTGCTGTGACTGCTTCAAATGCAACTACCGAGAGTCCTGAGTCGAATGGATCAGCTTCCTCTACTTCACTGGCTATCTCAAAACCAGCATCGTCAGCCGCTGATCAGGGTTTGATGATTCTCCAATCTCCAAAAGTAAGAGACCACACAACTCAAAGGCAAAATGTCATATACTCTGTTGGAAAATGCTATATTTTATAGTTTCAATCAGAAAGTTGATCCCAATCTAAATGGTGTGTAATATGTGCAGGTAGGGTTCTTCAGGAGATCCAAAACCATAAAGGGTAAACGCCTGCCTTCGTCTTGTAAAGAGGTATAACCAATCTTCTTGAACAGAAGAGAGTGTTTGATTTCATGGGGGAAACCACTGACTAATCTCTTATTTGCTCTTGTTTAATCTGACAGAAAGACCAAGTGAAAGAAGGTCAAATTCTGTGCTACATTGAACAACTCGGTGGCCAATTTCCAATCGAGGTTAGATAATATTCCATTTTAATTCCTGATTTAGTAATTACTATCACTTGCTTCAACCAACTCAGTTAAATTGCTTCTCTGTTTATCGATCAATCTTCTAGTCTGATGTTACCGGCGAGGTAGTCAAGATACTCCGAGAAGATGGAGGCAAGTCTCTCGTCTTCTTTAACCTTTCTTCGTTTTTCTTAAAACCTCGGTGTAATGATTTTTCTTATCGTTTTCTCATTCGGAACAGAGCCTGTAGGATACAATGATGCTCTCATCTCCATCCTTCCATCCTTCCCTGGGATCAAGAAGCTTCAGTAAAACCAAATTCGAGCTGGTTTTGAGTTATGACACTGTGCCTTGTGTATGCTTTTAGATAAAGAAACTTCATTCATATTTGTATTTGTCTTTTGCTTGTATGAAAGTTCTTCTTTAAGACTCTTTTATTCTGTATGCTTTTTCTTATATATAAAAACATTATGGTATTTTTTTTTAATCGTACATAGATGATTTATACACATACAATCCCAAGATTTTAACGATAGGTGATTCTAACAGTTAAAGATTTGGACATTGCTGTTATTTGACAGTTGATTATTCCTAACGTTGGAGAAGAAGCTGCTTTCGGAATCTTTGTATAAATGCCTCTGCTCTTTCGTTGATGTCACGTTCCTTCACCACTGGCTTCCTCGCCGGAAATTTCTCCACCGTCGCCGCTGCTCTCTTAGGCTGTTCTACGGCCCTCCTTGGCTCATAGGTTGATGATCTGTAACCAGAAAATATGAGATGAGAGAAACGTTGATTCATTTGGTGGTTCTTTATCAGTAATGCTTAGTTCTTGCTGTCTTCTTTTAGTACTCAAATGATCATTTGTGTGAACATATATATAGATAAAAACATGCGTATATTATTTGTAATGTAGTATCATGTATGGTTAAAGATGTGGCTCTAGATACATTGAACTTTTGATAGAATAAGCTTTTTTGGATTAAGATAAACATTAGTTTATAGTGCTAAATCATTAGATACGCATATGTTTGTGTATTTCTTTTTGAAAATTCCTACTATTGCATCTTGATTTTTTTTTGTTAAAAAACTTGCAAAGAATTTTCAGGTTTTTATTTTCCTCATTTTCCTGAAGATTATCCTACTTTCGACTATTAAACATTCCGATAATATATTCTGACTACATATTTATTCATATAATATTTTCTTTCACGAATTAGTGCATATTATAAGATATATTAGTATATAGTGAAATCTGAGTCGATGATTTGAAGTTTCGAGAAAATACAAAAGACAGATAAAGTATGTGCCGTGATGAAGACAAGACAACCATAATATTAATCATAGGAAGGAATACAATTATTGAAGTATGGCCTAAATTTGTGCCTAACTCTCACTTTAATTGGCTAAGCAAATCATCCTTCAGGAGATTTTGTTTTTATCCTTAGATATTTGAGATCAATAATTACGGAAAAAGGATATTAATCCATGCGCCGCATAATTTAAAGAGATGACATCATCTATATTTAACGAGAATCAAACTTTCTTTTAGTTAAAAATGAAATACAAAACCAATAAGTAACCATCAAAACATCGCAAGCTTCACCAAATTCTTCAAACTCTAACCCGTGGCGTAAATAATACAATAACTCTCAAATAGAATACACAAATAGACTAAATGATTAATCTCCCTAATCAAAATCTACGCAACTATCTTTAAGCTCTCCATGCACAACACGGTTCCTACAAGGAAAAAAAGAAATGACAAACGAGTTTGTAAGAAAAATATATACAAATTTGTCTGATGAACAATTAATGGACTAGGTATAATCTGAATATCAGAAAAGCTAGTAATTTTAAAACATGCCAAAGTATTACCTCGATCGAGTGTACATATTAGTTCCTGTCTAGTAACTTGAGAACTGTTACACAATTAAATAAAACCTTAGTAATAATATATATGAAATGAAGCCTGTGTAGTAATAAACTAATAATATATCTATATATTAAAAAGTTTATAGAATTGGACCTGAGAAATTAGGAGGAGAGGTACTCAAGATGTACAAAGCGTCACGCCATTCCTGAGGTGTTTTCTTAGAGGCCATGGCTCGGCCAATTGTGACCAGAGCCAGCGGGAGGCCATCACACTTGGCTGCAACCTCTTGAGCAACTTTGGTTATGTCCGGGTGGCTCTTCACTATCTCTTCTCCAGCATTCATCTTAAACAAGTCCCAAGCTCTCTCCCATGGCAGCTTCTCCATTTTGATCTTAGTTTGTGCTCCCATTTCTTGACAAACCTCGTCCGAACAGGTTGTGAACACGATCTTAGACCTGTTCAGTCCATCCGGAGGCGGCACACCAGCTTTCACTATTATCAAAATTCAAATCCCTAAGAATTAGGACCAAGGGTAACACAAGAAGACTTGAGTCGCAAGTCATATATAACGCAGGATTCTTGAATCACAAGTAATTATTTGTTACCTAGATCGACTTTCTCCCAAACGTCATCGAGGAATAAAGCGAATCGTCTCTTGCTAAGTATCTCGAAGATCTTACCGGCTTTCTCTTCCTCTGTCTTGCTCATCCACGACCTATCAAGAAACCCTATCTTCTCTCGGATCGTGTCCTGAATCTTTTCAAGATTCACATTCTTGGACACAAACACCCAAATCACAAAGTCAAACCCATTTAACTTGTGCTGAAGCAACCTGTTGTTTACCTGAGTCAACACCGTCGTCTTCCCAACACCTTCCACGCCGTACAACCCAATAATCCCGGTGTTATCCACCGTCATACACCTCCACACTAGCCCGGAAACCGCCTCCAACCCAACCGTCTGATCATCTCTATCAACATTCGAAATCATCATCGATCCACTACCAATGCCACTATTCTCAACCACCACATCGAATGTTCCTCTGCTCTTTATCTCCTGAACCTCTTTCAGCTTCTTGCAAAGCTTCTTGTCCAGCTTGTGAAAACTCATCATGCTCGATCCATTAGAAGAAGAGGAAGACATCAACGTTATCAACATTTCTTCTGCTTCTTTGATCGCTACATCGGCTTGTCTAAGCCAGACTTGGACTTTCTCGAGCCGCTTCAGCTTCTGTTGGTCTTCATACATTTTGACCCTTTTCATCACAATGTTGCGTAAATCTTTGAGCTCCTCTGTAGCGGTTTTCAGCTTCTTCACGTTATCGTTCTCTTTTCCGACGTAGATGCATCGTGTCACCATACTCTTGAAATCTTTCCCCATCCTTACAAAGTTACTTAGTTACAATCTAATTTTCTTTAATTCAAAGAAGTAATCACTCAATGAACATATAAGTTATAACCATATAAGTATATAGAAGATCGTGTTAGCCATGGCTTGTACTGACCCGCACGTTGTGTTTTCTTTATTTATTCAAGTGTTAGTCGTTGGAGGACCTCAAGATTTATTTATCCTATTTTATTCGATCGTGTGATTAATATTTAGATGAATTGACCAGCTACTTTGACAATAATATGCATTAGTATACTGATTTCTCTTTATTAAACCAAAATAATTCGTTGATTGTCTCGTGTTATGGTTATCATGTCATAGACATACAATGATGCATACAAATTTAATGGGGAAATGCAAAATATGAGAATCTTGTTTTATAATCTAGTATATGGCTCTAGCTAGTAGAGTTTTTCAACTTTTTTCCTCAAGATAACGATCATTGGTCTGAATGTCACAAACTAACCAGTGTACATGTAGTCTTGAAAATTAGAGTATCATACTATGCAATCTCATGATCAACTTCCAGTTAACAACAACCAACATTGTCTGATGGAGATGGGAGGTTTTACATTGGTTTATACAAAGTTGTGTTTTCTAAGCCTCATTTGCTAAACCATGAAGATGTCACAAGAATGCATGGAAATACAAAAGCTGCCTTGATAGAATGGTATAAATGGATGTATAAAACTCTGTTCTTGAGAAGAAAAGCATTTGCAGAGGTAAGTGCTCATAGAACTGAAGAGAAAGTAAGCTCTTTAGGAGGTTCATAAGAATGATTTTGAAACTGGCAGAGGATCTGCATTGCCCTGACTGCTTCTGTGAATTCAAACTGTAATCTTTTAACACAAGTTATTGTTTATTTTCATTAAAAGCGTCATATTTCAATCGTTTTTTTAAAGTTCAGCCGCTCTTTTAGAATTTAACAAATTAGTATGTCCCTTCAGAGCTTAGACCATTCACGAATTTCACTTCCCTAAAACTATTCGAAAAAATCATAAACAACACTGCGAAAGAAGAAATTGTCACAAAACGTAGCTGATTTAAAGATAAAAGTGTCTATAATTATAAGTTGAGGTTTATATGATTCTACAGTTTCAAAGATGATGGCTACAAAGATGATGACCCGAGCGTTGCAGAAGCTACCTCCTTACCAACGACCAGCTTGTTATGTAGTCTTAGTCTTTCGATGTTATAACGAGCAAACCCAATGCACCAATGAGTATATACTAAAAGAAGAGAAGATGAACAAAAATCTTCTGGTGAGTACATATATCTCAAGTCAAAAACCATGACATAAATTGCAGGCCGTGTTAGAAGATTGTACCTTGATGATAGGCTTTTCTGTCATGATAATAGTAACCCATCCAACATAAGGCAAGAATCTGAAAAGAGATCAAAAGGGAACAATTTACGGCTCTTGAACATTTCGCACCAGTTTCAAGGAGATCACAGGGGCACAAAAGCTTGTTGAATTAGAGTGTTTACCCAACAGCTCTGCCCATGATATGATGCCTGTGAAGCCAAAGCTGTCCTTCAGCATAGAGACCAATGTCATCAATGTCATTGTTGTCACCTGGAAAATGTTAAGTTGTGTCAGGAATTGGTTACTATAAAGGGTTATTCATTCATACCAACAAAAACTTAGCACCTTTTGTTAGAACATCAACTGCTTTAGTATCTCCTCTCTCATGAACCTGTGATGTGTTAAAACAACAAACAAGCGAGTAAGCAATCAAGTGTAAGTATCCTGAACCTCTGATGTCCAGAGATGAGAAAAAGTACGAGAAACATTACTTTGATTGCTCGATGAACAATGGGAATTTCACGACCCTGAAAAACGAAAGCATCAAGACAAATTAAACCACGAGAATCGAAGAAAGATAGTGAATTGATGGAACAGGACAAGAGATACACTAACATCAACACTGAACACAACAATCTCGCCTGCTCGAATAGGCTCATCAGTCATCCGCAAGAACAATATATCTCCCTGTGTCACATTAGCCTCAAAATCAATAACCAACAACCACATAATCAAATGCAATGAGTAAAACATAATGTGACTTACTCTCTGAAAGCCAGGTTCCATACTTTCAGAGAGAACAACAACCACTGGTGATTCACTGCCAGTGACACATATCAATGCCTTCCAAATTATCAATGCAGATGTAACGATCATACCTAAACCCAAAAACAAAACCAAACCCATTATATACATATTAAGCTTCTCAAGATGTGACATTTGGTGAGATTTAGATACCAATTTCTCGAAATCTAAAACGCAAATGAGAGTAAAATCAATTGATATCGAAACGAACCGAGAGTGATAGCCTGAGTGAGAACTTGACGGATCTTGATAGATTTGATGGAATCTACAGTTTCTCCGATGAAACCCATGATTGATTCTTCCTTCGATTTCGTGTTTTTCCCAGCGAAAGTGATAGGATCAGATCCCTTTGACCCTTCTCCTTCAAACGCGTTTCAGTGGAGAAGAGAATGAAACACAGATTTGATTTGATTCACGAGCGTTTCTGCAAATCGGTTTAAATATCGAAATGTCGGTTTACTACTGTTAGTTAAACCGGTTTAAATATTAATGAATATGTTTGAATTTAAACCTTTGACTATATCTTTATTACGGAAATACCACCATTTATGGCTATAAATAGCAATAGATTTGATTTTGATATATGTGAAATTTTGGGGTTTTGTTATAAATGGTAAGAAAATCAAGTAAATGAAAAAATAATCTCATTGAAAAAAATAGGCTGTTGAGAATAAAAACAAGGGTTTCATTTTTTTTCTTTGATAATTGGTTAATTAAACCATTCAGAAAATAGTTCTCCTGTTTGTAACATAGCGGAGTTTGAATCCATGTGGATGTGGTGACACTTATAAAAACAATTAGATTACAAATTTTACTCGCATAATATATGTAACCTATCTAGCTAAAATATATGTAACCAAAGAGATAAATGAAACTAATATGGCAATATTGTAAACTCTAAGTTGTTTCCCTCTGCTTTGAAAAACCCATATTGGATCTTGCATCGGTTGTGTTGTTGTTCTTGGTTGCACTGATTGTGCCGACATGCAAGTTTGTTCCAGCAATTGCGCCGATGAAAACATATCTGTGGAAAGTTCTAAACATTCTAGACCTGGTACAGCAATTGTAGACGCACCTCTCACGTTTAAACACTGTCCTTGTGCGACTTGTCCTGATCCTGATGATGCCGTTTCTATTTTCATGTCTCTCAAGAAAATCTCTGTGCATGGAACTCTCTCGCTGCATCGGAAGTCAACACCGTACTCTGACTTTGACGTCCCAATGAAATTACTAAACACCACTTTGCTCACTTCCACTGCCGACGACTACAAAACCGAACAAAAAAACTTAAATTTTGTTATTAAAAACAGTCTTATGATCAAAGTAAATTTGAGATACGTACCTTACGATCTTTGGCATTATCGGAATCGCCACCGTTATAGAACTGATCGATTATGATTGGATTTTCAACATTGTCTAGAGTAATTCCATTGAAAGTAATCATTCTCGCGTAACCCGATCCGCCCTATGTATATATAACCAGAACTTATTTAAAAGAACAAGAAAAAGAAACACATGTAAGGTGACTGAAACATGAGAGTTTAATAAGAAAATTCAAAAGTACCTGCCAAGTTTTGATCCGAGCTCCATTCATAGTTCCTCTAAAGTTACAGTTTTGGACACATACATTCTCCACTGTAGCTGTCTCTCCATCTTTTCCCAAGCTTCCTATGCTATACATTTTACAATATACATGGTTTATCTATATATATGTAAAACATAGATAACATTTTGTAGTACATTTTTAATTTGGTTAACCTTATCCCATGGCCTGGTCCGCAATCTATACCGGAAATGTGGATGTTAGACGTCCCCGAATTAATCGCAATGCAATCATCACCTGTCAATGATGATAATCAGTAAATTCCAAATGACATTATTTGGATAGGACATTTGGTGGACCGTCTATTTTGACATGTAAAGATTGCATTCATACATCAAACCCGTTCCAAAACTTGCTTTTGTTTTTCAATAATGTATATAAATTGAGCCAATACTAACTGTATTTGTAAATTTGCCAAGAGTCTCCAAAAATCGAGTTTATTCATACCGGTTGCGATGATGCAATCCTGGATGACAACGTTGGATGAAGCCCCTACGTCGATTCCATCGGTGTTAGGACTTGATTCAGGTGCATTTATTCGTAGGCTTGAGATGGTCACATAGTTGCACTCGCTTATGTGAATGTGAGCCATTGGACTATCTAAATGCGTTAACCCACTCAATCTAAGGTTGTTGCAGCTCCTGAACTTCAATGCCTAATCTCATAAATCATAATTATCTTGTTTTTAATTTAGCTAAAACTGCATACAAAACGAATCAATGTTTTGGGAAAACAAACAGCTAACGTGATACTCACGGTAGGTCTAGAGCCTTTGTGTTCCCACCAGCTCGAACCCTGGCCGTTAATTTCACCGTCACCTTCAATCACAAGTCCTTCAATGTCTGTAAAAAGAATCCATTGATCTTTGTCCCCTTTCCAATTTCCTTTACTCGGTGCAACCAGCTTGCCTAACATCTTCAATTAAATTACAAACTAGTAATTACTTACTTCAAAATATTCGTCATTAATATCCAAGGAAAAAAAAAACAGGGGAAAAACAGAGTACCTGAACAAAAACAGGGGTGGATTTGCAAGACCCTTGAAACTTCAGGGGCTGTAACATAAATGTCATCCCTGCCGGAACGACAAACTGCCCATCTCCTGTTCCGCTACACACAGCTTCCCAAGCTTTCAAGAACGCCTTTTGTTTTTTTAATTCCAGGAAAAAACTTTGATATTTTAGGAACTTTTTCGGATTATAATGGACAAATGACAACTACAGAACTTAGTTTTTACCTGTGAATCGTCTGTAACTCCATCTCCAACCGCTCCGAATTGAGTAACATCCAATGCATTCGAAGATGTGAAGATTTGAAGAAAGAACAGTGAGAAATTCAAGAACCAAGTCTTCTTCTTCATATATTTTGAAGAAAAAGCGTTAAAATCATGAATGAATATGTTTACGACTAAAGAAAAAATGTTGTTGAAGCGAAGGCTTTACTACACTAGCTACTATATTATACTACTTACATAAGATACATATGTACATAGAAAAGAAGATGCTAAAGGACTTTACCATGTTCAGCGGATATTTGTGGGACAGGGGAAGACAATGTGAAGAAAATGGATACACGAATATACAATTTCTTAACAAAATAATGATGTAGTAACTATCAAATCTCATATTTATTACCAGTGCCCATGAGGCGTCAGAGTGGGCACTGTATTAATTAAAAATAAAAAAAGGTTCTCCTAAAAGTACGTAGCATTGTATTATCTGTTACAATATTAAATAAATGTGTCTTCATGTTTTTTGGTTCCATTTTTTAAAGATGTTTTTTGGTTCCATTTTTTAAAGATGTTTTTTGGTTCCATTTCCCTTAACTTCGTTTGATTTTCAAGGAAATGTCAAATATCTGCAATTATATAACATAGGTAAAAAAAGAGAGGTTATAATCAGCTGTACATTAAACACATAGTGTATATGCCGCGATTTATATGATAGTCTCCGTCCACTCAACAAAAACTTAAATCTACAAAATAATCTGAATTGATATTTTGAATGCATATTAAAAAGGTGTTATTTGAGATATCATTTTTGAATCCTACTTGAGAGAAGTGGTCCACGGATTTGATTACATGATACTCGAGTGTGACATGTTCAATCCTAGCAAAAAGATATCATGCTAAATTTGTCTTCTTTTGACAAAAGTTTATTGGTTTTCAGTCCTAGAAACTTGTAAATTATGTAAGCGAGTGACAAAGTTTATTGGTTTTCAGACCTAGAGAGCAGTGAATGACAAAGTTTATTGGTTTGCAGACCTAGAACTTGTGAACGGGCAGCGAATAAAGTAGCTCATATCATTACGCTTTCCCGATTCTAGTTCCTTGGTTTTATATGACGACGGTTATCTGTTGTGATTGATAAACCGGATCGTATAACTAATTAGTAATTCCTTTCAAACTTTTAGTTTGAAGAAGATGTTGAGCCAAAAAACATTTATATAATCTATCCGAAGAAACTTGTGTTTGCTTCTTAGGCCATCTTCAACGGTAAAATTAGGTGGATTATCTTAAAATATTGTTTTTTAATTATTATCATATAATATTATTATTTACTTAAATAATTATTCTGAAAATAATAATTTAACCTATTAAAATGTAACCTATTATTTACTTTTCTCTCTCTCCTACTTTATTATTATTTTATATTTTTTAGTTAGTGAAAAACCATACTAGAGACTACTGATGGAGATGTTCTTATCTTTTCTGTCTATTTTTGACTTTCATGATTCGCTTTTAGTTTCTTTTCTTCGGCTTCGCTTTTGGGTTTTCTATTTTAGCTTTTTTCTTTTTGCTTATAAGAAAAAAAAAAAAACTAATTATGTACTTATTGTAGTTTAATTATAGTAATATTCTTTTGATTTTTTTTCTTTTTTTTCCTACTAAACAGTTAAAGATTCACGTACTACTTATCAAATTCAGTTCAGACAGTCGGACAATATCAATAGGTGCACCTAAATTTCATTCCAAGTTTTACCCTACCACAAAAAAAAAAAATCATTCCAAGATACAGGCCTAAATACGTGTACAGAATGTTAAATCACCAGGCCCAATTATGGCCCATATTCAAATATCAATAGCACCTAAATTTCTAGTTTCTACGTCCCTTCTTCATTTTTTCCTTGGGTCAACTAAAATTCAAAAGTCCTATTTTCTAAAATAAGCTAATATAGAAGCAAAACAAAGGAATTGGGTTATTTTAAGTCCAGATTTTTCAGACAAGTCACCGGTGAGCGGTGGCTGCGTATCAGAAACCTTGCCGTGAGCATTGCTAAATAATAAACATAGATAGGGGAATAAGCTCCAAAATAAGCTCCCTTGTATCCTACCATTGTGTTACAATTTAGCATTACGCCGAGTTGCCAATACTGTCTTAATTTTCCCTTTGATCCCCATATATGAGACACCTCTGATCTGTTCTTCACCGCATTTTTATGATTGACGGTTTTGCTGATGGTTAGTACATTAGAACTTATTAGATACCAGAGAATGCAAATACATTGTATAATCCCCATGTGGCCACGTTCCGTTTATGAGGAGTAATATTTTATACAACTATCACATTCTTCTTTACCCAAAAAAAACGAAAAAAAAAACTACCCAATCTTATAGCGAAGATGTGTGAGATCCAATGATGAAGCAATTAAATTATTGCTAGTGAATTCATGTCATTATGCGAACACGTACTACTTGAGAAAAGTACACCATATAGTTTTCTTGTGATGGACGGTGAGGATTCAGCTTGGGAAACGATGTCGTAACGTTTGGATGCAGAACGTCGGGCGCACGATTTGGATATCTCTTTTTTTTTTTTGTCTCCCCTATCCTCAAGTCAGGGATTTTATTACAACTTTGAATATTTATTTCCTTTTTTTATGTCGGCCTTCTTAAAACTTTTCAAGATTTTCAATTAGTCACTAAACTTTCCATTTTATCTTTTTCACTCTATTATATAATTTTAGATGTAACGTAAAATATTACTATTAGGATGTGAGATAACATAATCCAACCACAATTATATCGTTATCTAGTAACATTAACTATATATTATAAGTTATAAATTGAAAGGAATCTCTTGAGAGTAACTATTTAGGGCCTAATTGTGAAACTAAAAACGTGTAGGGCTGAAACTAATAACAATTCGTACGTTGGGTCACTATTAAATCATCAAAGATCTGTAGAAAATAATGAAAAAGTGGCCCCACACGCTCCAATTAAATTACAGCAGCTCCACAAAGTAGCTCTTAAAGAGCTTCCATCACGGACCAGATCCCGAATTCTTCTTCTGACCACCGAACGATTGAGTTTCTCCGATCAGATCTCAGTTTCTGGGAATAATTCGAAGTTAGTATTTCTCTACTTCATCTCTATGAATCTCATTCATTTTATCTTTATGTTTCTCTTTACTTGTTTTGCGATTAAAACTCGTTTGATCATTTAGGTGGTTCTTTGTTTTGTGAGATAAGTGGAACTCGCTGACTTTTTTTTTTTTCTTTTTGGATAATCAACGATCGGGTTCATTTGCTATTGTCCTCTAGTGTTACACTGATACGATCTTTAGTTTTGAGTTAGATCAGTGACTTTAGTTTCACTATTCAACTAGTGTTCCTTGTTTTTAGGACAATACTGCGAAAATTTAGCTGCTCTAAAATTTTGATACCAGATCTTTGAGATTCGTAGATCTCGCTTTTCTTTTTTTTTAGTTTTTTCAGAAACTAATATTGTGTTCTGGTCAATTCTTATTGCTAAAGGTGAAAAAATGGCGCAGCATCTGTTGCACGGGACTTTACATGCTACCATCTATGAAGTTGATGCCCTCCATGGTGGTGGTGTTAGGCAAGGCTTCCTTGGCAAGGTATAATAAGATCCATTGTTATTGCATCATTTTTGCGCCAATCCTGACGTCTTATTTTGTAGTTCAAATTAGTCTGTGGACTAATACACAGTTTGATCTTTATTTTTCTGATGAAACTTTCAGATTCTGGCAAATGTAGAAGAGACGATTGGTGTTGGTAAAGGAGAAACACAGTTGTATGCGACGATTGATCTGCAAAAAGCTAGAGTTGGGAGAACCAGGAAGATCAAAAATGAACCTAAGAACCCAAAGTGGTATGAGTCGTTTCATATTTACTGTGCTCACTTGGCTTCTGATATCATCTTCACTGTTAAAGATGATAATCCCATTGGAGCTACCCTTATCGGAAGAGCTTACATTCCTGTTGATCAAGTCATTAACGGCGAGGAAGTGGATCAGTGGGTTGAGATCTTGGATAATGACAGAAACCCTATTCAGGGAGGATCAAAGATTCATGTCAAGCTTCAATATTTCCATGTTGAGGAGGATCGTAACTGGAACATGGGTATCAAAAGTGCCAAGTTCCCTGGAGTGCCATACACATTCTTCTCGCAGAGACAAGGCTGCAAAGTTTCTCTGTACCAAGATGCTCATATTCCAGACAACTTTGTCCCTAGAATTCCTCTCGCTGGAGGGAAGAACTATGAGCCTCAAAGATGTTGGGAGGATATTTTTGATGCTATTAGCAATGCAAAACACTTGATCTACATTACTGGTTGGTCTGTTTACGCTGAGATTGCTTTAGTGAGGGACTCGAGGAGGCCTAAGCCTGGAGGTGATGTGACCATTGGTGAGCTACTCAAGAAGAAGGCTAGTGAAGGTGTCAGGGTTCTTTTGCTTGTTTGGGATGACAGAACTTCTGTTGATGTGCTGAAGAAAGATGGGCTCATGGCTACTCATGATGAAGAGACCGAGAATTTCTTCAGGGGAAGTGATGTCCATTGTATTCTGTGCCCTCGTAACCCGGATGACGGTGGTAGCATAGTCCAAAGTTTGCAGATCTCTACTATGTTCACGCATCATCAGAAAATCGTTGTTGTGGACAGCGAGATGCCAAGCAGAGGAGGATCAGAAATGAGGAGAATTGTGAGTTTTGTTGGCGGTATTGATCTTTGTGATGGAAGATACGACACTCCGTTCCACTCCTTGTTCAGGACATTGGACACAGTCCACCATGATGACTTCCATCAACCTAACTTCACTGGTGCTGCTATCACTAAAGGTGGTCCAAGGGAGCCTTGGCATGACATTCACTCCCGTCTTGAAGGTCCAATTGCTTGGGATGTCATGTACAACTTCGAGCAGAGATGGAGCAAGCAGGGTGGTAAAGACATTCTGGTTAAGTTGAGAGATCTTAGTGATATTATTATCACCCCTTCTCCTGTTATGTTCCAAGAGGACCACGATGTGTGGAATGTCCAATTGTTTAGGTCCATTGATGGAGGAGCTGCTGCTGGGTTTCCCGAGTCGCCTGAAGCTGCTGCGGAAGCCGGGCTTGTAAGTGGGAAAGATAACATCATTGATAGGAGTATCCAAGATGCTTACATTCATGCAATCAGACGTGCTAAGGATTTCATCTACGTTGAAAACCAGTACTTCCTTGGGAGTTCTTTTGCTTGGGCAGCCGATGGTATTACTCCTGAGGACATCAATGCCCTGCACTTAATCCCAAAAGAGTTGTCGCTGAAGATAGTTAGCAAGATTGAGAAAGGAGAGAAGTTCAGGGTCTATGTTGTGGTTCCAATGTGGCCAGAAGGTCTCCCAGAGAGTGGATCAGTGCAAGCTATATTAGACTGGCAGAGGAGGACCATGGAGATGATGTACAAGGATGTGATTCAGGCTCTCAGGGCCCAGGGTCTTGAGGAAGATCCAAGAAACTATCTGACATTCTTCTGTCTTGGAAACCGTGAGGTCAAGAAAGATGGAGAGTATGAGCCTGCTGAGAAACCAGACCCCGACACTGATTACATGAGGGCGCAAGAAGCACGCCGTTTCATGATTTACGTCCACACCAAAATGATGATCGGTAAGTTCACATTTCAACGGAAAAAAACTTGAGAAGTATACATAAATGTTGTGCCTGATTCATTTGATGAAATCCATTTTGCAGTTGACGATGAATACATTATCATTGGGTCTGCTAACATCAACCAGAGGTCAATGGACGGTGCAAGAGACTCTGAGATAGCAATGGGAGGTTATCAACCACATCACTTGTCCCATAGACAACCAGCTCGTGGCCAGATCCATGGGTTTCGTATGTCACTCTGGTACGAACACCTGGGAATGCTCGATGAAACCTTCCTCGATCCATCAAGCTTGGAATGCATTGAGAAAGTTAACCGCATTTCTGACAAGTATTGGGACTTTTACTCAAGTGAGTCACTCGAACATGACCTTCCTGGTCACTTGCTCCGCTACCCGATCGGTGTAGCCAGCGAAGGCGACATCACTGAGCTTCCAGGATTTGAATTCTTCCCGGACACAAAGGCCCGTATCCTCGGCACCAAATCAGACTACCTGCCTCCAATCCTTACAACCTAATCTCACTAAGCATGTCAAGTAATGATCTCTCTCTCCCTCTCTGCTTTGCTGCTGTTGTAGCTTTGAATAAAACTTGAGTGTCTACCTTTAGAATTAAGAAGTCAAATGGTTGTTATGATGATGCACTTCTTTACCCCTTTGGTTTTTATATTCGTACAATGACGTGGTGAGAGAATGTAGCTTTGTGATCTTGTTTTGTTGTTGTTATGTACCTTTGGACTTATGAATCTTATATCTGATCCTTTTCTTTTTATTTAGTGTGTTTCACATCAAAGTTTAAACAAAAATAGCAATGAACTAGGTAAAACATACTTCATTAGAAAAGTGAAAGTGACAATCTAGAGATAAAGCATGAAACTAGGGTTCATATAGCACAAAACTAATACAAAAGGGGTTTTAAAGTTTTAAGCCGGAAACAGGGCACGACACACCGGACAAATCCCACTGTTCCTAAGCCATTCCTCTCCACAAGTACGATGAAACACATGCGAACACGGCATTCGACCCGCTTCCACATCTGACCCAACTCGGATATTATCCATGCATATCACACAATAGCCTTCATTCTCAACAACAAGCGTCTCCAAGTGCATCTCCACCGCCTCATCGTTCGCTGGAGCAACCGCAAGTTGCACTTGCACATCTACGTGATCATCTTCACCGGGAAACCTCGAGACAGTAACACCTATCTTTACTTGTACCCTCTCCACGTCTTTCGCACCATCTTTCTTCAAATCCTTAATCTCATCAGCAAGAGTGTTAACAATAGCAGAATAAGGAGGGACTTGGAGCGAATCTAGAATGTGATAGACGATGGCTAGTGAATGATCACCGTCTCCACCAAACAACCAATCTCGATCAAACTCGTGTGTTTGCTCAAGGGTTAGAGTTTGAAGATTGTCAAAATCGGGAAAATCTTCTTCTTCTTCAACGTCATCATCTTCTTCTTCGGCACGAGTGTAATGCACTTTGAAATCGAAAAACAATTTTTGGCTCTTTCGTAGTTCTCCGTCGTAGTCGTTGTAGATCCGCTTGACATCGATCACGTTGTCTACGTTATCGTTTACATAGAAAGCCATGATTTTGTTGGAAGAAGATGGGTTTGATTATTTGCTGTGGGTTTAGGGTTCTAATATAGAGAGATTAGAGAAAGATGAGGCAATTTTGAGTTAACGGCAAAAACCTGAAAAAAGGAAAGTTTGCTTTTGCTTTTATCTTGCTGAGAGGAAGAGAGATCAGATGATCAAAGAAGGAGATCGCTAAAGTTTCGTAACAAGGCTGAGCCAAACACTCGTGTTATATATCCCACTCCTCAATTTCCGTTTAACTTGGGAAATTTTCCTTTTAATAAAAAATACCGAATATTATTTATAATATGAAAGTAAATAAAGTATTAACCAATAATATTTTTTGAGGATATTTAATAATAACTACTTTCCTTATTTCCCTATTTTACAAAAATACTCAGGTGGATTCCGAATCAAGGTCCCGATATCTCAGATCTTTTTGTAAATATCATTTCGTAGAAGTTGTGGCCATCGACGATCCTCATTGTTCTTCTTTACTCTCGAGATCTTCTTTGCTCAAACCTTTTATCGTGGACGTCTAGAACTGATGGAGCCGCATGAAGGTTCCTTTCTATGATACCAATTATTATTTCATAAGTTTCATAAATCGCCCACCAGATGTTCGATGATATTCCCCACCCAAATATAATTACCTTGAAAACTTTGTTTCTTAATGATTTACAGATGTGAAGGATAATTTGGCCAAAGAGCTTTATGGAGAAAGTGTACAGCTTTCGAAGCATGGTGAGGACTCTTTGCCCTTCATATATTATGCAATTGACAAAGTTTTTACTTTTCTGATGAAAACTCTTACAAATTTGTTCTCATAGTTTAGCTGAGGTCTTGTGTTTAGGCTTAGAGCTTGTATTTCTAAGGTTTTGGATTCCCACATCTCTCTGATAAGAATCATATTCTTGGTTTAGGTAATAATAATCATGTTCTTTAGAATTTAGATGATCCCTTTTACGGAAGTTCAGATGAAGAAGACTATAGTGAAGCTCGCGTGTTGGGCAATGAGAATAAGCAGAGACGTGTGAAATTCCACTCGGTATTCTTTCTTACTTGATCATTCTCTCATCTCTGTGTCTAAAATGCTTTTTTTAATGGTAAATTGAAATCGTAGGCTGGATATCGTGATGGGATTGTTGCCGGGAAAGAAGCTATTGCGCAGGAAGGTTATAACTTTGGCTATAAGGAATCAGTTCTTAATGGTTACCAGTTTGGTCTTGTTAGAGGTGTTTCCAGGTAATTACAAGTCTGTTGCGATGTGTTACATATCCGATGAAGCTTATCGAGTAGTAAGTTATACATTTTCTGTTTTTGACTCTTTTTGAAGTGCGTTGGCTTTCCTCCCGGATGAGCTTAGAGAAAAGCTTATCGATAAACAAGAAACTAGAGAGAAGTTTCAGAAATTACACAGTTCTGTGCATGCTCTTTCGACGGAAGTCGCAATGAAGCGGTTCTATGAAACTTTGACTACGAAGCAAGGGGAAGAGAAGAGTGGAGAAGAAGGGCCCGACTCTTGTTCTGATTCAGGTTCTGGTTCAGGTGTTAATGTCACAACCGACTTAGGAAGCTATGTTACTGAGCTAAGTTCTCTTCTTGACAAATCTCCAACGATTGAAGTTAAATTTGACACATAGAGGAGGTTTGTTCCGTAGACGTTATTGACAAGCAAAAGCAAGATTAGCGTCCAGTTTCCAAAAACTGTTTGTAAGCTCGGTTCTGCCTCAGCGAGTAGCGACGGCTAAATCATGCTTTCTGCCTCGGC
>Ga0041059_1000201_pt1 | contig 39426 bp, 44 predicted proteins | sample AraColnosormetaG_FD_56232 | JGI IMG/M metagenome (GOLD analysis project Ga0041059, IMG submission 56232) | Arabidopsis roots microbial communities from North Carolina, USA - Col MF nosort | ecosystem: Host-associated > Plants > Roots > Unclassified | place: USA: North Carolina | collected...
GAAAAAAAAAAAAAAAAAAAATTCATATACAGTTTGGGCCCAAACGAACAACATCTAATACATTTGCTAAGTTTCATGTAAGCAGCATCTAAGTCATAACTCAGAATACTATGTCATAGGAGACAGACCAATTGAGCTTAATGGACTAAATGTAGAAAAGCCCATTTTCGTAGTATTCAATCGCAATTACTTTCTATCCAAAACCGGAGAGTTTTGACACTATGGTTCATTACATTCAACATTTGGGCTTTGTGATTACCCAAATTGGAACCAGCTAGTTATTTGATCAATGGAATTATACGGCTCACGGCTGAACGCAAAGAATGATATCGTTTTGATGGAACAAACTGGCAAGATAGTGTTCATTCCACAAATAGTATTGGTTCGGTTTTAAACATTGCATGATTTGAGTTTTAACCGGTTTTCAAGTGTGTTCATATTCATTTGAGCAGAGGATCAAATAAACAGAGAAGCATTAGGAAGAAGAGACCACGATATAGAGAGAAAAAAAAATTGAATCAAAACCAAAGCGAAGCAGTCAATGGCAGCATTCAGACAGACAAGAACATGGTCTCTCCAGTTTCTATCTTAATTATACGTTTCTCAAAAAAAAAAAGACCATTCCTTTACGACCTTCTTGCATCCAAGGCAACAAACATAGGCGAAGCTAAGAGCTTAGTACCGTCTGAAACTGCCATCATCTCACAAACCCTCTTTACTTCGAAGCGCCTGTTACAATTTCACAACTCCATACATCAGTAATCAAGTAGTTTAGTGCGAAAAGCCAATCTATAAGTACAATGGTTAATATCATACCCTCCAGAATATGCGTTTTTGAGAATAGGAAGTCATAGATTGGTGCTCAATATTGGCGCCTTGGAGGCCTAGCCTCAGCTTCCGAGACTCTAATTTGTCTACCGTCCAAATCCTATAGGCCACAAGTAAAAGTATATCAAGAGTTGTTTGATTTGATCACAACAATGTAAGTGTATATTGGTATAAGTATGAGTACAAAAGATACTTACAGCACCATCCAAGGACTTGATGGCATTTTGGACCTCTTGAGAAGAGTCGTATGTCACAAATCCAAAACCCTTGGATCGACCACTGTCCCTGTCGTAGATGACTCTGGCCTCAACAACCTTTCCTTGCTCCGAGAACAAACTCTCAAGAGCCATGTCATCAACTCCCCAAGAGAGGTTACCCACATAAACACGGTTTCCTGAACCAGCACCAGAACCACCACCTCCTCCATATCCAGAACCTGAGCTTCCAAAGCTGCTCCTAGGTCCTCTGGAGAAACCATCTTCCCTCTTTGGTGGTGGGGGACCAGCATTGACTCTCAAAGGTCTACCATCCAACTCCTACAAATTCACATCAAAATGGTTAACCGAAGCAACCAAACCCTAATACAATAAGAACAACAACACAGAGGTCCAAGTTTTATCTTTAGAAGCCACAAGTTTGAAGATTGCATTCAAACACAGCTTATCACAGAAACATAGAACAACATAAACACATTAAGCACACACACCAAAACACAAACGCATACCAACAAGATAAGATAAAGCTAGTCCTCAGTGAATTCATATTCAACAATCGAAGATAGAGTAAGGTAGAGAAGTATATTCTTACATAGCCATTGAACTGCTGAGCAGCTGCCTCAACTTCAGAAACTGAAGACATAGTCACGAATCCAAAACCTCTGCTTCTTCCTGTAATTTTGTCATAGATTACCTACAAGACAAATAACAAAAAAAGGAGTAATGGTATCAATTTATCAATAAAAACCCTAAAAGAACAATACTTTCTTCTATAACTCACAAATTGGGGAAAACCCTAAATCCATACCTCAACCATCTCAACATTTCCGGCACTCTCAAAGAGCTGAGCGAGCTGAGCACTGTCAACGTTGAAAGGAAGGTTACCAACGAAGAGTTTAAGGTCAGCAGAGAAAGATTGCTCTTTTGGCGGAGCGACGTCAGCGAAACCATCTTCTTCCACCTCGAACTCTGAGGTAATCGCAACGTTACGGGCGAAGCGAGAAGCGGGAGAGTTCCATTTGGCGGCGATGGAGAAGGAAACGGAGTCGGAATTGAGTTTAAAGGAGAGGGAAGGAGATAAGAGGGAAACGGAGGCAGGTCTGGAGACGCCGAAAGGAAGAGATTTAGGGTTGAAGGAAGAGAGAGCGAGAGACGAAGCTGAAGCAGCCATGGGAAGAAGAAGGGATAAGGCTTTTAGGGGTTTTTGGGTGAAGAAGATGATTTTGAGAGTGGAGATAAGATGCAGTGTCTTTGGTATTTATGGGGCAAATGAATAAATATATTAAGTTCTTTGCACAAATATCTCAAACTTATTTTATTTTGTAATTTTACCTCAAACTATTTTTTAGGCTCAATATTCTGATTTCTGTTTTTTTTGTAAGAATTTTTATTTTCTTTGCAACTATTTGTTTCCACATAAATGATAGGAATTATTTTATTTTTCGCTTGTTTAGTAGTAATATACAAAAAATTTAATACATGTCGCAAATTGTTTCGTTTTGCATTTTAGTATGCTTATTGTATTTACTTTTCTAAATATTTTTTGTGATAAAGTTATGTGCTTTTCTCACTTAAATTAGTTGTGTTTGGTTGTGATTTTATTGGGACAGTCTACTAACTACTTGTCATAATATGAAGTGTGATGATAGATGAGATGAGATCTGGACCGTCGAATTTTGGATGGACAGTGGAGATGGCACGTCTCATGCTGAAGCTAAAAATCTATGAGAAGATAAGATATTTTACTAACAGCCAATGGAAGATGCAACTCTTGTTCCAAACACAAATCTTCGAAAAAAATCTTTTACGTATTTAACGTTTTCAAGAGGTTAAGAAACTAAATCAGGAACGATACAATTCCTACCAAAAAGAAAACACAGAATGATCATACAAACGCGTCCTTCAAAACAAGTTTCAAAAAAGGATTTATTTGGAGAAGATAACTGAAGTTGTTGACTTGACTTGAACCAACAATGAAAGGAGAATAACTTAAGAAAGAATCACTTTGTCAAGTTTCTATAGAGAAACATTGTTTTGTTTCTTGATTCCTTGTCCCTTCTTGATCATTCTAGAAAGAACATCAGCTTGCTTTGTGTTCCCTTCTTGGTTCAAGCTTTTGATCAGTTCATCAGAGCTCTTCCAATCTGTTGAACTTCCTTTCTCCATGATCTTACAAAGAACTGAGTACGCATTCAGAGTCTTCCCAGCTCCTAAAAGCGCATCCAACACTTTGTCGTAGCTCGAAAACTCTAAGCTGAGATCTCTCTCCAACCCGAAATCTAACAGCTTCAATGCTGCAATCGTCTTCCCTTTCTCGCTTAAGACAGATAAGAGGCTGTCCAGATCAGCTGTGTGTCCGTTTTGGTTCAGAAGATCTATACGCCCCAGGGCTTCTTCTACGTGTCCTCTCATTAAGAGGGCTTCCAAGATCTTGGCAATCAAATCCATGTTGTCTTCGATACCAACGTTTTTATCTATCATGATCATCATCACACGGCTTGCTGTCTGCACCCTACCATCCTCGAACAAACTCTCAATCACTGACCTGAAAAGCGATGAGTCTGGGACATGCCCGTCTTCGACCATGCTGTCCAGTGCGGTTTTCGCGTCTCCAGGCTCACCTTTGCTCATGTAGCTCTTGATGAGCAGCTCATATGCGTTTGATTCTCTAGGGACACCTCTCCTCGACATTATCTTCAGAATCTCGTAACTAGAGTCTGGGTTTCCTTCCTTTGCATGACCACGGATTAGATTGTTTAAGGCATCTTGGTCTTGGACACCTCTTTTCATCAGCTGCCTGAAAAGCACTTCTGCTTTTGCCGTTTGGCCATTGTTGCACAAATACTCGATTATTGGGTTGTAAGCGCTGGGCTCCATTTCCAGAGTATCCTGATGCCTCAATATGATTTCTTTCTCAATAAGCGTATCTAAAAGCTTGATAGCACGATTGTATGCACTAGCCTTGCATTGGTTCTCAATCAAAACCCCATAGTGTCCCGCCTCTGCTGGAACATTCAGTGTAGCCATGGCTTTGAGCACCTCAGTGGCTGCCGCCATATCCCCTGCTTTGCTCTGAGACACCAAAAGCTTAAGAAAGATCGAGTTATCTTTTGGAGCAATGTGTTTCGCCATCATATTCTTCAAGATATTCTTAGCCTCCACCATTTTCCCTGCATCACACAGACCAGGCAACAACGTCGAATACGTAGTAGCATTAGGCTCAATACCAGAAGATCTCATCTCCTCAAAGATTCTCAACCCATCATCAACTCGGTCCACCGCAAGATATCCTTTAATCATCGTGGTGTAACTCACAACACTAGGCCCAATCTTATTCCCTTTCATCTCCACAAACAACTTCTCTGCCTCATCCATCTTCTTAAACCGGCAGAACCCATTGATCATAGTATTAAACGTAGCATCATCCGGCGAGATCCCTCTAGTTTTCATATCTTCAAAGAACCTCAGAGCAGTCTCTAACCTCAAAGACAAAAAGAACCCCCACAGCATTAGATTATAAGTATGCCTCGTTGGCTCAACACCCTCACTAACCATCTTATTGAAATACCGTTTCGCCATCATATACCTACCACGCCTCAAAATCACCTTAAACAAACTATTATACGACTTAATCGTCCTCTCCACACCCAAATCCTTCATCTTCTGAAAGATTTTAACAGACTCTTGAACAATCCCAGCTTTTCCATAACTCTCAATAAGCACCACAAACATATCCTCATCCCAAGGAACACCCTTTTCAGGCATATCCAATAAAATACACCTAGCATGATTAAGCTTCGAAACCTCTCCAAGCATCTTAATCATTTTCATATGTGTATCTCTATCATGACGAATCAATCCAGATCTCTCCGTCCACCGGAAAAATTGAAGAGCATGCTCAAGTTTCTTAGCACCGTGCAATACATTATAGACTAAAGAATGATCCCATTCAGGTACAAGATCTCGGATTGAGTTCTGTAAACGAGTCGTCCAAGCACGATTATCCATCATTCTACATATTGTATCCTCTAGCTTTTCATGGTTTTGACGCTTACCTCGTTGGAACCTCTCTCTGAGTGGTCTCGTCTCTGTAGAAGTCAGATTCTTCTTCGTCTCGGATTTTGCATCTGGAGATTGGGTTTCTGGGTTTGCGTTTGCTGGAGTTTGGGTTTCTTCGATGGTGCTGAATAGACGAGGGAGTGAGAAGAGAGATGAGTTTGATGATCTGGGAAGCGAGAGATAAACCCTAGCTTTTGATTGGTAGCGTTTAGATCTGGAAATGAAAGCCATTACAGGAAATGGAACCTTTGTCTCTGAGTTTTTCTGAAAATTTTCAATTCGACATGGAAGGACAAAGGAAGCAAGAGTTTTTAGTGATGAGTAGGGTTTTAGTTTAGGGAAGAAATGGAGTCCTGGATCCAAATCTTGTTCCGGGTCGGGTATTTTCTGAACTTGAACCCGGCCTGTTAAGTGTTACTATCCAGCCCGGTTTCGTGCATAACAGATGGGCCTAGAATCGTATCTAGTGTTGACCAACATGTAATTTCCACACTGTTATCTATAATTTATTTGTTTTTATTAATGTTTAAAGTTCTTATGAGGAATAACAAACATGTATAAAGTAATTTGAAATGTAACCTTAAACAAATGTTGGATGGTGATAGGAGATGCCTAAGCTGACATATTTTGTGGGACTTCAAGATAGTAATCTATAGTCTTACCTTTGATCAACTATGTTATCATATCAATAGAGACAAAATTGTTTCGATAACTGGATTATGTGAATTTGATGTACATCTTTATTTGGAAATAAAAATATATATCTTCTAGCAAGGGCCACACTTATCCTTCGCTGATCTCGACTCATAAGTCATAATGATCATCAAAAATCAAGAAACAATGATCATTACTTTCGGTCTACGACTTGTCTTTTTTTCTTTCCCTACCTATATATCAAATGTGGTCGTTGTGATTGTGGTAATGGTGTTTTATGGATTTAGTTGAGTATCCGGGCATAGCAGTGTCGTTACTGTTTTTTAAATATCTATTTTTCGATTGCGATTCTTTCAACTCTTCAAGCACAACACGCTTTAAGGATCTCTTCAACAGGCGGGTCATCACCGGCTTCTTTGTCCTGAAATCCGCAAACAAATTGTTGAAAACAACAATGTGTTTGAAAAGATATATCGGTATACTAGGTTCCCAAATATGAGGCTAGTTTCACAATCAAGATTAGACGAAAGAGATTACCTTGCGTATATAAGAGATGTTATCTTTCCCAGGGCCAGCAACTAAGATTCCGCCTTGTTGCCTGCACAAGGTCCGTGACAATAGTTGTTAAGAAAAACGGAAAGTAATCTCATCGATCTCTAACCAGAAGGAATGAATGATTCATATACTCTTAAACTTACCAGCCGCCTCTTTCAACTGTATCTTTCATAAACGAGAGTTTCCAGTCTTGGCGGTATCCTTCCATGTAAGACTCTAGTATCTTCATAGCAGCCTATAATAATGCCACAGAAGCTACTGAGAGTCTGAGACCACAAAAGCAGAACATTTTGGTTACCTAATTATAATATGCTAAGTAGAAGTCACTCTACTTTGGGTGTAAATGTAACAGAAACCCCTGAAACGAACTCAAGCGCCTCGTATGATGCGTGGTTTGGATCCGCATAGACCTCTGTATTGAGAGAAAGTTGATTACAGATAATTAGATCATCTCATAAAAGGAACTACTCACCAGGCTTTTTTAGTAATCAAGAGAAAACATACCTCCTTTAAACTTAGTCTGTTCCACAAAAGTATTAGCCTGCATACATAGATGGTCATAACGTGAGAAGCAGCAGCTTAAAACTGCTTACGCTTACAAAAATTGCGTATTCAAAATGTTGTTTACCTGATCGATGCTTCCCGGTCCGATCAGAACAAGAGCAACACCAGATGCATCCATCACATCCTAAACAAAAATCTCAAAGGTATCACTCAATGACTTCAATTGTGTATAAATGGCCAATCTTTTTAAACCAAAGATCATTCTGTTACCTTCTTTTCTGCAAGATAAGCTGCTCGTTTCCGACAGAGCACACATCTGAAAACATAACAAGCAATCTTAGATAGTTACACATAGTCATAAACCAGAATCATCAAATATAATGAGAAAATTACCCAAAATGACGAGCAAATGCAACAACGGCCTTCCTATCTTTCCATAAATCAGAAATCGGAATCTCATTTCCTCTCAAATCCAAGACTTTCACTGTATCTAGCGAATCAGCTGTACCTTTCCCTATTCCAGCTCCTGTGGAGAATCAATATAATCTAGTAAGTAATCTAGAATCTCCGTATTCAATATAATATAGAAAGAGAAGACACTTAAGCTCACCGGAAGAAGCTCCGGTAATGGCCGACACGACCACGGCGCTACGCCGGAGAGAGACACTACGAAAGTGAGATTTGACCGAATAACCAGGAAGTACTGTCCCTAATCCATGAATCGTCTTCAGCTTCGGCTGCAGAGTAATGGACGTGATCGTCGACGACGACGAGAGAGCAATCGCCATTGTTGCTTCCAGAGAAAGCTGAAAATAATAATAATCCCAATTTAAAATCGAAATCGATTTTCTCATACCGTTGGTTAATCTCGTGGAGTTGGGTTATTACACGTGTCAGATGATGTAACCATGATCTCAGAGAAAAAGTCACATGCCACGTCAGTTAACTTTAGGGCAAAATGGGAAAAGAATCTAAAGAGCATATGTTCGTGCACGTTCTTGTTTAGGGTAAGCTCAAAGCTCAAGCCGCTTCTATCTCTCTACATTTCTCTTTCTGCAATGGCGAGATTAGTGCGTGTGGCTAGATCCTCCTCCCTCTTTGGCTTTGGTAACCGTTTCTACTCTACTTCAGCCGAAGCTAGCCACGCGTCGTCGCCTTCGCCGTTTCTTCACGGCGGCGGAGCTAGCAGGGTTGCTCCGAAAGATAGAAATGTTCAGTGGGTGTTTTTGGGATGTCCTGGTGTTGGAAAAGGAACTTACGCTAGTAGACTATCAACCCTTCTCGGCGTTCCTCACATCGCCACCGGCGATCTCGTCCGTGAAGAGCTTGCATCTTCTGGACCTCTCTCTCAAAAGGTGCGACCTTTTTTTTTCTTTCCCATTTTCTGTTACTGTGATTCTGATGGAGATTCTCTTCTTTGTTCGATTTTGGATCCATATAGTCTGAAATTGAATGTTTAGCTAATCGGACTTTCATTATTGGATCTGAAAATTTCCGTCTATCTCTCGATAGATCTAGTGAGCTAAGTCCATTTGAAAGTGTTTCTAACTACATTTGATCAGTATCATAACAGATCTATTCATATATATTAAAGTCAATGGCTTTGTTTTGTTTGTTATCTGTATGCATAATTGTTAAACAATCTCTTGTTACTTGATGCAGCTATCGGAGATTGTAAATCAGGGAAAATTGGTTTCTGATGAGATCATTGTAGACTTATTGTCCAAAAGACTTGAGGCTGGTGAAGCTAGAGGTGAATCAGGGTTTATCCTTGATGGCTTTCCTCGTACCATGAGACAAGCTGTAAGTATTATTCGTTTTAAGCAATTTTTGATAATCAATCTCCATTATCATTTCTAACAGTGGATTGTCTTTTGGTTCAGGAAATACTGGGAGATGTAACTGACATCGATTTGGTGGTGAATTTGAAGCTTCCTGAGGAAGTTTTGGTTGACAAATGCCTTGGAAGGAGAACATGTAGTCAATGTGGCAAGGGTTTTAATGTAGCTCACATCAACTTAAAGGGTGAGAATGGAAGACCTGGAATTAGTATGGATCCACTTCTCCCTCCACATCAATGTATGTCAAAGCTTGTCACTCGAGCTGATGATACTGAAGAGGTGGTGAAAGCAAGGCTTCGTATATACAATGAAACGGTAAGCCCCTCTATTGTCCTTTTCCATTGCTAGTTTATGAACGATCAGGTGTTAATTAGTGCCTTTTTGTATTTTTCTATATGCAGAGCCAGCCTCTTGAAGAATACTACCGTACCAAGGGAAAGCTTATGGAGTTTGACTTACCTGGAGGCATCCCAGAGTCATGGCCAAGGCTATTGGAAGCTTTAAGGCTTGACGATTACGAGGAGAAACAGTCTGTCGCAGCATAAGTTCACTATCAAATCCCGGTATTTAAAATTCTTTGCATGTGGAATACATATGCGTAATCAATTTTGTGTTGGAAATAAAAGTAAAAAGAAAACCTTAGATTGTTTTTCACCTCAATAGAAATAATCATACACACTTGCGCAAACTATTATTTTTCCACCAGCCGGGGATTTTGGCTCCATGAGAGAAATATGATGTATCATGATTGTTTGAGATTGCTAGTGACATTACAGGAATGTATCAATACTTCTACACCACTTGTTATGCATTGAGTTTAATCGTTATGCTCTTGTGATATGTTTTTTTTGGAAAATGTGATGAATGATGATATTGCGGCTGGCCGAGCTGGCTGGTTAAAGAACTCAACCAGACAGTAAAGTAAAACAGCCGCATAGATTAAACGGGAACTTATAACCAGCTCTTGACTGTCCTAGCATTGGCGGTGCGGGATAGAATCGTTCCTTACATCATGGAATTGATGCTCTCATTATCGGTCATTGTGTATTACTTGCTCTGTTATTTGTTGTGATCAAAACCTAGCTTCTGTTTTACGTTTGCCGTCTCTGAATTTTTTTTTGGTTTTTAACTCTCCCTACGTGAGTATGGATGGTAAATACAGATTCAATTTGAAATGCTGAACGGGACTTGGCTCATAGCAATCTAAATCACAGTGACAAACGTGTACTTCGATTGCCTTTGTGATGGTCAATCAAAGCTGTAATGTTGTTGGTTTTTGACGCTAACCGGAACTAAACTCCTTTCACTGAGAGGTCTCGATGAGAGAAATCATTGTCATGAACGAAATAATTTAAAACATGATTTAAGATTACAGAAAATGCCTAACGCAAAATTATTGACGAATCACAAGGCAAGGAAGAAGTAGAGAGGAGAGTTGATAAGAAAAGAGAAATCTTCATAGAAACTAAAACTGTGTACAAGTGTTTATATACATTGATTAAGCTTCAACAATCTTCTTAATTAACCACATTGATTAGCTTCAACAATCTTCTTAACTAACCTAACATATTAGTTAGACAATTAATAATGTCAACTCCAATATTTGTTGAAACTCCAATATTGTTATAAATTGCAAGCTAACAAAGTAACAATTGATAGGTTTAATAAATATTTTCGTCAAATGATCATTGGGTAGTGGTATTTAATAATATTTTATTAACTCATGTAGTGAAAAGTATTGGACAAGATGACTGAATTTTCTTCGTCTCTTATCTAACAGAGGTGTAACCGAAATAAACCGAATTCAATTTGGTTGGGTTGAGTTAAAATAAAATAAGTTGGTACAGTTCAGTTCACGTGTTTACTTCGAACAGAACAGGCTCGTGCGCGTGTCAACAACCAATAAGTTCTTTTGGTCGCTGTAGTCTTCAACTAAAACCAAACGACACCGTTCCTTGTGGCCGCGTTTTCCAACTAACTTTCAACTTCAACTAACGTTCAACGAGTGTCCATCTCCTCTATCTCTCTTTTTCCTTTTCATTGGCTTCTTCATCACTATAGAGACTAAAACTGACCTTGATCCATCCAACGTTCCCTATACTGACACGTGTATCCATCACAGTGTCGGCTAAAGCTCAAGGAACTCATACCAAGAAATACATCATCATCTCTCAATAATCACAAACCGGATCCGGATCAATTTGGATCCATCAGATTTTCTTCGTTCCCTAACTCCTAAAAAGGAGAGATTCTTCAAATCCTTATCACAACTTCAGTTTTTGCATTCACCGTCGTGAGTGTTCTACTTTTGGTAATGATTCACTAGTCAAGTTTCTTTCTTTATGCTATAACTTGCAACTAGATCTTGTACTAATGGAATTGATGTTTCTCCAATCATCTTCTTTGATTTTGCTCCATCTTTCTTTTCCTAATTTGGAAAAATGAGTCTTTACCTATAGAATCTGATAAATATGTCTCTTACATAATTGATTAAGGTCAAGTAATGGAGGTGAATGATGGTGAAAGAGTGGTAATAGCAAAACCAGTTGCCTCAAGACCTTCTTCAAGTTCTGGCTTCAGGACATTCACTGAGCTTCTTACTGATTCAGTTACCGTATCTCCGCAAACGACTTGCCACGAGATTGTAGACGCTGCTATAAGACCAAAGACTTTGAGATTCAATCAGCCAGTAGCAGCTTCGGTCTCATGTCCACGGGTATCGAGTTGTCTATTTAATTCTTCGCATTGTTATCTTCTTTCCGCATCCTCTAGTCTTGACTCAACTATTTCTGATAATGATAGGCTGAAGTAAAAGGTATTGGAAATGGAATGTCTTGTGATGATGATTCAGATAGCAGAAACTACGTCGTTTATAAACCGAAAGCAAAGCTTGTCTCCAAAGCAACCGTCTCTGCATTGGCTAATATGGTAAGTTGATTTTAAAGCTAACAAGGTCACTGACTTTCGAATGTTGTTTAATTCTGTTTTCTTTAGCTTCAGGGGAATCGTCAACAAACTTGGAGACAAAGCGAAGCAGTATCCTATGGGAAGAGTGTGAGCCAAGGTACACATCGAGCAGGTCCTAATCTAGTCCAGAAAGTTCCATCTTTTACGGAATCAGAGACATCTACTGGGGATAGATCTTCTGTGGATGGATACAACTGGAGGAAATACGGACAGAAGCAAGTTAAAGGAAGTGAGTGTCCAAGGAGTTATTACAAATGCACACACCCGAAATGTCCGGTGAAGAAGAAAGTAGAGAGATCAGTGGAAGGTCAAGTTTCAGAGATTGTGTATCAAGGTGAACATAATCACTCAAAGCCATCTTGTCCTCTTCCACGGCGTGCTTCATCATCAATCTCTTCAGGGTTTCAAAAACCACCAAAATCGATTGCTTCTGAAGGATCAATGGGACAAGACCCTAACAATAATCTCTATTCTCCTCTATGGAACAATCAAAGCAATGACTCTACTCAAAACAGAACAGAGAAGATGAGTGAAGGTTGTGTTATTACACCATTTGAGTTTGCTGTTCCAAGATCGACAAATTCAAATCCCGGAACTTCAGATTCCGGTTGCAAGAGTAGCCAATGTGATGAAGGAGAGCTTGATGATCCAAGCAGAAGCAAAAGAAGGTAAGATTGTTTCAAACTCTTAACTTCTGCAATTTTGTTTACATTGCTTGTATTGACTTTGTGTTTGATAACAGGAAGAACGAGAAGCAATCTAGTGAAGCAGGAGTATCGCAAGGCTCAGTGGAATCAGACAGTCTTGAAGATGGATTCAGGTGGAGAAAGTATGGACAAAAAGTGGTAGGAGGCAATGCGTATCCAAGAAGTTATTACAGATGCACAAGTGCTAATTGCAGAGCAAGGAAACATGTTGAACGAGCGAGTGATGATCCAAGAGCTTTCATTACAACCTACGAGGGTAAACATAATCATCATTTGCTCTTGAGCCCTCCATCTTCCTCTACTCTTCCCTTTAACTCCCCACAACTTTCTAAGCAAACAATTTGATTTGATGATCCATTCATGCTTTTTCTTTTTTCTTTTTCTTTTTTTGTTAAGAATGAGAAAAAAGAAGAAGCAAATGGTAAATACAATCACCATTTGCTCTTCACTCACAACTTCCTAAGCAAAAGCCATTTGATCAATTCATGCCTGTTTCTTCAATCTTTATACCACATTAGTTAATTAATCGTGTGAATTTATTTGTTTTTACATTAAGATTGTAAGGACAAGAAGATTGATGTTATTTTAACAAATCCAAATAAAAACGTGTGTTATATTTTTTAGGGGTAACTTTCTTCAATATGTTTAGTTTATCGAACTTGAGAAATTTGACTTCATGGGACCATTTCTTTTCTGTTCACGTTGCTAAACATAATGCAATTTCCATCGGTGTAACTCAATTACATTGGTGGTCTATCGAAATCCTCTAGATCTCAGTAACCACGTTGGTATTGTACTACCTTTCCAAGGAACATAAGATAAACTCATAAGCTTAATGAGTTATCTATCCGATACTTGTTTACATTTTCGCGGCGTGAGTCGAAGGGAGAAAGAATCACATGTCAAGATCACGCCTTGTATATCTTGTCCGTAGGATTGAAAGGCGGGTCATGTCTCGGAATTGAGAAGCCCTTAACCACCCGACTTGAGCCATGTGGGCATATACACATGATTTGCCATCCAGAAATGCTACTTACGGTATGGACACCATTGAGCCCAAATGCCTTTAAATGCAATGTACATGGTGCTTGGAAGACTGACAGGGAAATTAGAGGCATTGGTTGTGTCCTTAGAGACTCAAAATAGATTGTTTGAGTTATCTGAAATTTTTCATGGCTCCATCTACATCTTTTATCTTGGAGTAGCAGCAAATTGGAAACCATATAACTACCATGATTTATAGCACTTTAAACTGAAAAATATATAGATGAAATAATTTTAAATATGAAACCGTTTGATGATCAAGATCCCAAGTCGATTATAAGCGTCAAAATTTCATTAAAGATAGAGAGATCATCTGAAACATATCCAAAGCTAATGGAAACAACACAAAAACTCTTTGATATAATGCAAACTTAGAGGAAAGGGAGATCCCTTAACGATTGGCCTTAGCAACTCTCTCAATCTCATCTTTCTTCTTGATGGCATAGCTGCAAGACAAGAGAAGATGCTATTATTAGCTTAACTAACTAACAATAAAGTGAAGCCATCAAGAGACAGACTATGTAGATAGAGTGTTCTTACCTGTTGGAAGATCCCTTTGCAGCATTGATGAGTTCATCAGCAAGGCACTCAGCGATTGTCTTGATGTTTCTAAAGGCAGCTTCACGTGCACCAGTTGTAAGCAAGAAGATCGCTTGGTTCACACGTCTTAGAGGAGAGATATCAACAGCCTGCCTCCTAACCACACCAGCAGATCCAATCCTGGTAGCATCTTCACGTGGACCACTAATTCACATAAAGAACAAACCTTCTTAATTAGATTCAGTTCATAGTAACAAGCACGCAAGAATTTTACAGGTTTCAGTATAGCAATCTTAATATACCTGTTAACAATGGCATCAATGATAACTTGAATCGGGTTCAAGTCAGACAAGAGGTGGATAATCTCCATGGCATGCTTGACGATCCTGACAGCCATCAACTTCTTACCATTGTTTCTTCCGTGCATCATGAGAGAGTTAGTGAGCCTCTCAACAATTGGGCACTGCGCCTTTCTGAACCTCTTCACAGAGTATCGTCCAGCAGTATGGGGAACAAAAGTTGCGTGCTTCGATGGCTGAACACCAATGTAGTCCACAAGACTAATATCCGTAACCTACATAACACCAATATGCAGATCAAAAACAAATATTAGCACACCAATCATATAAAACACAAAAAATACATGACCTTTAGTGTCAAATTAGTGTTATAATCAAAACAAACACAACATGGGTTTCAGTGAAGACGGACAAAGATTATAATAGCTAAGATCTAGTAAGTGACTAAGTGAGGACTATAATTTGATATAATTCACACAATAAAGCTAATGTAACTACTCATATCAATATAAACCAATCATTTCAATGTCTATCATACAGCTAAATAAGAATTAGATCCTAGACAATTCTCAAGTGTCTAAAGAGATATTCTAAGAGAAGGGATTGGTGAGGAATATACCGAAACGTCATCAAAGCTCCAACGGTTGAAGAGCTTAACCTCATTGGTAAGCTGCTGTTGAATCTCAGCGTCGATTTCTGCGGAGGCGGCCATGACTGGAGGATCAATAGAAGATTAGTAAAAACCCGTAAATAGGAAATTAGAAAATGAAAAAACAGGAATCAGAGAATGGACCTGAAACTCTATAAGTGTCGAGAGAAGTAGGGATCTTTAGCCGCGGCTTGAAGAAGAAGAAGAGAAGGAAGCTCAAGCAATGAAGAATAAACCCTAAAAATGAGTGTTAGTAATGTTCTGTTTATAAAATGGGTTTTATTGGGCTTATGTTGGGCTTTTGTGTTTTGTTTTAGTTTAGTTTCTCTCCGAATTGGACACAGTTTGGCTATTGGGTTGTATTTATGTTGAGAGACTGACTAGATTAGGTTTTATCTTTTCTTGGCAATAGTTGAAGATACGGTTTTATCTTTTGTCTACATAAATCATCATACGTTGCATCGAACAAAGTTCTCAAAATGCTTACCAACTTGATTTACAAGTGACATTTTATTATTCTTAAGAACATGAAGAATACATTCTTCTTTGTAATGATGACCATACAGTCATCTTTTTTCTTTTCTGTCTCAACCATCCATCATACTTTATTAGTACTAATTTATATTACTATTATATGAAAAGAAAAACACGCATCAATTAAGCCCTAAATATCGGCTTTGACGTGCGTCGTAGTGACTTTAATTATTACAAGGAGCATATTAGCGACTAGCGACTATCCAAAGTATGAGCTTCAGAACTAACTTTTTATTACAAAATACATAATTATCGTTTATGATTTCAATGTGTAAACTGTGATATGAATCTTTTTAATATTTGATAAAATAAAAGAAAAGTCGCAGAGTGGGAAGGATATAATAATTTTTTTCATTTTTATTTCTTACTGCACGTGGGAATTAAGAAACTACACAAGTTTTCCAACTTATTAAGCTATTAGTCAACTTCTTAAAAATATAAGTCTTACTTTATTGGTTGAATTGAACGACATGTGTATTGCTACTTTAACTTATTCGAGTTGTTAATTTTTTTTTTTTATCATCATCATTCGAGTTGTTTAATTGTTTAATCACAAAAAATTAAAATGGAAAATTACCTAAAAAAACATTATATTATGTTGTTGAGAATATTGATAGTTAGTATGCAACAATTCTTTTAGTAAGATCATGATGTTATTACCTTTACCTTCTACCACCTAACTGTTTGAAAACACATTTTACTCAATTCATATATTATATTTTACACATATACATAAGAAGGAGACAAATGCATATTTCTTAATTGATTTCTGAGCATTTCAACAGAGAGACAAAGAACATAGGGACCCGTTGAGGCATGGCTCCTTTGGGTGTAGAAGAAGAGCAATAGTTACTGTGAGTGGAGCTTGCAGAGATTGGAAAAAAACATGGGATCCAGTTTTAGGAGCAGTTCTTCAAGAAACGAGCATGAGGATGGTGGTGATGAAGCAGAACATGCTCTGCAATGGGCTGAGATCCAGAGATTGCCAACTTTTAAACGGCTGAGATCGTCTCTGGTCGACAAATATGGTGAAGGTACGGAGAAAGGGAAAAAGGTTGTTGATGTCACCAAGCTTGGAGCCATGGAACGTCATTTGATGATTGAGAAGCTGATCAAACACATTGAGAATGATAATCTCAAACTTCTCAAGAAAATCAGAAGAAGAATGGAGAGGTGAGGTTGATAGTGAATACTGAATATGCTTCTTGAAAGTATGAGACTTGAACTTGAAAAAATCTGCAGGGTTGGTGTGGAGTTTCCAAGCATAGAGGTGAGGTATGAGCACTTAGGTGTTGAAGCAGCGTGTGAGGTCGTTGAAGGGAAGGCACTTCCAACTTTATGGAACTCTTTGAAGCACGTTTTCTTAGTGAGTATACTCAAGAATGTAATGCAGATGAAAGCTTGATTGTAGCTGGTGTTGAATTCTACTTTTTTTTTTTCTTCAGGACTTGTTAAAGCTGAGTGGTGTAAGAACAAACGAAGCGAATATAAAAATACTTACCGATGTTAGCGGTATCATTAGCCCGGGAAGGTTAGTTGCAAGAGGTACTTTCTTTTGATCCAAGCTTTTGAGCTAATGTATGTTATTGTTTTTACAAGGTTAACACTGTTGCTTGGTCCTCCTGGATGTGGCAAAACTACTCTGCTTAAGGCTTTGTCTGGAAATTTGGAAAACAATCTTAAGGTTTTAGATATTTTCTCTTTTGGATGCTTTTTGCTGCAGATGTGTGAATCATGTCTCCTTTTTTTCTCTCTCTTTTATTTTCCACAGTGTTATGGTGAAATCTCCTACAATGGACATGGACTGAACGAGGTTGTTCCTCAGAAAACATCGGCATATATAAGTCAACATGATCTGCACATTGCAGAGATGACTACAAGGGAGACAATTGACTTCTCAGCTCGTTGTCAAGGTGTCGGTAGCCGAACAGGTAGGTGTCTTCATAAACCAATGGTCTATCTGAAGCATTTTTTTAAACTATTTTTGTGACAAAAATATCTCTCTGCTGAAACAGATATTATGATGGAGGTCAGTAAAAGAGAAAAGGATGGTGGAATCATTCCTGACCCAGAAATAGATGCTTACATGAAGGTATGCACTCCTGAAGCTTACGTTGAAAACTGATCTTTGAACTATGTCAATTAGTTATAACCTTTTGTAATCTCATTGTGCAGGCAATATCAGTCAAAGGACTTAAAAGGAGTCTGCAAACAGACTACATTTTGAAGGTATAGTTTCTTTCTCTGGTACATTTCAGATTTCTAGTCTTTGATTAGCTTCTTACTTGCGTCTTGTACTACATTTCCAGATTCTGGGGCTTGACATTTGTGCAGAAACATTGGTTGGCAATGCGATGAAAAGAGGCATATCTGGGGGACAAAAGAAGCGTCTTACTACAGGTTGGTTCATAGCTAAGAATCCTGTAAAACTGGTCATTTTTTGTTGGTATGGCATGTTTTCTAAAAAACTATGTTTGCAGCTGAAATGATAGTTGGTCCAACCAAAGCTCTGTTCATGGATGAAATAACAAACGGCTTAGACAGTTCCACAGCGTTTCAGATTATCAAGTCTCTTCAGCAAGTAGCTCACATTACCAACGCAACTGTGTTTGTTTCCCTTCTACAACCTGCTCCAGAATCATATGACCTCTTTGATGATATTGTGCTGATGGCTGAAGGAAAAATTGTGTACCACGGTCCACGCGACGATGTCTTGAAATTCTTCGAAGAATGTGGTTTTCAATGCCCAGAAAGGAAAGGTGTTGCAGACTTCCTCCAGGAGGTAATTAAAAAGCTAAAAACTCTGTTTCTTGACATTGAACGTTATTTGATCCCATGGTCCTGATCTTGTTTTGCTTTGTAGGTTATTTCTAAGAAGGACCAAGGACAGTACTGGCTGCACCAGAACTTACCTCACAGCTTTGTCTCAGTAGACACTTTGTCGAAGAGATTCAAAGACTTAGAGATTGGGAGAAAGATTGAGGAAGCTCTCTCTAAGCCATATGATATATCAAAAACTCACAAGGATGCTCTTTCCTTCAATGTTTATTCTCTTCCAAAGTGGGAACTATTCAGAGCATGCATCTCAAGAGAGTTTCTTCTCATGAAGAGAAACTATTTCGTCTACCTTTTCAAGACGTTTCAGGTACATTGTTCTTCCTATTTGCAGATATCTATTTCTTTTGGTCTAGTGTTAATACTAAAGAATCTTATATTGCTCAGCTTGTTTTAGCCGCAATCATCACAATGACAGTGTTTATTCGAACAAGGATGGACATAGATATCATTCATGGAAATTCTTACATGAGTTGTCTCTTTTTTGCAACTGTTGTACTTCTGGTTGATGGTATTCCAGAGCTGTCTATGACTGTTCAACGCCTTTCCGTGTTCTACAAGCAGAAGCAACTCTGTTTCTATCCAGCTTGGGCTTATGCAATCCCTGCAACTGTGTTAAAGATCCCCCTCTCCTTCTTTGAATCTCTCGTTTGGACCTGCCTTACTTACTATGTCATCGGATATACTCCTGAACCTTACCGGTGAGAGCTTGAAACCCTCTCTTGCTTGCTCCAAGCCTGAGAATGACAGAAAAATGTAATGTAATGATCTATGATGTTTCAGGTTCTTCCGGCAATTCATGATTCTCTTTGCTGTTCACTTCACATCGATATCCATGTTTCGGTGTATAGCTGCAATCTTTCAAACAGGAGTTGCTGCAATGACAGCTGGTAGCTTTGTCATGTTAATCACCTTTGTATTTGCCGGTTTTGCCATCCCATATAGTAAGATTTCTTTTTGCTCTTCTCTTTTGAGTTCTGTTCCAAAAGCTCCACTAAAATATGACAGCGGTTTGGTGCAGCCGATATGCCGGGGTGGTTGAAGTGGGGGTTTTGGGTAAACCCTATAAGTTATGCTGAGATTGGACTCTCTGTAAACGAGTTTCTTGCTCCACGGTGGCAGAAAGTGACTCTCTCTTCCCTTGCTTGTTTCTCTTAATCATCCAATATCTCTTCATTCTCCAAAACTGACTTAATAGGTTTTTGGGTTATGTTTGTAGATGCAACCCACAAATGTCACCTTGGGACGCACCATACTTGAAAGCAGAGGACTAAACTATGATGATTACATGTACTGGGTCTCACTATCTGCCTTGTTGGGTCTTACTATTATCTTCAACACCATTTTCACTCTAGCTCTGAGTTTCTTGAAATGTAAGTTAAAATATCAACAAATGTAAGAACTAAAACAAAAGCACATTACTGAAGAGCTTCTTTAATACTTGACAGCTCCCACGTCATCTCGTCCAATGATTTCTCAAGATAAGCTCTCTGAGCTGCAAGGAACAAAAGATTCATCAGTCAAGAAGAACAAGCCACTAGATTCCTCAATAAAGACAAACGAGGATCCAGGTGAAATATATTGTCTTTCTTTCTACTCACACAAATTCTTTCTTCTCCATTTCCCTCAACCTAATAATGTCTTTGCGGATCAACAGGGAAAATGATCTTACCTTTTAAGCCACTGACCATAACATTTCAAGACTTGAACTATTACGTCGATGTTCCTGTGGTAAAAGCTTCTGTTCGTTCTTGGTTAACAAAAAACCATTTTAACTGCATTAACCATCAAAGTGTGTAATCTCATTCTCAGGAGATGAAAGGTCAAGGGTACAATGAGAAGAAGTTGCAGCTTCTCTCAGAGATCACCGGAGCTTTTAGGCCTGGTGTTCTAACAGCGTTGATGGGAATCAGTGGAGCCGGAAAAACCACTTTACTCGACGTTCTAGCCGGAAGAAAAACAAGCGGATACATAGAAGGCGAGATCAGAATTAGTGGTTTCCTTAAAGTCCAAGAAACATTCGCAAGAGTCTCAGGCTACTGTGAACAAACGGATATACACTCACCAAGCATCACAGTCGAAGAATCCCTAATTTACTCCGCTTGGCTCCGTCTAGTTCCAGAAATCAATCCTCAAACCAAAATCGTAAGCCCTAATTCTACAGAGCATCAAAACTGTGACCTAGAAATCGAAATAAAGAAATCACTTGTGAAAATTCGTGCAGAGATTTGTGAAGCAAGTTCTGGAGACCATCGAGCTTGAGGAGATCAAAGATGCGTTGGTGGGAGTGGCGGGAGTGAGCGGATTATCGACGGAGCAGAGGAAGCGGTTAACAGTAGCGGTGGAGTTGGTGGCGAATCCGTCGATTATATTCATGGACGAGCCAACGACTGGGTTGGACGCAAGAGCAGCCGCCATTGTAATGAGAGCTGTGAAGAATGTTGCTGAGACTGGACGAACCATTGTCTGCACTATTCATCAGCCTAGCATCCACATCTTTGAGGCCTTCGACGAGGTTCGAATTTCGAAATTTTACAATTTCTATAACGAAACATTTATAAATATATACTAGTCATATCATAATGTTTTCTGTTTCAGTTGGTTCTTCTGAAGAGAGGTGGTCGCATGATTTATAGCGGACCACTTGGACAACATTCATCTTGTGTCATTGAGTATTTTCAGGTTAGCTTTCTGCACAAGTAATAAAAAGTAATTAGGGTTTGATTGTTTTATAAGTAACCTATTTATTTTGTTGGTGGTGAATAACAGAATATTCCTGGAGTTGCTAAGATCAGAGACAAGTACAATCCAGCAACATGGATGCTAGAGGTGACTTCAGAGTCTGTAGAGACTGAACTCGACATGGATTTCGCAAAAATCTACAACGAATCGGATCTTTACAAGTGAGTAGAGTATAACTCATTTATGGCTAGGTTTGTGTTAGCTTTATGAACGTGACTAATGAGCTCATGTGTTGTTGTTTCTTCAGGAACAACTCCGAGCTTGTTAAAGAGCTGAGCAAACCGGATCACGGGTCAAGCGATTTGCATTTCAAAAGAACTTTTGCGCAGAATTGGTGGGAACAGTTTAAATCTTGTCTATGGAAGATGAGTTTGTCTTACTGGAGAAGCCCTTCTTACAACTTGATGCGTATCGGTCACACTTTCATCTCTTCTTTCATCTTTGGTCTACTCTTCTGGAATCAAGGGAAAAAGATGTAAGTTACCTTAAAGTCCATCCAAATCATTTCGAGTTTCATTGTACTTTCTTAGTAATCCACTTCTTTTCGCAGAGATACGCAACAGAATTTGTTCACAGTTCTCGGGGCGATTTATGGTCTTGTTCTCTTCGTGGGGATAAACAACTGCACTTCAGCTTTACAGTATTTTGAGACAGAGCGTAATGTTATGTACCGCGAAAGATTTGCAGGAATGTACTCTGCGTTTGCCTATGCATTGGCTCAAGTTGTGACTGAGATACCTTACATATTCATCCAAAGTGCAGAGTTTGTGATCGTAATATATCCTATGATTGGTTTCTACGCGTCTTTCTCTAAAGTGTTTTGGAGTCTCTATGCAATGTTCTGCAACTTACTCTGCTTCAACTACCTCGCAATGTTCCTCATCTCCATCACTCCAAACTTCATGGTCGCAGCTATTCTCCAGTCTCTTTTCTTCACGACATTCAACATTTTCGCCGGATTCTTGATCCCAAAACCCGTAAGATCTTTTGAACAAGTCATCATCATCATCTTTAACTTATTACATACTTTATAATGTTTTCTTGATGTCCAAAAATGCAGCAAATCCCAAAGTGGTGGGTCTGGTTTTACTATATAACCCCAACCTCATGGACGCTCAACCTTTTTTTCTCGTCTCAATATGGCGATATTCATCAAAAGATCAATGCATTTGGAGAAACCAAGACGGTTGCCAGTTTCTTAGAGGACTATTTCGGATTCCATCATGATCGTTTGATGATTACAGCCATTATTCTCATTGCATTTCCAATTGCATTGGCTACTATGTATGCTTTCTTTGTTGCCAAACTCAACTTTCAAAAACGATGATCAATCAAATTCACACACCAACACAATCTTTTCCTTATACATTGTCAAAAACTTGTATAACCAAAAGCTACTATCAAAATGTTTCCAATATGAATTCTATTGAGTTAATTGTAAAATGTGCACAGTTTTTAACTACTCTAATAATAATTGGTCAAGAGAATTGAGTAAACCTTTGCTTCGTTTTTAGAGATTTCAGGTATCAAGCTACTGAAGATGGAAGCCTTGAGGAAAACAGCTTAGAATGACTTCATCATAAAAATAGTTCTGACAAAGCATTAGCCTCTTAACCTGTATTTAAGTCTCCCAGCTCTTCATTAATGACAGAGAGACAATGCAAGAAGATCTTAAGCAGCTTCAAGATCCTAAGAACATTTTCAAGAATCTGAAAAAGATTTTTAAGACTCTATAAACACCTCTAGGTAGTTGCAGAGAACTCATGGAAAGTGTATGTTTTGCATTTGACTCTATCAAGGTTTGAAAATTACCTAAATGTTTTGCAGTTATGACTCTTTATCAGCTAGCGTCTTGTCTCCGGATCTAAAAGATCTTCGGATTTGTTTTCTTTTGATAGATTAACGCTTTCTTTTGATGGAGATTTGGCTTCAGATGCTGCATTACTAGTATTATCAACATTTGATTCCTCTGTTTGTTTTGCCTGTTACTTTAAAACATTACATTAGTAATGAAGCTTAGTTCATAACATTATAAGCTCGATGGCGGTAAGTACTTCACCTTGTTCCTGTCGCGCCAGCCAAGCCCAAATGATAGGAAGCCTGTCTTCTTTTTAGGACTCTCCGTTGTAGTACGAGTAAACCTATACAACGTTGAAAAGGAAACAAGATAAGAATGTTATATAGAAATATAAGAGAGTTATGTAGGGTAATGTAAGATTCTGTTTTTGATATATTGCCAAGTTTTGGAGAAACTATACAGATCAAAGCAGCAGCCAAAGAAACAAAAAAAGATAGGAGATGAGTTTTGATGTATGTACCTTGGAGATGATGATAGTGCTTTATTTTGACCGGATTCATATTGCAAAGTAGCTTCGAGTGTTGTTTCTGCTGTAACTAGTTTCTTCTCCATTTGAGCGAGTTGAGTCACAAGCTTCTCATTCTTTTCCTGTTTAATTAAGTGTTTCCACAAAGGATCATCAAGCTAAAATCAAAGATGCTGATCTCTGCTTGGATGTTTTATCTTTACTTAAGAAGTAAATATCTTAGAAGATACAAAGTAAGAAGATGACCAAATCAGTACCTGAAGCACATGTACTGCATATCTTTGTGCAGCTGCATCCTGCTCTGCATTTATCCGGGCATCTTCTGTTAGCTTTTGGTCTTGCTCAACTTTCATCAACACCTGAAGCATTGCTGTTTCTTGTTCTTTCTTGTCAGAAAGGACTTGCTTTAGTTCTCTTACATCCCTTTCCAGTTGTTCAATCTGTAAAATTTAAGGTTCACTTTTTAGTTTAATCAAAACTATACATTCTTAGTCAATATGCACCCAAAAAAACAATCTATGAGCCTTCCTCGATGAGCTAATAACACTGTTTGAAGGAAGTTTAAATATACCCGTGCACTTAATTCCAGTCTGTTATCTTCTTTGACCATCTCCATCAAAGCTATCTCCAGCTCCTCAGCTCTGTAGAGAGTAATAACACATATTAGGATCAGTTATTTAAGTTTCTCAGGACTTGAGAAATGGAAGGTGAAGTAGAGTAACAATAACCTCATCACCGCTGATCTTTTCTCCTCCAACAGTCTGCATAGTTCAACCTTCATCCATACCACCTGCACAATAACTGTTATCGATGAAACTTAAAGAGAGTTGCATATTCCTCATACTTAATAAACTACTCAAGAAATTTGTTGATAGAAGCATATGGTTCTCTGTTATTTTCATCCCTCAAAACATAATCAAAAGAGTAAGTCACCTGTTCTTGAAGATCTGGTAAAGAATCTACTTCGGAATCAACATTTGCACCATCAAGATTCAGAAAAGGCGAACAAGATTCATCATCATCATCTTGATTCTCACCATCATTCCTTTGAGTAGACTTTTGTTCATGATCTAAGATAGAACCTTCATGTTTAAAGCTATATAACTTAGAAGCCAATCCCTTTTTGTCCTTCCATACTCGACCCTTTTGTATTCGTTCCTCGACAATCTCTAGTACCGCGGGTCTATGTATTTTCCTCAGCTCCTCTAGTCTAGCTTCATTTGTCGATATATAACCCATGCATGCAGTCAAAACAAGTTGACTACTATCAAATGTTGAACTAGCAAGACTTTGTAGTGAAGTAATAGCATCTCCTGCATCTTTTGTTGCAACAATTGCAGGACCTAAGGAAATACAAAGAGTGACTGAAAATTTTGTTTCCTTTGAACCACAAAGCTAATTCAATCATCACACACTTGATACATACAAAAGTTCTATCAGCAAAATACCATATAGTTCCATTATAGCAAATGCTGTTCTGAACAACACTACACGGTTTCCTTCAAAGAGAAGCACATCCCACATCCGCAGAACTGGACTCAAAAACAACAAGATTGAAAATACAACTTCAGCTAAGAAAAGGAAAATAAAGACTTCCTATGTCCTTCCTTTGACATAACATAAGAACTCACCGCATTCCCAAGGAATAATGTTGACAAAAATAGATAGGAACCATGGGCCAGAGATCCATGCAACCTGCACTCCCAAGTAATCCAGATGATTAACTGCATCAGGAGGATTATTGGAATAGAAGAAACGATCACATTGCTCTGTATAAGGGAGAAAAATATGAAGAGAAACTTGAATATCAGATGAAAATAACGAACCGAGCTTTGGAAATCTTTCGCGCATCAACTCTTCAAAGACTAGTTGATCAACCTAAGAGAAGTAGATTCACAATGGTCACTTTCTAGAAATGTTGTAAGAAAAAGAAATAATCAGAAGCCTTTTGGATGAACTGTTACCTGAGATTCTATCATTTCTTCAGTATAGTAGCCATCAAAATAATCATCAATTATCCCAACCAAAGTCCTGAGACATTTCAGTTACACAAAAAAATCAGCTCATACCAATGCATGTTAGGGTTCAAAGACAGAGAAAACAGCTTTATCACTCTACCAAAATGCATTTTCCTCTGGCATCAACAGAAGCAACAGTCCAGCAAAAAAGTTCATAGCCTGCAAATTTTACAGGATCATTGTTAGCTTAGCCTTGAAACAATTGTAACAACTATTAATGCTATTGGGTACTCAAATATGCTTTTCCTAGCCCAAGTCACCTGACAGTAGCCAACAGATGGGTTGTGACAAGCATAAGCTAGAAGTATCCGCCTTAACGAATCTCGACCATTTTCATTCAAAGCAGGATGGCCTGGGAATGTCCGAGGTATATCCTGTTATAGATCATGATGGCAATAAGAAAACGTTCCAGATTCAAAAGACTGAGTCATGACCAAAGTATAAACATGCATTTATCTAATCAAAACCTTTTCAATTTGTTTTTTCCACTTTCTTTGGACATCAGATGAGTTTTCATCAGAGTTAGTTATTTGAGCCAACAAATCCTGATAGTATCTCTCAACTCTTCTTGCTTTTACACCTACGAAGGCTTGCCAAACCTGTAAATGCAAAAGTTAGGCAAGAAAAGTGAAAATTTATTCCAATGAGATAAGTTAGTATGAACTTTACCTCTCCTCTAAGATCCTTTGGCACTCCCAAACGAACAAGTACCTCAAGTTCTTCATACCAAGGGAAAAATGGCTCTGGAGAAACACTACCCTGAGCTTCGTTTTCTTCCTTTATCGAATGGGATCTACTTGTGGAAGTCTCACTGTCACGGTCATTTTCCCCAGATTCTTCAATGGAAGACAGCGATTCTTTTATCGATGAAGCATGGTCATCTACTATATTCTTCTGACCATTTTTAGTAGACTTTACGTTCTTAACACGAGAACACATCATATCCTCTATGGACGCAAGACAAGGTCTAATATGAGCCCATTCTATAACTGAACGAGGAGCCTTGGTTTCTTTTTGTGCTTTTTCTTCATGTCCCGATTCACATTTATCTTCTTCTGCCACAAGCTTTTCTTCTTGTTGAATGTGTACATGATCCACAGGTTCTTTTACTGCTTGAGATTGTTGTTCTTCATCCGATTCACTTTCACTTCCGACAGATGATTCTTTATCCTTATCAGATTCAAATTTCTCCTCCTCCTCATCTTTTACAGATTCTGTGTCGCTTCTAAGACTCTTGTCAAGAACCAGTGCCTCCTCGGCTGGTTCTGTCTCTTTTGAAACATCACCAACTGTTTCAGTCCTATCTTGTTCAAGTTGCTGCTCACTTGTACCACTAAGTTCACAATCTTCATGTTTCCCATTTCTTGAACCCTCCTCTGATTCTGAATCACTATCCTCTCCAGATTCCAAACCATCAGCCTGAAATGTATCCTGAAACTCCTCATCTGAGGAACAAGGTTCAGCGGTTCTGTCTTCTTGTCGGTCAAGAAAGTTTTTCCATTTCTCTGCCCTCTCTGTCTCTTCCTCCTATTCCAGTAGTATTCAATTTAGTAACACAAAAAATACATTTGATTTGATAAACAGAAGCAATTTTGGACATGACATACATGAATTCTAATAATGCAATCATAGCTAATATATGAAAAAAAATTCAACTACTAAATTATCTGAGAAAAAGCAAATGAAGCATGATCAAGAAGAACTCACTGTATAGATGCTAAGGTATTCTTGATATCTCTGAACGTGTTGAGGTCTCAAGGCAAATCCATAGGCGTCCCTGCAAATCAAAATTCATCAAATAAATGTTATGATCTTAATCACGAGATTAGTAAATGATTAGAGAAATATAATTTTACCTGGAATCTACCTCTAGTGAGCGCTTGCTCACCAAAGATAACAACATATTTCACAAAGAAACCTATTTCTACTAATTCCCATTGCTTTACTTTACATTACTACACTCGCAAAACTCAAATCCGTACACAAGCTTAATGATTTTAACATGTAAAACTATAACAACAAAAATTAAACCGAAACGACGATAAGATCAAAAAGAAAGTCTAGGATCATCGATCGGTTAGTTTCGTGCTGTTGCGATCGAGAAATCGTCAACGAGAGATTTCCGATTAATCAGGACGAGATTGTTAAAATATACTATTGTGGATTAAAAAAAATCACCTGTCTCTTAGATAGTTGTGGACGACAAACAAGTGTTGCTCCGTCATGATCGGTCATGCACGATCAAACTCTTTGTTTATTTTGTTTTCCAGCAAAAAAAATTATATAGAAAATTAAAAAGATGAATTTCGAAACGATTATAGCAAAGAACCTTCATAGTTTCGTAACGTTAATTCTATCATTTAATTTGAACATCCGAACCAAAAAAAAAATCACTTAATTTGAACAAAAATTTCTGTCTGCTTGTTACAAAAAAATACTGGCAATTAGACCCGATGTCTATCGAGAGAGTGAATCTACTTTAATCCACGTGGTGTATTTTGTTGGATTACTAGTGAAGTTTGTAAGTCCACCTATACATGACGTGGACAATGTAATGCAACTAGAACAAATGAATGGAAAGTAAAGAAAAAGAGATAAAATGATGAAAAATAAACTATTTGAACATAATGTAAAATCCATTTAAAAAAAAAAATTACTTGAAGTCATCAAAAATAGGTTCCTAACGAAATATGATAGCCGAAATAATTTTACTGTTTGTCATTTATTTTAGGAACAACGTTCATTATGTGAATTTGATACGGATGATTAAGGATGATGATAGATGTAATTAGAAGAAATGAATTGAAACAATAAAGAAAAAGAAAAAAAAGAGATTAAGTGATCAAATCCGTAGGGAAAATAGTGTCACTTTAAGAGCTTTGAACTCATTCTCTTTGACCATTGCGAAAGTTTTGAATACTAGGCCGAGTGAGTTTCGACCCGAAATGAAGTAAAGGAAAATAAGGGTCAGGGTCCATCGCTGCAAGTGCAATGAAAAACATACTGCTTCTTCCTTTGTTTGGTCTATATCACTAATTTCCAAGAAAGGTCACTTTCGTTCTTTGATAACAAAAAACACAAGAAGAAAGAGACATACATTATGTCATGTGTGTCGTGTCGTCCTCCCCATCTCTACTAACACTTTGAATTTATTACTACCAAACTCAAATGTGTCCTAAAGCCTAATCAATCCCTTTATTCACATGCCACCTCTCTCTCTCTCCATTGTCCACTGTATCCAAACCCACATTTGATCTTGGCTTCTTTCTTCTTGTTCTTAAACTGGTGATTAACAAAAGTAGTATATACTAATAAAGTAATAGTATTAGTAACTTTATGATCGACCATGAGAAAAGGTTCTGATCAAAGTTGTTTAGGGAATAAAAGATTGATATTCTTGATTCTTGAACTCTTAAGTTGCATCTGAGTACCAAGAAAACTCATTACCAAACTGGGATTCTTCTTTATGACTTGAGGTTGAAGCAACAACACTTGCTTCACCAGAAGAAACATCTTTGAGCTTTGAACTTGAATCAGCTTCTTCCGTGGAGGCAACATTTTCAGTTGCATGGTCAGTTTTTCCTTCATCCACGGCTCCACTATCATGAGTTTCTTCTTCTTCTTCCTTGGAGGCTGAAGTGCAAACCGATGATATGCAAGAAACTTCAGATGAACTTGATCCCTCCGAACTGCGTGACCCTTTAATGAATTCAAGTTTCTTCATCAGAAGCTTTAGTCTCTTCTCTGCTTTTTCCCTCAATCTGATCTCTTCTTTCAGATTACGCTCCAACTCTTCCATCTGTTTCCAAGAGATTAAAGGTTGTCTTTGAGTAAAACAAAAACCAAATCCAGATCAACACTACAACTACTTTGAAACAACACCTTTTTGGTCCAAGAAACGAGAACAGAGTAAGTGATTCTTTCTTGGTTCTTGATCAAACCCTGATATTTTTAAACAAGATTAATGAAAGATAGGATTTAATCAAAGTTACCTTTCTAGTAATAAGCTCTGCTTCTTCTTTTGCAGATCTTGAAACTTGCCTCTCTGCAAGTAATCTTCCTCTTAAACACTCCACAGTTCTCTGACCTTCTTCCTTTTCTTCTTCTTCTTCCATCTTCTTACTTGCAAAATTTGTTCTTAACCAAAAAAAAAGAAAAGAAGACAAATATAATTCCTCAATCTCTATATTAAAGTTCTTAAATCACACATATATATCTATATGAAGAGAGAATGAGAGAGAGAGAGAGAAGCCCACCTGCATTTTGTGTTGTAATTAGAGGGATCAATGGTCATACTCATACTGTTTTTTCTTTCATTCAACCAACCAAAACTAAATTGGTAAAATCTTAAAGTTCAACTTCACAACTAACTGCAAAAGAAGAAACTAAAAAATAACAATAGTAAGACCAATGTGTTGTTAGATCATGTCATTTAATGTTCATTCAATAAGGAACATATCACCATCATACTTTAAAATCAACTTACCACTAAGAAAATTCAAAATATTTCCAACTTCAAATAAAGAAAAACAGATCCAGATTCAAATCCCCTGAGACTTGAGAGAGGAGGGAAATGAACCTAAAACCCCCAAAAAAAATTTGAAGTTGTGAAAATGAAAAACAGAATCTGTCGTGTAGGGACAATAAATAAGTTGATTTGTAAGCAAAACGACAGTGTGGGCTTTGGACTTTTGTTGCCTGCTGCAGCTCCCGTGAGTTGGTAAGTCTCCCACTTCAAAACCTTTTTAAAGATAAAAACTATAATCAATTCACTACTATCTTCAATTTTTACTGCATATTATCTTTACATGACAAATATGCATGTGCACCAAAAGAATCATCCTGATTGTTAATCTCCATTACGTTCTTTGACGTTAATTCCAAAGAAAAAATAATTATTAAAGTCGTTACTGTTTTGTTTCTAGTTTTACAAGTGTCACAAAACTCTTTGTCAAACATATTTACCTCAAAAATAGATTTATTTGCCTTTTAATGAAACTTTTTGTCGGTTGCATTTATATGTGTACTTATTTATCTGTTCTGCTTCTTGTGTTGTGCGGCATTGCACTATTGGTGAATGTGAAATAATCAAAAGAATGTGTTTGTAAATGAACAAAATTAAGGAGATGAGGAAAATCTTGTGACCCTCCATAGATCTAATAACCATTAAGTGATCACGCAGAAAACTTAATGCTCCCAACCTCCCACTATAATTTTACTTTATAATCTTCGGTTTTCTTTTCACTAAATTAGATTAGCAACACGCAAAGAAAAATTGAGTGATTACTGATTAGTGATATTGAGCTTGCGTGTACTTTACTCTCAGACCAAACTTAACTAGAGAAACCACATTAATCAAAATAATGCTTACTTTGTGAACAAAACTAATGAATCATATAAAACTAATATTCTTATTCTTATTAGCAACCCCACCCCTTCAATCATTATCACTTCATTACCCTCAAGTTAAAGCGTTTGCTAGCTGCTTCTATCAACTACTATTCAACGTCATGTTCAATCACATTCACAACAGCAAAAAAAAAGGAAAACAAAATCATATAATTGATACTCTTTGGAAAGCTCCACAAAAAAAAAACAAATCATCCCATAGTAGTAACTCCTTGAGAAGTCCATGGCAAGACAATGCTTAGGAGATGTTTAAGAAACAATCAGTAAGCTTCATCAAGCTCTTGTTTCCTGATATACTCTTTGTCGCTCATTGACTCAACCAAACCCTCTATTATCTCATACATCTCTTTGCTTCTCTCACACGAACTGTCTTTCGCTATGAAACTACGTAATCCTTTCTCAGTTTCGATCCAGCTGGTGCCGGGGATTTTCTTCAATCCGATTCTTTTCATCTTATTCCTTACCATTTCAGCTTCTTCCCATCTCCCTGCTTGAGTGTACAAATTCGCCATGATAGTGTAGTTCCCTGTGTTTTCAGGTTCCATCTCAAACAACCGATCACAAGCGAACCTAGCAATCTCTAAATCGCCAAGAACAGAGGCTCCGTTCAACAATGCACCCCAAACTTTAGCAATTGGATCAATTGGCATCTTAGAAATGAATTCCATTGCATCCGAAAGTTTTCCAGCCCGGCTAAGAACACTTACCATACAAGCATAGTGCTCAACTCCAGGCTCAATGTCATACTTAGTTAACATAGAATCAAATATATGCTGCGCCATGTCTGAATCCCCTGAGTGCGCAAAAGCTGAAAGAACAGCTGTTAGTGTGACATCGTCTGGCTTAGTTCCAAGACACTGCATTTGGTCAAAAAGACTACAAGCAGAATCAGAGTCCCCATGAACAGCATATGCTGTTATAATTGCCGTCCAAGCAATCAAGCTCCTATCTTTACAGTTATCAAAAACTCTTTGAGCTCCTAGCAGAAATCCTAATTTAGCATAGTTATCTATAATGGAAGTGGTGACATATATATTGTTGTCAGCGCCGTTACGGATGGCAAAAGCGTGGATTTCCTTACCCCCTTTCAGATTTGAACTATATGTCAACGAAGGAAGAAGGCTCGAAAGGGTCACCGTGTTTGGCCTCGAGCCACATCTTATCATCTCCCTAAATGAGTTTATAACCTCCTCATGATGGTTATTCTGCATAAGACCCGAAATCATAGCATTCCACGTACTCAGACCAATGCTTTCCATTTCACTAAACAAAGCCATTGCTTCCTTGACAAGACCATGAGCCATATATCCAGAAATTATAGCTCCGTATGTAACCGAATCTTTCTCACTCATCTCATCAAACAATGCTCTTGCATAATCCAAGCTACCACATTTAGCATAAAAACCAATCACAGCATTACACAAGGATAAATCCATCTGAATATGATTTTCAATCATCTTCTTGTGAACTTCCAACCCGAAAATAAGATCGCTTGACTGTCCGCACGCCTGGAAGACGCTTATCACAGTGACTCCATTAGGCTTAAAATCAGAGCAAGCTAACATCGCTTTATACATCTTCTTACAGTCCTCAAAAGACCCACTTTGAGAATACCCTGAAATCATAGAATTCCACGAAACAACATCTCTCTCAGACATTTCATCAAACACTTTCCTCGCAGACTCGATGTTATCACACTTTGTATAGTACGTTATCATCCCATTGCCCACGAAGACATCTGAATCAAATCCACCTCGTATAACAAACCCATGAACTTGTCGAGCCAATGAACCCAACCAGAAATCATCACAGCCTGACAGTGCCTTCAACACACAAGAGATGCTAATAGAATCCGGTCTGGCAGCATCGGAAGAGTAACAAGAGGATCCAATCCAGGACAAGAACAACGAGAAAGCATCGAAATACATCTCACGCGAAGTATAAGCGATGAGAAGTGCGTTGTAAGAGAAGGCATTTCTAACGGTAATTTCGTCGAACACATGGAGTGCTTGGCGGAAACGATCCTGCCTAGTGTAAAAACTGATGAGCTTTGACGCGAGGAAGTTGTCCGGCTTGATGGAGAAGACGACAATACGCGCGTGAAGCTGAAGCACGTGGAGAGGAAGTCGGTGACGGGTGAAGTGCTGGATGAGGTGACCGTACGCACCGCCGTCGACCGCCGCCTTGTTTAGCAAGCCTTGCAAGGCTCGTTGAATTTCGAATCCCAACTTCATTCATATCTAACCAAAAGCTAAACCGGAGAAATAAAACAATATGAATATATAGAGGCAATTTAACGGGCTTATTAATGGGCCTTAAAGCCCATAGTGTCGCTGTATTACAGAACGGAGTTTTGAAATCGATTTGACTTTTTTAGTTTCATGTCTTGTCTGAGAAATTATTATTGTCGAGCTTTCGGTTATAAACAGTCTCGATCTTGCTACAGTCGATCACTGAATCGTGAAATAGCTAACGAGTCATCTGAAGTTGAGAGACGAGCTCGTTCTCTGAGAGTTTTGGATATCATATCTTCGAAATCTGGTGGAGTTTCGAATCGTCAGGACCATTTTGGTTTCGTTCAGGAATTTCGACAAACAGATTCGTGGCGATTCAGAGGTCAGGCAATTTCCGAGGATTTTGATCTCTCAAGAACCAAAAATGGAGTTTCAAGCGTGCTCGAAGAAGTTATGCTGGAGGATTCTTCAAGCTCTGTCAAGCGAGATGGATGGAGTTTCGATGCTTATGGTTTATCATCCGCCGTGAGATCTTGTGGGTTGAATCGAGACTTTAGAACCGGTTCTGGGTTTCATTGTTTAGCGTTGAAAGGTGGGTTTATCTCAGATGTCTACTTAGGAAGTTCTCTGGTCGTTTTGTACAGAGATTCTGGTGAAGTAGAGAATGCATATAAAGTGTTTGAAGAAATGCCTGAGAGGAATGTGGTTTCATGGACGGCTATGATTTCAGGGTTTGCGCAAGAATGGCGAGTTGATATCTGCTTGAAGCTTTATTCAAAGATGAGAAAGTCAACCTCTGATCCGAATGATTACACATTCACGGCTCTCTTGAGCGCTTGCACGGGAAGCGGAGCCCTAGGGCAAGGAAGAAGTGTTCATTGTCAGACACTCCACATGGGATTGAAGTCGTATCTACATATCTCAAACTCTCTCATCTCGATGTACTGCAAATGCGGTGATTTGAAGGATGCTTTTCGTATCTTTGACCAGTTTTCAAACAAAGACGTTGTTTCTTGGAACTCTATGATTGCTGGTTACGCGCAGCACGGCCTTGCAATGCAAGCAATCGAGCTCTTTGAATTAATGATGCCTAAAAGCGGAACAAAGCCAGATGCAATCACATATCTAGGAGTTTTGTCATCGTGTAGACACGCAGGTCTTGTAAAAGAAGGAAGAAAGTTCTTCAATTTGATGGCGGAACACGGCCTGAAACCAGAACTCAACCATTACTCTTGTCTAGTCGATCTTCTCGGGAGATTTGGTCTGTTGCAAGAAGCCCTGGAACTGATCGAGAACATGCCAATGAAACCAAACTCAGTCATATGGGGATCTCTGCTATTCTCTTGCCGTGTTCACGGCGATGTCTGGACCGGAATCAGAGCTGCAGAGGAACGACTAATGCTTGAACCTGATTGCGCAGCCACGCATGTCCAGCTGGCAAATCTTTACGCCAGTGTAGGGTACTGGAAAGAAGCGGCGACAGTGAGGAAGCTGATGAAAGATAAAGGACTGAAGACGAATCCGGGTTGCAGTTGGATCGAGATCAATAACTATGTTTTCATGTTTAAAGCTGAAGATGGTAGCAACTGTAGAATGCTAGAGATTGTTCATGTTCTTCATTGTCTCATTGATCACATGGAGTTCCTCTAATATTCAGGGTTCTCTCTCATTAGTTTTATAGTGCATACCAGATCCAGATCTTTTCTATAATGGATCAAGTTTTGCTTTGAACGTTTTCAACATAACCTCTATTACTAATGAAAAGACTTTAATTTGTATAGTTGAGTAATATAAACACACTAATTTAATAATTAACCAGGTAATGAAATGAATGTAGCTGTATAATGCGGTAAAATGCACCAAGAGTTTCTCTATGACGTAATGTGAAGTTGAGAAACACACGCCATCAAAATTTTCTTTGGTTAATAATTAAAATTTTAAGGTACAAGTTTGCACGATTAATTCAAAATTTACTACACAAGATTCATAATTAAGGAATCGAATATAGGAAAGTGTCCAACTGGTCCTCTCTTATATACCCTTCTCCACTAATACCGCACTCAGAAGACGACGACAAAACAAAAAAGTTGCGAGAGACAGAGAGAAACAGAGACATGGATCTGAAATGGGATGATTTTTTCAACGATTACGAATGGCTGATCGTGTTTCTGAAAGGTATGGTGAAGCCAGCGGCGGCGCTCGTGGTGGTGCTTTTGGCGGTGATTCTTTCATACTCGCAGAACCTATCTTTGGAAGGAGAAATGATATACTCTGTTTCCCGATCGTTTCTTCAACTCTCTGTTATCGGATTTGTTCTTCAGTTCATCTTTAACCAAGAGAACTCAGGCTGGATCATCCTTGCGTATCTCTTCATGGTTAGTTTCAATCAAACTCAGGATCTGCTGCTCTGTTTTTTTTAATTATTCTTTTTATTTGAAATGATTTGGTTTCCGAACAGGTCTCTGTCGCCGGTTACACTGCCGGACAACGTGCGAGGCACGTGCCACGTGGAAAGTACGTGGCCGGATTATCGATCCTTGCCGGGACTTCAATTACAATGTTCTTGCTCGTCCTCCTCAACGTCTTTCCTTTCACTCCGAGGTATATGATCCCAATCGCCGGAATGTTGGTCGGAAATGCCATGACCGTCACCGGAGTTACCATGAAACAGCTTCGAGATGACATCAAAATGCAACTCAACCTGGTAAAAAAAACTATAACCAAACCAAATTCCCGGTTTAATTAGATTTTCCGGTTTATTTGATTTTGTCGTGAACCGTAGGTGGAGACGGCATTGGCACTAGGAGCAACGCCAAGACAAGCGACGTTGCAACAGGTGAAGAGAGCACTAGTGATCTCTCTGTCTCCGGTTTTAGATAGCTGCAAAACCGTTGGATTGATCTCTCTACCAGGCGCAATGACTGGTATGATAATGGGCGGGGCGTCGCCTCTAGAAGCTATTCAGCTTCAGATAGTAGTCATGAACATGATGGTAGGAGCAGCTACGGTTAGTAGCATCACGTCTACTTATCTTTGTTGGCCATCTTTCTTCACTAAAGCTTACCAGTTACAAACTCATGTCTTCTCCTCAGATTGAAACTTTTATAAATCCTTATAACAATCTTCGAAAACTTGTCCAAAAGAAACGCAACAACATTATGTCTCAAATGAAAAAACTCTTGGTAACATGAAACTTAAAAGGTTCTAAAGCAAACACACTTAAAAGAGAAAGGAACAGTCGATCCAATAGTATACATGCTACAATGCCTGCAAGCCGTGGCCATGAGCCATCAAAGTTAAGGAGACTCACTTCCTCTAGGGGAAGTGCGGTTTGGCTCGTAATCATCATCAACAGGGCTCCGGTCCTCTTTCGAACTGTCACCACCGGCTCCTACAACAGGACTGACAACAGAGTTTCTGCCATTGTCTTGGGGGCTACCACCGTCACGGTCAGATCCGACTTCCTTTTGAAGCTTTGGTGATGGTGGTGGGCTCCCGTCTATGATCTTTGGGCTGCCTTCATCATCAAGAACCGGACTACGATCTCTGGCTCTTGGCGATAGAGAGTCATCCATCCGCTTTGGACTGCGTGATCTCTCCTCCACACTCCTCTCTCTTCTTCTCACCGGGGATCGTGATCGGCTGACCATAAGGAAAATAAGAAGTCAATCAGAGAAAGCAGTTACTCGGATTCATGCTTTCAGGTTCATACATAAATCTAATGCATGTAAACACCTAAACATAAACCAAAATTTTGAAGTTTACACGGGCAAATACTAACCTGTAGCTTCGGCTACGGCTAAGACTCCGGCTTGGGCTTCTTCTACGACGAGGAGAACGGGATCTTACAGGTGACCTGGAGTAGCTTCCACTGCGCCTGCCATACAATCCAAGAAAGGGAGATGAGAAAGTGGAAAGAATAACAAAAAATGCACTTCTGAAAGAAATGTTAGTACCTAAGCTTCTTGGGGCTGTTTTTGCAGTTTCTCTCAATGTGTCCTCTCTCTCCACAACGGTAACACTTGTTCTTCCAGTCCCCTGCTGTGCAGTCACGAGCCCAATGACCATCTACACCACAGTTAAAACAGCGACCAGCTCCAGGTGGTGGGCCTCTGCTATCAAAATCCCGAGAACCACGAGGTGCCTATCATACAAACATAATATTGATTTCTAATGAGTTTGGCAAACACATTCAACCATACCTATAAACAAATGATAGAGCCTGAAAATAGAGAGCCAAACAACTCACCCCTCGTGAAAACTCCACAGTGATGCGACTTCCATCAAAGTCTCGTCCGTCCAGGTAATGTCTTGCATCATCAGCATCACGGGGATCACCAAATTCCTGATTTCGAAAATGTGAGGACAAAAGAGACCACATGCATGGTGTGTTTTCCCACATTATACATTGGTTCCGACTAAAAAACGTACTACATGACTTTTTCAAGAAATCGAAAGCTCAGGTTAAAAGGAGATTTTACTTACAACGAAAGCATAATCTCGCTTCATATCCACATCTCGCACTCTGCGGAAGAAATTGTTGGCAGAAAAGTAAGGCCATCATTACTTTAAGGTACTTCTAAACACCATTTTTGAGACTGAGTCTCCATTTCCATCAAAACACATTAAAAAATTCTACAAACAGAATCGCCAAGGCGCCCTGTCCCCTAAACACTTGGCGAGAATTTCCACCAAGTCCACCCACTCATCAAACACCTCCAGGTTAGGCAAAATCCCAGAGACCTTCAATAAGATCATTCAAGTTAAAAACATACACTAATGACTAAACCTAGTTCCACAACTTTCCCTCAAGAACACAAATATCAAAATACAGAACCAAAACTATGCCCCTCGATGCTTAATGACGACTTTCTGCATCTCTCCCTCGCACTAACAATTTTCATAACCAAGATATATAGAAAGGCGCATGAAGACTCTCATTTAACTAACCCCAACACATAGAAATCAATATGTCAAGATAAAGAAGCATTATGCTCCTCGATACTTTTAACTTTCTGCAATTGTTTCCTCGCACAATAGCAATTTACGTACTATATAACTAGAAAAATCACATTGAGACCATCATTTATTCCAATTACCGAGAAATCAAAATACTTCGTCCATAATCATAGATAGAAGAGTCAATTACCTTCCGTATCTGCTAAAAAGACGTTCAAGGTCTCGGGTCCTAGTTCTCGATGATAATCGGCCAACGTAAAGACGAGTGTTCCCATAGCGATCATCATAGCGAGGCATTGTCAAGCTACAAAATCAAAAAAAAGGGACAAAGAAACCACAGATTTTTGAGCATAACCTGTTAGAAACTATAAAACAAGAACGTAACAAAAATTCACTAACTCAAGACCTATAAAAAAGCCCCAAAGAAGACGCCATTTAGTTAATTCAGAGACAAGGAAGCGATAAATCGGAAAGACAGAAGCTAAGGAAACCATCACCGCAGATGCATCGAACCAATATAAAATCGTAATTCCGAGCAGTGAAAGCACTAAATTTCAATATGAATCATCGAATTGAGCAGAGTTTCGATACCTGGGGATTGAAGGAGAGCACTGCGAAACACGGAAGCCCTAATTTCGGAAGGAAAGGGGAAGAACAGCGTAAGGTAGCTAAAGTATGGTTTTCAAGTGTTTATAAATGGGCTTCAGACGCTGACAGAAAAAAACAAAAATGGGCTTCAGACAGAACCGACTAAATCCAACGGTAATAATTTGGTGTTGTGTCCTAAACCAACGGTAAATATCTTTAAAAAGAGATAAGAATCGATGTTGCCATATTCACCATTTTGCAATCTGTTGGGCCTTATATTAATAAGGCCCATTTAATTTGTGTAAATTGTAAAATAAGAATGGTGGTTTACAAATTGCAAGTTTTGTATGTCTCGGTATTCTTCTATGTTGCACACTCTGATCACATTTGCTTAAAGACTAATAGTAATGAGTTATCCAGACTAAACTATATATCTAGTTATGCAAATTCATTATAACAAATTGGATCCTCTAATCTTTAAAAACTTACAACATCTAAAAGTGATCAGATTTGTTATGACATCTATCTATTTATGCATAGTTTATGACATCTATCTTCTACCTTCTAGGATAAATTTTACCGTTTACCAATTCATGTTATAAACTATTCTTTGATGAACAAATCAAAGTCCGCCTATAATCCTATTTTGTTATTAAAGAAATACTAATAGCAATTAGCTTAGATTTTTATTTTCTGTTTTTTTTTTAACATTTAGCATTTTTTTTTCCTAAAGCACTTTCATTTTTTACAGAATAAAAAGAATGAAGATATATAAATATCACCGGTATTTTTCATTTCATAAATTATGACTTTATTATTCTTTAATTAATCGATTAAATATAGCAAGGACATACAATTATATAATTGAAAGAAAAAGGAAACAAAATTACAACAAACCTTTTTTCAAAAAAAAAAAAAAAA
>Ga0041059_1000202_pt1 | contig 39266 bp, 12 predicted proteins | sample AraColnosormetaG_FD_56232 | JGI IMG/M metagenome (GOLD analysis project Ga0041059, IMG submission 56232) | Arabidopsis roots microbial communities from North Carolina, USA - Col MF nosort | ecosystem: Host-associated > Plants > Roots > Unclassified | place: USA: North Carolina | collected...
AAAATAGTCACTTTTTCAAACTTAATTAGGAAAGTAGTCACTTTACTATTCATAATTTGCAAAGTAGTCACTTTTCACTGTTTGATTCGTACACTTGGATTACATCACTTTTAGTGTACAAATGTAAAGTGTACGCTGTGTATTTTTTATATACATCTGTACACTAAAAATGGTGTACAATCTAAGTGTACGAATCAAACAGTGAAAAGTGACTATTTTGCAAATTATGAATAGTAAAGTGACTACTTTTCAAATTAAATTTAGAAAAGTGAGTAATTTGCAACTTAACCCATTATTAATCTATCTCCGAAATAGCGTCGTGAAATAGATTTTTCCGAAATCTTATCTCCGAAATGTATGAAATATGTTTAAACGTTAATATGTTGGGCTTATTTTAGATATAGCCCAAAAACAGCCCATGTATTTAGGGCCGTTATTATTGAGTCTTTTAAAACGACGTGGTATTACCGAACTTAAACCTCGTCGTCGAGCTTCGAAACTCTTTTTCTCAGTTCACCTGGAAAACGATGCGTCGTCACAAGCAGACGCCATGAGAGCTTGCAGGAGTCTCTGGAGAAATTTGGAGATTTAGATGAACTCCAATCTATCTGCTGATGATAATGATAAGGATTTGGAATAACTATAAGGGTAAATACAGATTCTTCCTCTCAAATTGCCGCTCTTTCTCGTCAATCAAACGACCCCAAATCCCAGAAAGCGAAGAGACTAGCCTCTCGATCACACAACGAAGATTCGACCCAGATTTAGCTCCTATCAAGACTAGAGTTTACGTCTCTCTCTTCCATACTCTCTTTCGGCTCTATTTAAGCTGTGAGAGACTCTACGGAGCAGCAAGGACGCTCTCTGCGATGTGCACTTTCGGGGTTGTTCCGGATTCGCGTCTATGGAACAGTCTGATTCATCAATTCAATGTCAATGGTTTGGTACACGATCAGGTATCGCTGATTTACAGCAAGATGATAGCTTGTGGAGTGTCTCCCGATGTTTTTGCTCTCAATGTATTGATTCATTCTTTTTGCAAAGTGGGTCGTTTGAGTTTTGCAATTAGTTTACTTAGAAATAGAGTAATCAGCATCGATACTGTTACTTATAACACTGTGATTTCGGGTTTATGTGAACATGGTTTAGCTGATGAGGCTTATCAGTTTCTATCTGAGATGGTGAAGATGGGTATATTGCCTGATACGGTTAGCTACAATACTCTGATTGATGGGTTTTGTAAAGTTGGAAACTTTGTTAGAGCTAAGGCTTTAGTTGACGAAATCTCGGAACTAAACCTTATCACTCATACTATACTCTTAAGCTCCTACTACAATCTCCATGCTATTGAAGAAGCATACAGGGATATGGTTATGAGTGGGTTTGATCCGGATGTTGTTACTTTTAGTTCGATTATTAACCGATTGTGCAAAGGTGGAAAAGTGCTGGAAGGGGGATTGTTACTGCGGGAAATGGAGGAGATGAGTGTATATCCGAACCATGTAACTTATACTACTCTTGTTGATTCGTTATTTAAAGCAAATATTTACCGCCATGCTTTGGCTCTTTACAGTCAGATGGTTGTGCGTGGGATACCTGTAGATTTAGTTGTATATACTGTTTTGATGGATGGTCTGTTTAAGGCTGGGGACCTTAGGGAGGCTGAGAAAACATTTAAGATGCTTTTGGAAGATAACCAAGTTCCAAATGTGGTTACATATACGGCTTTGGTTGATGGGTTGTGCAAAGCGGGGGATTTAAGCAGTGCAGAATTTATCATAACGCAGATGTTAGAGAAAAGTGTTATTCCGAATGTTGTAACATACTCTAGTATGATAAACGGCTATGTGAAGAAAGGGATGCTCGAAGAAGCTGTTAGTCTTTTGAGAAAAATGGAGGACCAAAATGTTGTGCCGAATGGTTTTACTTATGGTACAGTAATTGATGGCTTGTTTAAGGCAGGGAAAGAAGAAATGGCAATTGAACTGAGTAAGGAAATGAGGCTGATTGGGGTGGAGGAAAACAACTACATACTTGATGCTCTGGTGAACCACTTGAAGAGAATTGGTAGGATTAAGGAAGTTAAGGGATTAGTCAAAGACATGGTATCTAAAGGAGTGACGCTGGATCAGATTAACTACACATCTTTAATTGATGTATTCTTCAAAGGAGGAGACGAAGAAGCTGCTCTTGCTTGGGCTGAAGAAATGCAAGAGAGAGGGATGCCGTGGGATGTTGTTTCTTATAATGTCTTAATCAGTGGGATGTTAAAGTTTGGCAAAGTCGGAGCAGACTGGGCCTACAAAGGAATGAGAGAGAAGGGTATAGAACCAGATATTGCTACATTTAACATAATGATGAATTCACAAAGAAAGCAAGGGGATTCGGAAGGTATCCTTAAGCTTTGGGATAAGATGAAGAGTTGTGGAATAAAACCGAGTCTGATGAGTTGCAATATTGTGGTTGGAATGCTATGCGAAAACGGTAAAATGGAGGAAGCAATTCACATATTGAATCAAATGATGCTTATGGAGATCCATCCTAACTTAACGACATACCGGATTTTTCTTGACACGTCTTCGAAGCATAAAAGAGCTGATGCTATATTCAAAACGCATGAGACGCTATTGAGTTATGGGATTAAACTCAGTCGGCAAGTTTATAACACTCTTATTGCAACTCTGTGCAAACTAGGTATGACGAAAAAGGCAGCTATGGTTATGGGGGATATGGAAGCGAGAGGCTTTATTCCTGATACTGTGACGTTCAATTCCCTTATGCACGGGTACTTTGTAGGCAGTCATGTAAGAAAAGCTCTTTCGACATATTCTGTGATGATGGAAGCAGGAATATCCCCAAATGTTGCAACCTATAATACTATAATAAGAGGTCTTTCTGATGCTGGGCTAATAAAGGAAGTGGACAAATGGCTGAGTGAGATGAAGAGTAGAGGTATGCGCCCTGACGATTTTACATACAATGCTTTAATCTCTGGTCAAGCTAAGATAGGGAATATGAAAGGAAGTATGACGATATATTGTGAGATGATTGCGGATGGGTTGGTACCGAAAACCAGCACTTATAATGTGCTTATTAGTGAATTTGCTAACGTTGGGAAGATGCTTCAGGCGAGAGAGCTATTGAAAGAGATGGGTAAGAGAGGAGTGAGCCCCAATACTTCGACTTATTGTACCATGATATCTGGTTTGTGCAAACTTTGCACTCATCCAGACGTTGAGTGGAATAAAAAAGCAATGTACTTAGCAGAGGCAAAAGGGTTGCTAAAAGAGATGGTTGAAGAAAAGGGATATATTCCGTGTAATCAAACTATTTACTGGATAAGTGCTGCCTTTTCTAAACCTGGAATGAAGGTTGATGCTGAAAGATTCTTAAAGGAGTGTTACAAGAAAAAGAATGCTCGTTCCTCAAATTCGTGAACGTGGTAATTCTGTTTCATCCTTCCAATACTAGTCTCCTCCTATTTTCAGTTGCAACTTTACTCAAATGTTTCATTTTCTCAGATATATACTACAGTAGCAGATTTGGCTCCAAACAGGACACCTAAGCAATTGTGAATCTGTGATTCCGCAATTGGGTTAGTGCTGGTAAGATTATGGTGCACCATAGTACTTCTTCACATTGTAATTCAGGATATCTTTATTCTTTGTTAAATCAAATTGCACGAGCCAAAACTATCTCCTGAAAATACCCTTTGAATTTCATTGTAGCAGAACGGCGATGGCAGCTGCAGAGCAGGCAAGACTTATGATCTAGCTGGTTTCTGGATGTAACTAGTAACTAGGCTGTTCTAAAGCGACATTGCAGAAGAGATCTCTGATTATTAATGGATGTGCCTTTGTGCAGCCTTCTCAGATCACACCCTGGTCTAGTTGAAGAAGACAGGAAGAATGAATTCATGTTTGGTCTGGTCATGGAAGCCATACCCGAGCTTGGAGCTCGTGATTTCCTCAGGAGAAGGATAGAAGCTTTTGGAATGATTTACTCAGAAAAAAAAGGAACCGAGGATATGGAGTCAGTGAACACAAGACTGTTCTCAATCCTGCTTCTTGCTTGGGAAATCCACACTCACAGTTGTTTCTTTCATTCAGAAAGTCATCAATAAACCATAACAAAGGAATTGAAATATGAATTACCAATATGATTGATATCTCAAATGAATAATTTATTTCCTTTTGTATTACAGAGTGTCAGAATCAGAGATTCCTTTTGAGATCCAAATTTTTTCAAATTGATACAATAATCAGAGAGGTTTGGATTCAAATAAGAACAAAAACTCCTGCAGTTTTAGCAATCAATAAGTGAGCTGCTACTTATATTCTGTAACCGCCTTGAGCTCCAACTAGCTGTTGTAGGAGAAGACGGTAGAATAATCGTCGGAATCCGCTTGCTTTCTTCCACAAAAGGAAAGTCTGTCATGTAATGAAGACCTCTGCTTTCATGTCTAGCTAACGCGCTGCTCACCACAAGCTTAGCGCAACAGAACAAGTTTCTCATCTCACAAGCTTCAAGAGCTACCACTGTTTGTTCCCATCCATGTTCAAACAAAAATGTTTCCCATTTTGCTTCTAGCTCTGCGATTTTCCTCTCAGCAGTGGTGAGCCGAATTGTCGATCTGACAATACCAACATACTTCCACATTACCTCCTGAAGCTCTCTTCTCACTTCTTTAGTCAAAGCTATAATCTTTGCTATTACTTCATCTCCTAGCAATCTAGCTGTCGCAACAACAGGCCTTGTCCATTTCTCTGATGCGCATACATCAAGTCTTGTGCGTTTCATGAGCTCAGTCGAAGGCTGAACAGCCCGTCTCGCGAAAACCAGAGCTTCTAAAAGCGAGTTACTAGCAAGACGATTTGCCCCGTGGAGGCCTGTACATGCTACTTCACCTGCTACAAACAATCCAAGGACATTGGTTTCGCCTTGTAAACCAGCACGAACTCCTCCACACATGTAATGGGCTGCAGGGACAACCGGAATAGGCTGACGGGTGATATCCAGACCGTGTTTAAGACATTCAGAAGCTATGTTCGGGAAATGGGCAAGAATCTTTTCTCTTGGCTTATGGCTTATGTCAAGTAACACATACTTTTCGTTTCGTTTCTTAAGCTGGTCATCAATACTTCTTGCAACCACGTCTCTTGGAGCAAGCTCAGCTCGTTCATCGTAAACAGGCATGAATCGCTCCATTCCTAGATTATAGAGGATGCCACCATCACCTCTCACCGCCTCGGTGATGAGGAACGCGTTTTCCCTAGCAGTTTGTAGTTTGATGGGAAGACCTTCGTCGGCTAGGGCAGTAGGATGAAACTGCACAAATCTAACCAAAAACAAATACAAAACATAAGTTTATTGTCAACAAGTTTCTTCAGTCGGTTTTTCGGTGTTCACTTACTCCATATTTGAGATCACAGCTTGAGCTCGATGAGCCATCGCCATCCCATCTCCAGTAGCCACCTATACAAAAACCATGTCGATAATTAAAATGGAGCATAATATATCACTTTTAGAGAAATATCATTGCGACTAGCACAACCGAATTTAGCAAAAAAATGTACTCTATGACTAAAATCTCTTTGTTTCTGCAACTGTTTGAACTATTAAATCTAAAACTCTAATGCAGTATGTTTGTGTATACCCGTGATAATTTCGACATTTTCTTTTGTATTCAAGGGATAAATCACATTACTTAATCAAAGTTTCATTTTTGGATATTTCCCATAAACACACAAAACTGTTGTGTTGATCCTGCACATTCTTTCTTCTGATAAAATTGGTAAAATGAAACTTCCATAGAGCTTTGTTAAAAAGAGAGTCTATAGAAAATGTTACCAGAGGATTTGTGGTTGATGGATAGATATGCCCAGCTCCACCTGAAGCAAGCAATGTCACCTTCGATATAAAGCGTACTACCTGAAGAAACATGAGTTTTTTTTACATTACAATCTAAGATATAAGGTGAATGATCAAACCACCAGAAACAAGATCTTTGTGTACCTCATTAGTTTTGATATTCAAAGTGTCCACACCATGACAAACTGTGTTCAAGCCATCCTGTTAAGATACAAAAAGATATGATCTGATAAGCCAATTGATCATATATGCACATGTGTTTTTCAAGGGTGTGAAGTGGAACCTGAGAAGTGAGCAGATCGATTGCAAAATGGTGTTTGAAGACAGATATGTTGGGATCATTAAGTACAGCTTCAAGTAAAGCTCTCTCAATCTCTCTTCCTGTCATATCAGCAGCGTGAACGATCCTACAATGCGAGTGACCACCCTCTCTGGCCAAATGCAAATTTCCATCCTCGCCGTGATCAAATGATGCTCCCATTGCAATCAGTTCACGAATCCTTTCAGGCCCTTCAGTACACACAACCTGAAAAAGAACATTCAGATACAGAAAAGTGAGACAGGTTTAGACCATTACAAAATGCTTATGCACGAGACTAACACAAGCACTTATCAAACAGTTTTGAGGTAATGATCAGCAACAAAGGGAACTTACTCTTACGGTTTCTTCATCACAAAGATGAGCACCAGCGACCATAGTGTCCCGCATATGACTTTCAACAGAATCCAAAGGGCATAACACAGCACTAACACCACCTTGAGCATAGTTTGTGTTACTCTCATGAGGCTCATCTTTGGTAATCACTGCGACTGTTCCTTGCTTTGCAACTTCTAAAGCATAACGCAGACCCGCTACTCCACTACCAATCACAGTGAAATCATAATACTTTGTTGAAGAAGATACCGAAACAGCCCTGATAGGTTTTGAGGTCTCACTGATGGGGGAAATACCACGAGAGTAACAACCACATCTCTCAGCTTTTAGAGCCTTAAATACCCCACTTGACCTATATGCACACAGAGATTATAAAAGTTTGAGTCCAGCATGAGAAACTATAGGTCTAACTAGTTAAAGTTCTACATGAGAACAAAGAGCAAAATCATAAATGAGAAACATGAACCTCAAAATGCCAATTGCTACACAAAAGGGACAAAATTTGGGATTAAAGATTAAAAGAAGTGATACCAAGAGGGCTCTTTGAATGGATTTGCCATGAAAGTAGAAGCAGAACTCCATGAAAAAGCTTGTCCCCTGTAAACCTGCCCCGCAAGATAGAAATTATGAATGTTTCCAGTAGAAACATGAGCCGCCATTTCCGACCTTAAAGCTCCTACAAAAACATGAAGATTGTTGTCATAAGAAAACATCATCAAAACAAAACAAGAAACATTCTTTCTGTACAATATAAAATCAAAATGCATAGATCCATCATCCATGATGCTCAAAATCCAAAATTTGATTGAAGAACGATGAGAATTGAGGACAATGTGTTACTCAAAATCCAACAATAACCTTTTTTATATCGAAACTTCTGAAATGAACAACGATAGAAAAAAAGACATAAGAAATATCGCAACCGTTGTCTGAATTCTGGAATTTAGGAGCAGAGGAAAGAATTAAAAAAAAATGTGTAGACTAGATCACACAAAATTCAGAATCTACGTTGAAATGAAACCAAGTAATGAGAAACGCAGAAATCTTACGGAATCACGGGAGGGAGCTCTCTGATCTAAGCACGAAACGGAGAACCCACGCGAGTGTAGATCAATAAAACGTGATTCAGACTTGATTAAAAAAACGACTTTTCGCAAAGAAACAATCAAAATTACGACGAAGAAGAAGAAGAAGAGGAGAAGGAAATGAACGAAGACAACACAAATTCTGGTAAGAGTGTTTTATGTGGTTTGGTCGTCGAGAAGAGTCCTTGAAATTCGCGCCTTCGTTTTGTGTATGGGAGCCTCCCCCAAGTGGTGTTGTTGGTCTTTCTTTATTCTTCTCTTTTGTCACTTTTTATGTCTTTGGGATCTTCATTTTTCATTGGCCTTCTTCAGTTTTTCTTTTATCACATAAAAAAAAAAGTACTTCTATGAAATAAACTTTTAATAAAAAATGGAATTTATTACTGAGTTAAAAAAAATTGGAATTTATTACTAGGCGTGGATTTTTAAAAAATTAGTGTATAAGATGATAATTTACTTATAGAATATTTCCCAGCTTTCTTCTACAAATATACACATTAATAAAGCCATTGACCCTACAAATATTCAAGTTTATTAGCCCTGTGGTTCATAATTTTTTAATATTAAGAACATTTATATATAAATAACAACGGTAGCTCAAGATGTGTGACCATGATTTTCCAAAACTAAAACTAAAAAAATAAATAAAGCAAATTAAATTTAAAAGAATTCTAACAACTTGTATAGAACTTTAAATATGTGTTCATACATGCACCAAGCATGACCGACTAGAAGAATCATGGAAAAAGAACATTCACTTTTCCATGACTCGTGGCCAATGCAAATCTCCAACGGCCACAACTATTTATTTCTATAACTATAATTTCTGGAAAAAGAAAAAAAAAATGGAGAAAAACTATTTGGATTTTGGAGTCTTCTTTTGAGTCTTTTTTTATACTTTTGATTTGTAAGTGGTGGCTTCTGAATTTTCCATCAGACAACTGAAAAAAACCTAACGAATAATAAAAATCAATAATATAAGACCGAATTATGATAACCATTCAAATGACAACTGAAAGAAAACAAATTAATTAAATAATAAAATTTCAAAAACCACGAATGCAATTTAAAAGGGAAAATGTTGGCATTTTTATGGCTATCATAATTTCCTTCTTTTCTAACTAAACATAGTGCTAATGGTTTGCTTAACTAATCAGGTATAACATCCACAATTGATGACATCCTCATTTGCTTCTATCGGAATAAACTGATTATCATTTGCTTCATCATCTTTAGACCTATGCTATTTTGGACCAGTCATGGTGTTGATGTATGCATCAAGGATGGCCTTATAACTAGAATCATGGGGAAAAAAGAACAATCACTTTTCCATGAGCCTTGCTAAATCTCCAATGGCCACAATTATTTTATTTTCTACAAAACTTACTGGAAATCACTTTGAGTCTTTTAGTTTTGACTACCGTTTTTAAGGGGAGAGATGACTTCTTCTGGATTTTTTATCGGACAACAAAAACGAATAATTAAAATTGGGCTTTTGAAAGGCGGGCCCAATACTGACCTAAGATTTTGCATGGAAATAAGCCCTGGATTTTCCAGAGGCCTAAATTAAACCCGAATCATCATGCAATTAGAATTGTTCAGCCCATAAATTTTTAATTTTTTCACACACATGAGCCGATGGCATTTCGTTGTGCTTCTTACTGAATTTCACGTCACGACTAAAACCTAGAAAATCAGCGAAACACATTAGCAAATACTAATGTTCGTCTCGTAGTTAGTCAATATCTTATTGGTAAAACTCGCACATATGTAAAAGAGCAGTGTCCTAGTTGTTCCTTCTAATGATATAAGATCATTTCCGCAAATCAAATTGCAGTTTCACCACGTAAATTAATGATAGAACCTCAACAATATAATTAGTATCAATAAGAATTAGCTATATTTATCATATTATATAATTAACATAAATAAAGTCTATTTAAATATATCATTTAGTTCGTAGCATAAATCATTACATGATTTTGAAAAGATGGTAAACTTGTGAATCACAAATTCCTTGGCCATGTATAGAATATCAAACCTGATATTAGAATCAAACAAAATTAAATGATAAGATTGTGAATAAATGAGTGTTAGGTACTTAGGTCCATCAAATTCCTCAATCATACATTCTACGACATAATTAATTATAACATTTATATGTAAAAATACACACTCCTCTTATATAGTTATGACAATAAAATGTTGTATATAAAATTACTACCCCTCTTATATATTGCCTCAACTTCCAGCGTTAAGAGTTTAATATGTCTAGAATTTTAAATGTGCCAGCTATATCAAAATATCATTGCCTCTGTTTTTCTTTCATTAGGAAGAAATATTTTTTTTAAAAAAACCATGTACAAGTATCATTGGATATGTGATATGCCCAAATAGATCATTCGAATTTTGTATGCAGAAAACTCTAATTCTTAGTTATGGATGCAAAATATTAATTATGGATCTTATTATTATTGTTTGTCATATTGCTGATAAGATTACTGATATAGTCAATTACTGAAAAGAAAATCATTTTGTTAATCTTGAATAAATAAGTCAGCAAAACAAGATGTACAATAGCAAAAATATCAACAAAATAAATTCTTTTTTTTCAAACAAAGTTAATATTTGCTTACAACACAGATTGGAAATTTCAAATATCCATCGCACATGCTATGTGACAGAAAAAAAATATGAACAATATACGTGATTATAAATTCAATAATCAATAGTAATAGTATCTATACGTAAATTAAAGATATTTGGTGGGGGCACAGAGATCAAGAAATTTTAATGATAAGAGAAGGAGCTTCTATTCTCTCTTTCTTTCTAACAATAACACTGTTTTTTTTTCCCCGTGAAGAATCCTAATCCCAAGAGAGTCAAAGTGTCAAACCATCTTCTAATTGAATATCTCCCCTAACTACAATTCCTAACTCTCATGCCACTAATCAATTACTTATTGTACATTTTTCTTTTTTTAATTAGTAACCAAATTTACAAAATTAACTCTAGGAAATCGTTTAATCCAAGATTCCCGGACGTTGGTCCAAGGGTATCACTCTACAAAATAATTATAAAAAATGACGAGGCATTTCATTTTCTAATCAATGTATTTTCTGATAAAGGATGTCATATAAACTTGGTATCTCATAAATAAAGTATCTAAACTTCAAAACGAACAACTACTATTACTTGATGAAAATAACAACACTATTATAATTAATGGTTAGTTGAGAAACAATACATAAAAAATTTGATGGAACTATGAGAGCCAGCCAGTTACTATCCTTCTCACCTTCCAATGGGTTGCGGCAAGAACCTTCACAACCTCCTTTATATTTGCGATGTGTATCTAGTCTTTTGCAATGGTCTCAAAACACTTTGGGTTTCATAAGTTTAACTATAATGGTGTCCCTGATATTTTCGGTCTAATATCTCTTAAAAAAGAAAAATACTTATGATTCATTTCAATTAATCAAGGTTCAAGAAGATATATAAACACTAGCCCTGACACATGAAACTTCGATGCCGAAAAGCTCTAAGATCAAAGCCGAATCTTTTTAAAACATACACGTGATTTTTGTGTCTCCCAAGACCATCTTAACCGGTCCATGTTTTCATGTTTTAGTTAGAAATCTAGATTAAGTCATTAAACTAATCCGTATCAGTAATTACCAGCTTGCATCTCAGAAGTCCATTATTATTTACATATCATCATCACATGCTAGACACAATCAATACCTTATGTCAATATCTAAAATAAGTCTATAATCATTAATACTTGTATTTATACCAATAGTATATCGTTTATTAAATATTATTCATACTTTATACATAAATATTCCACTAGGTTCTGAACTTGTAGTACTACTATTAATAACTCCGTCAAATAACTACTCAAAAGAACCTCTTTATCTCTCTCGTTTTATGATCTCTCTCGTCTATCATTCAAAGAAACAAAAAGAATGAGAAAGAAAGTAAGTAGTAGTGGTGACGAAGGAAACAATGAGTACAAGAAAGGTTTGTGGACAGTAGAAGAAGACAAAATCCTCATGGATTATGTCAAAGCTCATGGCAAAGGTCACTGGAATCGTATTGCCAAAAAGACTGGTCTCTTTCCTCTCTATCTCTCTCTCTAATCGTATTGACATAATTTATGAATTCTTTGTCACATGATTTTCTTTTACGAATGGTTTAAAGTTAAGGTTCTATATATTATATATGTTATTTTAGATTTAACTTTTAATCTATGTTAATAGAGTCCATATATCGCAAAAGCAACTTGAATCAGGATATTTATCTAGGGTCACCTTTTTGTTGTTTTTATTTTTATGAATTAAGGTCCTCAGTTAAATAATTGTATATGTGTGTTAGGTTTAAAGAGATGTGGAAAGAGTTGTAGATTGAGGTGGATGAATTATCTCAGCCCTAATGTGAAAAGAGGCAATTTCACCGAGCAAGAAGAGGATCTTATCATTAGGCTCCACAAGTTGCTTGGTAATAGGTATAACTTCATTTGCTCAAAATTAGTTTCTCTACTCAATTAATCATAAAAACAGCTATTTCTATCCATTTTGTATCAAGTTAAATAATCATAAATATTCGTGATTGTCTTCACAAACTTGCTTGGTAACACATGTTTTTATTCTCAAAATTTCAATACATTATATTTCACATGATAATTATATTGTTTATCTGTGTGTTTAATTAGGTGGTCTTTAATTGCTAAAAGAGTGCCGGGTCGAACGGATAATCAAGTGAAGAACTATTGGAACACGCATCTTAGTAAGAAACTCGGAATCAAAGATCAGAAAACCAAACAGAGCAATGGTGATATTGTTTATCAAATCAATCTCCCGAATCCTACCGAAACATCAGAAGAAACGAAAATCTCGAATATTGTCGATAACAATAATATCCTCGGAGATGAAATTCAAGAAGATCATCAAGGAAGTAACTACTTGAGTTCACTTTGGGTTCATGAGGATGAGTTTGAGCTTAGCACACTCACCAACATGATGGACTTTATAGATGGACACTGTTTTTGATGTGTTTTCTGCTTTTGTTATTTTAGTATTCGTTTATGTTTTGTTATTTTCAAAGCTGATCAAACACTAATACATCAACAGTCTTAGATTAAAAGTTGTTGATGTGGTAGTGTATGATTGGCTAAGTCTATTAATTAGGTGAACTTTCTTGGGTTAACTCTAATGTATATGCTTAAAAACTCTATATGCATCGATTAATGTTTTAAATGTTTCTTCAATTTCTTCCTAAGCAAAATTTTGGATTTTCTTTTGTGAATTGTTCATATAATCTTATTAAATGTTGGTTCAAGATATAAGCTAAAATTAAAAGAGTCGAACGATAACGGTAGGTTAGAAGGAGTATAGTTTATTTTTATTTTTATTTTACTTTGAGACGTACGTCCCTTAATTAATCTTCAAATTTGAAAAGAAGAAATTTCCAATTAAGTGGATACTACTACGTACCTTTTTGTCAACTAAATTTCGATTGTAGTTAAAACGATGCTAATGTGTATGTAAACGAGAAATTAGACAGAAACCTTGATTGCCCTGGCGAGTTTACTTGAAACGAACAAAATTAATACTAGTCAGACAATATAATGGGTCAAATTGTCACACTTCCCTAAAAAATTCTATAAATTGCTATGACAAAGCTGTCCCCCTTCTTAATAGTTTAATTTATGTTCTGTGTCTTTGGTTTTTAATATGTTCTTTGAAAGCTTGTCCCCCACTCCTTCCTTGATTATAATTGCTCAGACAGTTATATACAATGCATGAAACTATAGTAGTATATATATTCTAATTCTAAAGGAAGGTTTTCGATTATCGACATGGGGACATGTTGGTCATGTATAAGTATAATGGAAATGAAGAGGTTAGTATCAATCTTAATGTATACTATAGTAGCCATATCTCTAATCAAGACAAACGGTTTTAACATTTTTAATATAGATAGTACAACGCAACATTCAATGAAAATAGCAAAATAACATTTCCATTTCTCAAATTTTCGTTTGACAAATAAATAAAATTTATACGATTTTGTTATTCTCTCGTGTTGTAAATCAAAGCAACTTCAGCAAAACGATATCTGTGAAAGTAAACATGATTTATTTATTTATTTTATAACTGGATAATGAAGGAAAAGAAGCTCATCGCAAGTAAATGTATACCATTACAAGTAGCAATTAAATAAGAGTAAAACATTTATATATGAAGATGCTGATCATGATGATGACGACGATGATGATGTTTGTGATGGTGGTGGTAGCGATGGTGATGGTGATGTGTTAGTTCATATAGAATGAACGGGGGAAATTCCAAACTGGAGCTCCCAAAGCTCAAAGGAGCCATTAACAAAGTCATAGTAGCCTCCCTTCAAAGCAAGTGTTCCTTTCACAACTCCTTCTCTCACAAATGGATATGTCAATAGGTTTGCTAGTGACACATTCACTGCCTCCTGCAATATTCATACATTCATATTAGAAAACATTTCCGATAAAGATAATTTAATTATCCAATATTTATATTTTTGTTAAGGTTGATGACTATCTATGATTCTAATGAATAAATAAAGTGTTAACTGAAAAAATAAATGGAGTATTACGTACCCTTTCGCATCGGCCACATTGGTCTTCAAATGCTGAACTTTCACTTTCTGCCAAAACTTTTGACTTTGCTGGTAAACAGATTTTGACCCAATCCTCTATGAAGTCACTGCAATTAAAGTAAACATATCATTATAACTACCCACAAAAACACTTTGTTACCATTTCTCCTAAAAAGTAAATCTTGTGAAACAACTTTGTTATAATTTACTAGTTTATAAATGTCAAACATAGAAAATTTATTACGTAGAGTTGTTTCCGTCAAGAGGAAATGACATAAGCCCCTTGATGCCACCACATGCACTGTGCCCTATCACCACAATGTTTTCCACCTACATTCATAAATTTTCAATAAACATCAACATATGTATTGATGGATAATATACTCACATCACATAAATCACAACACACTAAATACAGAACGGCCCAATAAGGCCCATATACTCATCGCCTTAACCGGAGTAATAAGTAACATTGATACATATAAACTAACATGCATCCTATGAGTCAAGCAAGTTTTAGGAAAAAACACAAAACAATCTAAAGAGAGAAGAATGTATATATTGATTATTGAGGGAGAGATTTTGACCTTAAGGTGCAAGACAGCGTATTCAATGGCGGCTCCAACTCCTGCATATTTGACCTGTAATTATTTTTATAAAGGAAAAAAAAAACAGAAAAGCCATGTTATGACTTCATAAGTCAAAATCAAAGTCAAACACTCTGTTTGAGTCAGAATGTTCAAGAATAAATTAGCGATGTAAATTAATGTAGTGTATAAAGTGTTTACCTTGTCAAAAGGAGGAACCATATTGGCGATATTACGAACCACGAAGGCATCTCCAGGATGGAAGTCTAGTACGTGTGATGGGCACACTCGTGAGTCCGAACAAGCAAACACCATGTACTGCACAATTCATAGTATATGACCATATAATATGAGTCCAAAAGAAAAATCTAACATATTCATATAGAGATAACTATATTTTTCATCAACTGCTTTATATATTTTTCTTCTTATTTTTGTTTTACCTTTGGGCTTTGACCTTTGGCGAGCTCACCATACAAAGCAGGATTGGTCCTGCAAAGAAATTATAATATATATCATTAAGTTTCAAATGATGACTTGATTTTATGTTATTATAGTGGATGTATGTTAACTATAACAAAAATTAAAAGCACAATATTTATATTACTCGTATTTCTCCTTCTTGAAGGTGACGAAGCCTTCCTTAATTCGTTCGACGGGATCAAAAGATTTGCTGTCCGATGACGAGGCTGCCTGAAGCTCCGCCGTGATCTTCTTCACCTTGGCCGCAGCTACATCCTTCAGATCATCCTTCTCACTGCTCGTATATTTTTGTGATATAAAATTCAATTTTTAAAAATCCTATTAATTTTCAATTACTAGTATATGTAATCAGTCTCTCAGTTTACAAAAGTCTTCTATAAGTTTCCAATATCTTCAATATTTTACTTACATGAGAAGCTTCTTGAGAGCTTCGATGGCGTCTTCATATGATTCGTTTCCCATCCTTCTCAGTTCTGTGCAAGTCATTGACACAAACAAATTATTTATGATAAAATGATTCACTTTCCAGAAAAATCAAGTTTTCCTTACCTTAGCTAAAAAAATAATTAACTAGGATGAAAATGAGTGAAAAAGTATAATAGTAATGCTTAAAATAGTAGTTGTATCTATCTTATAGTAAATAAATAAACAGAATAATAAACAATTTTTGACTATCTGATTTCTAGTAATATGCCAGATTTAATTCCATAAATAAAGATAAAATTTATATTAAAATTTGAAATATATTAAATTTTAGTATTTATAGTCAAATTTATAAAGATTTTGTTTTATCATTTTGAATTTTAGTTTTATATATATGTATGTATATATATATATATTAGATTATATTTTTAATGTATAACTTTGGATTTAACTCCATATCTAAACTTTACTTCTAAAATTGTAAAAGGTAAAGATTGCTCACACAATAGTATGGCCATTACCTAGTAAATAATTAACCGCCAATTTATGTTGAAAACAGAGAGACCGAATTTGGTTGTGAATTAACTAATATTAATGACGAACTACAACACAGCTTTACTTTTATAAACACACCCATTCAATAACATATAGTCGTTTTTTTTTTGTATACATCTACGTATTAGTAATGACAATAATTACACGTGGCTAACTTTGAATGGTTAAGAGCTTAATTGAGACTTTCAGAGGTAGGGATGTGATGGACAGATAGTGGGAATGTGGCTTTTTCATAGTAATGATTTTTTTTTATTTTTTCATAGTAATGATTTTAAATTTTTAATGAATGTGTTTTGCTTTAGTTCTTTTTTTTCCCTCACTATAAAGATTCTGAGTTTCTTATATATATTTTTTAAAACCCTCGTTCATCACGTTAAATATATAAAAAAAGCACTAATTGTTTAATTATTAGAAAAATTAAGAAATAGAAACATGAGAATGTTCCAAGATTGTTGGAAGTTAGGCAAAATATACACGTACACTCACACTCACACTAACCTCTCTCTTACGTGATTCACCAACAAGTTAACAAGCATCAACCATGTATATGAAACACTATAAATTATTATTTATTGTTTTCGATTGTGATAAAAGTTAAAGCGTGTTATAGTAGAAATCAAATACGAATCCAAATGATAAGCTCCATTCAGATATCCTTAGCTATATACATCCCTACAAATTAACTTCATTCACATATTTAGTAAAGAATTACAAATACTCAAAACCCTTTTACGACGTATACATATTAGATTCTTGTTGATAAAAGAAAGAAAGAGAAAGGGAATTGTATAATTTATATACTATACCAAGTTTGAAGTGGCTGAAGCAGGTGCACCGAAAACAAGCTCCGTTTGCGGATAAATGGAACGGGAAGAGGAAGAGGAGAGACAGGCGATGAGAGGGACGAAGAGAAGGATATTTATACTACAAACAAGAGTAATAGCTAGTAATATTGTAAAATTAAATACCCTTTGAAAGAAGATAATGAAAACGAAAGGTGAGGTGCATATATAGAAAAGTGTCTTTCTTTTCTTGTGGTGGAATAAAGAACTTCTCTTAAAACTTTTATCTCGATCATTAATATTTACGTAAAACAGTAAACTTGGCAATTTGGTAAAATAAAATTTTAAAGGTGTATAAGGTTTTTGAGTCAGAACAAGGAATCAAATTGTCGGGGTTGCTTAGTAACATCCAGTTAATCCTCATACTAACTTCTGATATTAACAAAACGGATTTACTAAGTCTAATATTTCAAACATTAATATATGCAAAACATTTCACATATTTGTACAAGAAAGTACCTCTAGATTATAATTATTATGACTCAAATGGTATCATATCAACAAGTTAAAAGGAAACTATTTCGGTCTTATCATTTTTTCGTTTGAGTGTATCACACTAATGTTCTGTATAGCCGCTAAAGCTATTATCAAAATTGGTCCAAACGTAGGGAAAATATTGATCGAAAGTTGAAATTTTCTCGGATTAAACCAAAAAAGGCAAAAAAAAAACCAAAAAAAAAAACAAGTGGTGGAGATGTAGAAGGGATTGATGGGTGTGGATTATATAGTGGATAAGATCCTATCACCAAGCGAAGGCTATACTTATATCTTTGATTTTCTTGCTAACCTTATCTAAATAAAGACCATCACTTTGTGTCTCTATATCTGTTTTACCTGTTTTGTGGCTTTTGAAGCAGATTGGAGAGTCGTCTCTGAGTCTGATGAGCCATTTCGAGAAACTGTAGTCCAAAAGGGGACCATGTTTACAGAGCAAGGAACATGTAGAGCTTCTTTACAAAATTGAATTTTTTATGAGAACACAACATCTTTGTACAGATTATTACAAACAACTTAATTATACTATCAAGAAGAAGTAAATTAAGAAAGAGATTGTAATGACGAAAAAAGAAGAAGAAGAGAACTAAACTATAGTAAAAACGACGAAGCTAACATCTACATTTTATGATTACACATGCAATTTCTCCCGTATCTCCGCCTCTTGTTGATTAAACAAAAACATCGGATACTTGAAGAGCTTCTCTATTTCCTCTAGGGAAGGGAGAGAGGAGAAATGGAGTATGTGCATAGGGTTTGATTCGCTACTTATATCATATGTATTATGTGGGAGGATGAAGAAACTATGTCGACATTCTCATATCATTATATGTCAACAGTCTTGTCTTTACTTGCTTTGTTGCATGAAAAACGAATATTAAGAAATTCTTATACTCCCAATTCCTTGTTTCCAGGCACTTACTTAATAGCAGACTAGGCACAACAAGTGGACTAATTAAGAGAGAATGTTGATTGTTGTGGCTCAAACTGAACAGAACTGATTTCTCTAGTCAAAAAGTTTTCCATCTTGGAAGTCAAGAGGGAAATTTCACAATACGTGCTTAAAATAGGCAAGCGCAATCTAGACATGACGAATAGACCTTATATGTCTGATGGCAGCCAAGCCATGTTACTTGAATTGCAAGGAAAGTGGGGAATGAACCAAGAAACATCAGAAAACTATTACCAAACTGAGTTAACACCGAATCTTTTCCTGTTAAATAGCCACCATCATTCTTGGTTAACAAGATATACATGCATCAAAGCTATAGTCTATGTTAGAATCCCCTGTTTAAACTACTAAACCCTAACTAAAGACCTAATTAGCACATTGGAAACTGACCTAGACCGAGAACTGAAGAGCTTGTGACAATGAATCACCAGAGAGTTCTTACTCTTGTTGTATCACCGAGATCATTGATTTCTTCAAGAATGCAACTGGACAAAACGATCCCCTTCGTTAAAATATTCTCTATTTCTTCGAAAGTCTTACACTTTGCACAACATTTCAGTGGAAAAGTAAAAAAGACAAAAAACACAAGTGAATTTAATATCACCAAAAAGTATTACATGGTCAAAAGAGAAAATTAAAAATCAAACGAGGACCTCTTTGTGAATATGCACACTTAAATAATAAAATTAGGAAATAATCAAACATTCGTTAATTACGGAATCTACCCATCCCGGCGAAAACGCCGATCAAATCTTGCCTGTAAGGTAAGTAAGACTTTCTTCTCTTATCCACATCAGGCTTATACGCCGCCGTTTTATTCCTCCCTTTCACTACCAGAGAGCCGTTTCCACTCGTCGAAATCGAAGATCCCTCGCCGCCGCCATCGCTGTGGCTTCTCCTTAGAAGATCCTTGAAACTGCACCGTTTAGTTGCGCTCACGGTCGAAACGGCTCCGTCGCTGTGGCTTCTCCTCAGAAATTCCTTTATACGACACCGTCTCGAAGATCCTTTACTCTTCAAGCTATCGTCTCTAGCCGGGGATCTGATCGGACTCCAGAAACAGTAGAATTTGCTCGGAGAAATGTTTTCCGAATCGTCAGAATCCGACGATGAAAGTGATTCCGACGGCGAAGTTAGAGATGGAGGATCAACACTCCATCCACCGTAGAAAAGATTCTTCGAGGTGACTCGATCGTCTGCCACGTCATCGTCGTCGGAAGAGCGCTTAAAAGTCGTCGTCATCGTTGAGAAATGAAAGAGGCTCTCGTCACCTAACGGTAATGTTTCGAACTCGAATTCTTTGTCGTTTTCGCCGTCAACTTTAACGGAATAATAACTCTCGGACTCACGTATAACTCTAACGGCGGTTTCGACTAGGTCACCGGAGGCGTAGAAACTGAAGCTAGGGCTAAACGACACAGTAGAAGATAAATCTTGCATTGTACTCATGATGTGCTCGTCGCAGTTTGGGTGATAAAATTCTGTATTCTTGACTCTCTCTGTTCATAAACTTGGACTCTCTCTCTGTGTGTTGTATATATATATAATATGGGAATCAAATGTGCTTGCGTAAGTGTGTACGTATATAGAGAGATGTGAATGTAGTAGTTGCTTTACTTGTGCAGCAAGAGGAGGCGGCTTTGACAAGGAAACGTGATCTATTTCTGTCTTTGTTTAAGGTTTAATTATCGTATTTAAAATTTTTAATCATCGAGTTTTACGGAAATGCCGCGTCAAGGCTGACGACTTAGGGGATATAAAAAAAAAAAGACTTAGGGGAAATATGAATTAGAAAAAGACATACTATAAACTAAATTATTAGTTTTGATCCAAAAAACAATTCTCAGGGATATGAAATATCTTAGTATAGTTATCAAATTTTAGATGGATGAAACACTTAAAACTTTTGTTACGCCAGATGCTCAACATTTTATGATTAACATCCAAAGGTTTTATCAAATTTTGTTCTGTTGAACGTAATTCCAAATCACAACTACTTTGCAAAATCTACCAAAGTATTTCCGTTTTAAATTGTTATTCTAATTTTGTTTGTTTCAAACAGTATTTTGAAAGAGAATGAGTTTGTTTGACAAAATAAATAAAAGGAAAAGAAAGAGAATGAAGTGTTTTTATGGACCCTCCTTACTAGTATTATGTTATGCATTCTTGATTGACAAGTTGGGCATAAGAAAACAAGCATAAATAATTAGTCCACTTGTGAATATCCATTTTCTTCGAACAAGAACATTGGATCATTTTTGAAGATTAGATTGGCATGTTCTCGAATACAAACATATATATCTTAATTATGTATAAAGATATTTTGTTGGAAAAAATTCGCTTATAACAATATCTCGTTCGTTATTGAGTTATGAAATGAAATCTCTTAGATTGTTTGTTTGGCCAACCATCATATCGCTCACTGAACAATCTGTGTGTTTCTTATAAATTTTTTATTTTTTATAATGAAGTATTGTCGTCGTTTCCTAACAGTAACGTTGAAGCATAATACAAATCAAAAATATATTCTAAAAATTTGTGACCATAGTGATAATCTGCAGTGGTACAAAATGGATGTATATCTCTTAACTTTGTAAATGTTTTATTTCTTGTTTCTAATCGTTATTTCGAGGTCTGATTTTGTAATCTAAATCTTACTATTAATGAAATATGTACATCATTCTTAAGTTTATTAAATAGAAAGAGAAAATTATATGGTACACTAAAAAATAGTTTAATACAAACTATTATAAATTTTTTAATAAGGTGAAAATTTCAGCAGATAGTACATGAAATGTTTCTATCACATATGACATATGGTAGATTGAATCGTCTGCTTTATTATTGTAAATTGCATATTACATTGTTTATTGAACATAGTAGATTTTGTGAATATTATTTTTCACTATAATATAGCATGTTATTAGAAATGAAGGAAAAAAGCAATTAATAAGGATATGTCCGAGTTGTAATTATGAATCATCATAACGTGTTTTAAACACTCGTAACAAAGTCATCTGCAGTGCATAGTCCGATTTAATAATAGATTTTTAGTTTTATATTTCCATCATAAAAGTGTATAATTATTTGAACAATATCCAGAGCTTGTTGTCCATGTTATATTTTCCAGGCACATTCGGAGAAGGTAATACGAAAATTGTAATCAACTTTTCTTTTGTTTAAAGGTAATGCAGTTTTTCACTTTGTCAACATCATCTGTGAGTTGTAATAAAATTTTATGCAAATTTTTCATTTGACTAGAGTAAAATTCATTTATTTTACCTAATTCTTGTTTTTTTTTTTGTTATATAAATGAAAATAATTATCGTGAAAGCAATTTCCACCCAATGAAGACAAGGGGTTGACCCCAGTAACACCTCCTCCTTGTGAAGCAATCATGAATCATCTCTTTAGCCAGCCCGATACCTTCCCGTTTTTTTTGTTCTTAATTTAGAATCCCGGTACGATATTTAGTGATACAACGATTAACAGAACCGGAAGTTCGGTTCAGTACATGGTAAACATAGCAAGGTCCTAAATAGTAGTATTCAAATTTTACAGCCAAACTTAAAAGTTTTGGTTAGATTACACATTTATAGGTATTATTCCATCTCATTTAGAAGTGACATCTATTGTTAGCTGTATAAACTAGTGATTGCCATTTTTCTTTTTTTATTTGTGATCTATCACTTAAATAATGATTTTATCAGTCACAAAAATTCATAGACCGTTTTCTTTTCATTACAAATATGATAAATAATTTTACTTTATTTACACAAACCATGCATACGTTACATCAAAATATAATAGTGGCTCTCTTAAAATTATTGAATCGTTTTTTTTTGTCAACTAATTTTATAATGTAAGTAGAAACAATATTCTTGCTACTTTTTTTTAATATACACAAATTGTGTGATTGTGTCCACCAGGTGGATCACTTCCCAGCCGTCAATTACATATGGTTTACACATCTCATGTGAAATTAGTCAAATTCAACAAACTTTCTGATTTGGTAAAAGCCAACCTGAACCAAAAAAAAACGGTACACAATTGAACCAGTAAAAATCGGTTTTTGACATTGACACGGTTAAACCGTTTCTCTTAGCTCCTCTCGAGATTCTTTCTGCTAAGCGAAAACCAGACGACAGAAAAGCTAACCACAAGAGGAGGAGAGAAACTCGATAACAAACAAGAGAAAGAGAAAGCGAGATTCTAAAATCTAATCTCGTGCTTCCAATTCAAATAATTTTGTCTCCTTAGCGGATCGATCGTAGATTATAAAGCTCCGCCGTCGCCTCCGCCGCAATCGACGGCGGTGTCTACGTCGCTTTCGTTTCGTGCGTAACAGGAGGAGCAGCAGCAAAATAAGTCAGCTTAAGTAACGCCGTCTTTGATTTGACTTGAGGTCAGCGTTGTTTCTTCTCCCTCCCAGATTTGTTTTCTGTTTTGTTTCCCTTTCGAAATTTGTTTCCCTAATGGTAAGATTATCAGATTTCTTCTTTCCTCTTCCTAATTTCTGCGTTGTTGATTTTTCCATATTCGGTGTTTTTTCTTTTTGTCATTTTCTCAAATCTGATTGAGAAATATGGTGATGATCAATTTGTGTGGTGTAGAAAAACTTTTGACAGAAAACCTCAATGCGTGTAGAATAGATCGAATCCTTAAGTTGTTTATCATTGAGAACGAATTCGGAAACCATGAATTTTGAAATTAGTATCAATTCAATTGTACATTTGCAGGATTTAGGAAACTTTGATGCTTGTGTTTCTAAAGAAGATGTTTCTGAGTTTATAGGCTTTCGGATTTTGGGATTCCGCTGTGTTGTCAATTTTTAATCATATGAGGAAGACTTGGTCGTCAATTTTTACTGGAATTGCTCTGTTGCGCAGATAAGTATTTTGGTGATATGGCATTGATGATGTTTCCGCATTTGCTCGACGTTGACGAAAAGTAAAATGCTGGCGAATTGGAAGAAACCACATACAGATTGATGCTCTCTTCAGTCGACCTCTTTTGTAAATTTGTTGAAACTTACGGGGTCGAAGGTGTGTAGCATATATGCTATAAGAAGATTATAAAGTAAAAATTATGGAATCGGGTTCAGAGAAAAAGTTCCCTCTCAATGCAAAAGACTACAAGTTATATGAAGAAATTGGAGATGGTGTCAGTGCGACTGTGCATAGAGCTTTGTGTATACCGCTTAATGTGGTAGTTGCTATCAAGGTTCTTGATCTGGAAAAGTGCAACAACGATCTGGTAGGAACTTTTATTCTGAATTATGAAAGAACAACTTCCTTATTCCTAGTCTCTAGCTATTTCCTGGAGTTACATCAAAGATAGAAGTTTAGTTTTCTCTTACTTTTGTTTTCCTGCTTCATGCTTTACTAATAGCGAGTCCAATTGTAGTTTAATTGCCTTTGAAAGTAGAGAACTCCAGATCAGTCTGTCAAATTGTAGTTGCATGTTTCTATCTTATCTTCTCTTTTTATTTTTATTTTCATGTTAAAGTTTTACGAGCTTAAGCTAGATGTAAAGATTCAGATGCAGTTTTGAACACCATGGAATTCTTGTCTCTGTTAATCTGAATGAATAGGAACTGAATTGCTTGTAGGATGGGATCCGGAGAGAGGTGCAAACAATGAGTCTGATCAACCATCCAAATGTGTTGCAAGCTCATTGCTCATTTACCACCGGACACCAGCTTTGGGTTGTGATGCCTTACATGGCTGGAGGATCTTGTCTCCATATAATTAAGTCTTCCTATCCAGATGGATTTGAGGAACCTGTTATCGCTACTTTACTTCGTGAGACTCTGAAAGCTCTTGTATATCTTCATGCTCATGGGCATATCCACAGGGATGTGAAGGTATCTACGTGCATTATCTCCCTTTTAGTATAGTACTTTCCTCAATTATATCTGGATGAAGGCCGTTTTGGTTTATTGCCCTTCCCTATTGAGTGTTGGGAATGTGTTATCATTTTTATCAATACACATGGCTTCCTTGGCAGGCTGGAAACATTTTATTGGATTCCAATGGTGCCGTTAAGTTAGCAGACTTTGGAGTATCAGCTTGCATGTTTGATACGGGAGATAGACAACGTTCCAGAAATACATTTGTTGGGACTCCATGCTGGTACTTCTTTCAGCATTAGTTATGCGATGTTCTCTGGGCATATGCAGATACGTCTTAGACAAAATTTCTGATTAATACTTGTTTCTCCACAGGATGGCTCCTGAAGTCATGCAGCAACTACATGGATATGATTTCAAGTAAGCTGATACTAATAAAATTCTAAATTCTGCATTTACACTTAAAGATCACTTCCCCACCATGTTACGCAGGTGTTTTGTCTAATATATTTCTCTGTCACAGAGCAGATGTATGGTCATTTGGAATAACAGCACTTGAATTGGCACATGGTCATGCCCCATTTTCCAAATATCCGCCAATGAAGGTAAAGTTATGATGATGTCATTTGATCTGTATTGATCTTTACTGCTCTATGCTACTCAATTTGTGTATTTTCCTTTACTGGTAATCATTGATAGGTTTTGCTGATGACCTTACAAAATGCACCTCCTGGACTTGACTACGAGAGAGACAAAAGATTCTCGAAAGTGCGTGAGTGGTCACAATTTGGTTGTATCATATAGCTTATTGTGTTTTCTTTCTACCTTAATTGTTGCCTTGCCTTAACAGGCCTTCAAGGAAATGGTGGGTACATGCCTGGTGAAGGACCCAAAGAAGCGTCCAACTTCAGAAAAGCTTTTGAAACACCCTTTCTTCAAACATGCACGTCCAGCTGATTACCTGGTTAAAACAATTCTAAATGGTCTTCCTCCATTAGGTGATCGCTATAGACAAATAAAGGTCTTAAGCCCATCCTCTGAACTTATTCTGTGTCTTGCTGGGAAGAAAATTACTGAAAAATCTTGATTGATATGTGAATTCTTTGTTTCAGTCGAAGGAAGCTGATCTCCTAATGCAAAACAAATCTGAATATGAAGCGCACTTATCACAGGCAAGGATTTCAACCTTCTGCTTGATAGTACCCTGCAATATGTCTTTAAGCTGCAAATTTTTTAGCCTGAGAATTGCAAGAAATATCTTCTGGTATTGTAGTTTGATTGTGTGTTTGAATTATTTTTTACATCTAACTGAGACTTCCTGTTTCTCTGCAGCAAGAGTATATAAGGGGAATAAGCGCTTGGAATTTCAATCTCGAGGACCTAAAAACTCAAGCTGCCCTTGTAAGTTAATAGTTTTCTAATTTAGTTAATTATAAAGGGTAGGTAACTAATATTGTTAGCCTTATAGATTTCAGATGATGATACTTCACATGCTGAAGAGCCCGATTTCAACCAAAAGCAATGTGAAAGACAGGATGAATCTGCTCTTTCCCCTGAAAGGGCTAGCAGCTCAGCAACAGCTCCTAGTCAAGATGTATTATTTAAAACGATTCTCTATACTCTTATCTACCTGCTTTTGGGAATCTTTATAAAGTTTTAAGTGTGGTCTTGTCAACTCAACTTATCTTTTTTTTGTTTCCTTTTTCTTTTCAGGACGAACTGAATGATATTCATGATTTAGAGAGTTCTTTCGCCTCATTTCCAATCAAACCTCTTCAAGCACTAAAGTACATCACATTATTTAAACCTCCACTATCTAACTCATATATATGGATAATATCAAATTGAAACTGTGTAAATGTTTCTGAATTTTAAGGATTGAACTTACATGTGCTATGATGCAGAGGCTGCTTTGATATCAGTGAGGACGAGGATAATGCAACTACTCCTGATTGGAAAGATGCTAATGTAAATTCTGGACAACAGCTTTTAACAAAGGCTTCCATTGGATCTTTGGCCGAAACCACGAAAGAAGAGGACACTGCAGCACAAAACACTTCTTTACCACGTCATGTCATTTCTGAACAGAAAAAATATTTGAGCGGTTCAATTATACCAGAGAGTACTTTCTCTCCAAAAAGAATCACATCTGATGCTGATAGGTTAGCATTCTCAGTGCTTTATGTTAGCGTTTCTACCTATCTCAACATGCTTCGTTCACATATAAGCTTGTACTCTATGCACTTGAATGATGAGTTAATTTTAAAAGCCACCTGACTGATTTCTGCAGGGAGTTTCAACAGCGTAGATATCAAACAGAGCGGAGCTACAGCGGATCATTATACCGCACCAAGAGAGATTCCGGTAACCCTCCACAGTAACCTACTCATTTGTATACATGTAATTTGTATACAGTCTTCAATTCAAATATGTTTTTATGCAGTGGACGAGACGTCAGAAGTCCCGCATGTGGAGCACAAGGGACGGTTTAAGGTCACATCAGCAGATCTGAGTCCCAAGGTATAAAAAGTACCGCATTTTATAACCTTCAGTTTCTTACTAATCTTCATTGAAGCTATATGGTATTGCCAGAGAAATGATAGATGCTTGAAAGGGCAATGTGCGGAATAGTTCAAATTGTGTTTTTGAAAACTGAAAATGTGTTTCTGCTTTTGGTACAATTAGGGATCTACAAACTCTACATTCACACCATTTAGTGGTGGTACAAGCAGCCCTAGTTGCCTCAATGCTACAACCGCCTCAATCCTCCCATCAATTCAGTCGATTTTGCAGCAAAATGCTATGCAACGGGTATATTTTAAACCATAAGGAATATTACTTTAAAGTCGTTAGTTAAATACTCTTCTCTTGGCAGGAAGAGATTTTGAGACTAATCAAATACTTGGAGCAAACCTCTGGTACTATAATCCTCTTCACCTACAGATTGATTTTCTGTAGGATCTTATATTTTCCTTATTGTTGAAGAACTCAACAGAAATGTTCTGATATTGTACGTTTTGTCCCATATCATAGCCAAGCAACCTGGATCGCCTGAGACGAACGTCGATGACCTATTGCAGGTAAAAGAAGAAGGAAAAGAAAGAAAATTGTTTTCAAATTTTTCATCGAATCAAAAATGGTAATCATATGTAATCTTGGAATATTCACTAACCCGAATTTGATATCATATTTTTATGTAGACGCCTCCTGCAACCTCACGAGAGAGAGAACTTCAGTCTCAAGTCATGCTACTACAACAAAGGTACATACATATATCCATCTCTTTCTTTCACCAAGATCCTGATTACTAATCATGAAATTAAATACGGAATGTCTCAAGCTAAAACGCATCTTGTTCTTACTTAACATCAACATTGAATTACTTTTTTTCTTTTCATCTTTGATCTTGAAGCTTTTCCAGCCTAACAGAAGAACTAAAGAAACAGAAGCAGAAAAATGGGCAGGTTTGTCTTTTCTCATATGAGATAATGGGTGAACCTCATTTACTATCAATCGATTTTTGAGATCTTATAAACATGTACACAGTAATGAAATAGATTTTGAGGTACAAGCCTTCACATTTTCATCGTATGCCTAAATGGAAATCTTTTTCTTATAATCTGCAGTTGGAGAATCAGTTGAACGCATTAACACACAGAAATGATTGAGTCTCAAAAGCCATCGAGACAAGGCTGAGAGATACAACTGGGGATCTTGAGTTAAAAAAACACAAAATTCCCTTTCAAGGCAAAAAGAAGAAATAGAGAAGATTTGTGTGCTTTATATTTCTATTGGGTGTAATTTGTTTGACAGGTTTATATTATGTGACAACTACTACAGTGATTTTCTTATTTTTGGGGAAGTTTTCCCCACTTTTCTTTTTTACTTATTTGTGTTTTATGATATGCTATGTAAACAAAATACTATTGTTTAATTATGTTTCTGTGTGAAAAAAATGTGTACTTGTTGTTAACTTTTATCTCAAAAACAATGTTTTCAGTATAAACAAGAAAAGATTCCACAACTCCATGCTAATTATATCAACCAAGACTAAAACATAAAACATCTTCTCGTTCTCCTTTTAACATGGACAACAATATGTATTACCAAAGGCGATTCTCAATCACTGTCGCTACTATTTCCTTCAACGTCTCCTACAAAAAGGACACACACAGAGGTATCATTGATTTCTTGCATACTTTTCAGAATCAGATAATTTTTTATAAGAAAATGTAGAGTACCGAAGAATGATCTTTGAGACCAAGTGAGAGAACCAGAGGCTTCGAGGGAACAATAGAACTGAAGAATTCAAAAGAGATTGCATAAATTATAACAGTTTGATCACTTTCTAGTGTTCCATCTTAATCAGACAATAGAAAAACAAAGAAATGGAGGAGAAGAAGCAAAGATTCAAGAATTTGAAGGTGAAAGAGAGACCTTATGTGTTCAATGAGTCTTCGAGCAGTTGCTGTCAGCATTGGCTTCAAGAAACATAAATTTTCAGTACGACTTTGTATGAATTAGCTATATGAAATTATGAATGTGTACTATGATAAGATTTTTACCTCGTCTCGCTTTCCGAATATCACTGAAACACTAAATGTTGGTTCAACAGACATCCCTTCTTCCTTCCTGTCAACAAGTAACACTCGTTTTTCAAACAAATATAACTTGATCTTCTTAACCAATATAGATTACCGCTAAAGTGATAGACCTAAAGAAGCAAGAACAAGCAATTTTCATTCCTCAGGGATATCTTAGAAGCATGAACAATACCTAATTATATCACAGACAAAAGTTCAACAGAGAACAACACAATTTAGGTTTACTCAGACAGAATAAATCAAGAACACTCGAGATCATTCCTTTAGAAGAAGCATAGACAATAACAACATTAAGCATAACTCCCCAAAAGAAAAAGAAAAACAGTAGAATGATGAACAGTGACATATATTTATGTAATCAGAGACCTTGCGTGCAATATAGTTCCCATGGCACCAATCTGTGTTGCTATGATCTGAAACAAAGTTATGTAGAGGTTCAGAGAGACAAAACTATGACTACAAGCATCAAAACAAGTAATATCTAACACAGAAAGACACTCACAAGGATATGATCTTCATAGCTGCAGATCACAATCTCTGTCTTGTTTCCCTTTCATACAAAATTTTAAACAAACACTAGAAATTAATCGATCTGATTATCTTCACAACATAAAATTGTTTAACACAAATGGAATTTTCAAAGCACAGTAGACATTATTTGGACCAATCAAAACGAGATTTTCTATTAAGAACCGACCAAAACCAATTGAGAAAAATCCCATGGAAGTAATTCGAGAGATTCTCAAATTACCTTACTTTCAAACGAGACCTTTCTATGGCGCACAGGAAAATTAGTGTCCAAGCTTTCCATTCTCAGTCTTTGCTACTCTCTTTTATGCTTTTGCTTTTCTTCTTCTCCTTATTCTTTTTTTACCTCAGAACTCCGACGAGAGAAGAGAACCGGAAACGCCTTCGTCTCCACTCAAACGGCATCGTTGTGAGATAAGCTCAGAAATTATTAAGCCTACCTAAGAAGTCCACTAACTGTTGATAAAAAGGCCCATTGATAAATTCCTTTTTTCTTCATTATTATTTTTTGTCAACGAATTTGGAGTTTTTACTCCAACAGAAAAAAGGATTAAATATATTAGAAACCGAATATTTTGACTTTGCTAAGAAACAAAAATGAACATGTTTCACATGTGACTGAAAAAAGACGGACACAGACCAATTATTGATGTATATTATCAAAAATATGGTATTTTCTTGTAAAACCGGACATTTTCGCAGCCGGGCCGAAAACCAATCAGGTAGTCCGGCAATTAAAACCCATCCACCAATCAGAAGCTTACACGTAAGCTCAATTATTTTTACTTCCGAAACAAGCCCGTTACTTTAGTGACGCACCATCAACTAACCATCTCGATGTCTGAAAATAGGGCAAAGAGTACGGTTGAGGCCCGTGCGTGTCTACTGGTCATTCAACACGTGCTTCTCCTAATTTTCGCGTTTTCCCTCTCAGCCGAGCCGTTTTTAGCCACATCAATTATATTATGTTGCTCTCGTGAAAAAATAACAGCATACCACAATACCACATCATTCTACGATTTCACTATTTTCGTGAAATAAAAATAAAAATATAATGGATAATGTCATTTTACAAATCTTCAGTTAAGTGAAATTTTTAATATGAAACGAATCGTAGTATTTTTTAGCTTTAAAGATTCTAACCGTTTACCATTCCAAAGTGTTATACTATCATCGTTTAAAACCCTAATCTCTTTAATATTCTATCCTTATACGAATTGTACATTAAATCTACATTTCTCTAGCTATAAACATATATTTATTTAGTTATGTTGCGCAGAGAAAATATGTTTGGTTAAGTCATATTTGTACATATTGAGTTGAAATTGATGTGACATTGTTCGTCAAACAAGAACGAATTAATGGAATAATGTTTGACCATTTCTATCTAAAATGTACTGAATTGTAACTTCGTGGTGAGAGCATATGCTAAGTTGGCCCAAAAGCAGAATTGCAAATTTGACCACTCTTATCTGCGTCTTCATTTTTTCCACTCGTTAATTATTTGACCAAAAATGGGCTTAAGAAGCTGAGGCTTACGATACTCAATTAATATTTATCCCTGAATATTAAATATTTATACTATGTGATTAGTGTATACTAGTAAAAATAAAGCATCTTAAGATGTTTAATTCAATTCCCTGTACGGATCATATTAAGGATAATCTTTAGAATTTCTCAAATGGTCATATATATTCATTACTATTCTCAATGGTGGTAGGTTTACTTAAGATGTCATCAAATAACAATTAATGTCCTTATAATAATCGTGGAATAGCTTTAATGATTTCCTGAGTATTAGATTTTGCCTTTTTCCTTTTGGCCTTACGAGACCTTCTAAGCAAGAGTAATAGATTAGACTTTTTCAATTAAGAGAAATAGTAACCCATAAAGCAATAAGAGTTGGTGACAATTTGTTGCACCATTAATTCACTTTCGTTTAAAAACAAGAGTTACACTGTTGAAAACATGAGAATTTGGTACGATTTGACATTTTTGGAAGTTTATAATTAGTGTTTTCGATTTTTTTGTCTAATTCGTAGTATGATAGTTAAATTTATGTATAGTAGATTTTTTTAACAATATAAGTACAATTATGTATCCATTAAATAATATATTGTATATTTGTATGCGTAGACACTTTCGGTAATTGCTAATATGCATCTTTGTTATTTGTAGTCAGACAATATTCAAATGTGTGGATGGTCAAACACCTATAATATAACAAAAAATATATTACACATTCCATAGTTATATGTAAGTAGCTCAACATAGAAAATGAAAATAAAATATGTTGAGAAGTATTTATTTTTTTTTTATATTAAAACGTAAAAATAAAGTTATTAAAAGCTGAGGCGGAGAACAAAAATATGAAAATGGAATGGGAGGAAAAACAATACTGGTTACGTGTAAATAATTAATGGCGGAGAACAATACCATTTATTCTCTATATTCCGTCTAGTCCACCCACGTAACACTCTATCAAAATAAAAGTAAAAAATCAATACTAAATAAAAAGTTTAGACGTTAATATAATACAAGTAACAGTTTACCCAAATGGTAATATTTTGAACAATTTTTATTGTATTTAGATTACGAACATTTAGTTAAGTCGTTGTCCTCTTAATTAATCAAGTTACTTAGCCGTCGTATTATTAGGGGTCAACTAGTTTGACCTTATTTAAAATTAAACCAAAAAAAAAAAAACTAGTTTGACCGTAATGACCGGTTTGGACCAAATCCACGTATATTCAAAATAACCAGTCATGTAACACGGCAGCTCTATTTTTATTTACGCAACTCTCACTAAATTAGTTTATTTTAAATTGTAATTTGTAACCTATCTGACTTCATAATATAAGAAGAAGAAAAAACCCTGTATAACTTTGTAATTACTTGATTTTTTTAAACAAATTCTATTACATTTACATACTCCAACAATAATAAAAATTAAGAGACTAATAACATAATTTAGTTCTTGATAAACTTTGATATTTACTTAGTCACTTCATATACATTACCATAGGTGATCTGAAAGATATCAGGTTTTTGGAACAAATAAAAACGTATTTAACTATTTATAGTCTTTTTTATAGGTAAAATAATAAATATACACCGTAGATGGGATCGTATTCGTATAAAGAAAGGAAGCCAAGCTGAGCCGATAAAGCTGAATTGTATTACACTTGTCTTATTTTTTTCTTCAAAAAAATGAGAGACTCTTTAGCATTCTCGTGTGATGTGTAACGGCCTCTGTTTCTTTCTCTCTATAAATATCTTCTTCCTCATTTCTCAATCCTCTGTGTATCTCTTTCTACCTTCTCTGAACCTATAGAGCCAACGAAACCAGAGGACAGTGAACAAAGAATTGTATAATTCGATCTCAACTCGTTCCTTTGTTGATTCTTTACTCCGACTATTATGAGGATTGTACGTGCGACGGAGACGTTCTCGGCGGAGCTTAAAGAGTTCATGTGCGCCGCTGTGCAAAGGAGGAAAGACGACGACGGATTCAGAGGCTCTCGTGGCGGTGGTAAATCTAGAAATGCCATGGATCTTGATTCTGACGCCGGAAACAGATTGGTTTGTGTTACTGGTGGTGTTTCTTACCTTGGTCGTGCCATTGTTAAACGTCTTCTTGTTCATGGATACTCCGTTAGAATCGTCGTTGATTGTCCAGGTAATTTTCATCTCTAACGTTTTAAATTATTGGCAAGATTTTTGGGAAATTAATCTTGATCTTGATTCAGTTTATGCTTGTTTCCTTCCTAGGTAATTATAGATTAACGGAGAAAAACCTCAAATTAATACATATTTTAACGAATTACTGCTTACATATGTGATTCAAAGATATTATAAATTTTACATATTCGGCTTGGAGTTATATTAAGTTTGATATTTTCTTCTCCAACTTTGAAAATGCAGAGGACAAAGAGAAAGTGAGTGAGATGGAAGCTGACGCTGAAACGGCGTCGTTTAGCAACATGATTACTTCAGTGGTTTCTCGATTAACAGAGATCGATAGCTTAATTAAAGCGTTTGATGGTTGTGCTGGCGTTTTCCACACTTCTGCGTTTGTTGATCCTGCTGGAGTCTCTGGATATTCGGTATGTTTCATTTTCATCTTCCTCTGTACAATGTGTATGTGTATAACAATGGAGAGATACGTATCATAAATTCGTACAAAGGCATACATCATATTTAATGTACATGACTAGTTAGTTACATTCTAACTAGTGAATTCGTATGATTAAAAAAATTCTCGTTCTGGTCACACAAATTTTAGTGGCGTACGTGTCGGGGTGTGAATATGAGAATGTGTATCTTACTGATATGTCAAATTAAGATAATATTTTAATTTCCTTATAGAATTTTGTCTGCCCCTAGTTTGGTTTCTAGAACACCTTTGAGTGGCTCTGCTTTTCGTTAATAAAGTGGTTATGAGTTGAGGTTGGTTCTTAGTAACTTACCTTAGTTTTCTGAATGTTTGTTGGCATAAGTACATATTTTCAACCATAAATTTCAATGCCTTTAAAATCTTTAATATTTTTTGCTTTCAAATACTTAGATTTTGTACACCTTTTTTGTCTCCTTGCTTTGTTTCTGTTCGCTCTTTATGTTGACAAAAAAAAAAAATTCTTCCTCAACTAAATGACATTGAAAGAGTTGATAGCTCTTCATAACCAAAATAATAAATAGAGTTGATAGCTCTTGCATTGTGACATTTCAACACTTTTTGGAATAGAATGAAAATATTTTACTTAAATTTGAAAGATTTGGTTATTTTCTTTTCCTGTTGTTATTTGACTAATTCATCCTCAACCACCTGATTCATAAGAGTCATCATATAGTAATTAATTAGCATAACGAATTTTCTACGCTTCTAGATTGATAGGTTCATTTATTTTGTGTTTGAGAGTAACTGTGAACTACCTTAGAAAGCTTGTCTACCTACTAACAGGGACAGCTATCTACATAAGGGTATGTGTAAGTGTCTGGTCGCGATATGAATCGTACTGATACACCTTTCTAACCTGTGGCCACTATTTATTGAAACGTCTACGTACCAAAACTTTTGTTTCAGTAAAAAAACATATCACACATGTCATCATAAAATCAATAACATAAATGGACCTACCAATTTGTGTAAGAGTACTATCAGAAGTTCACTTTTGTTTTTCTTTTTACAACCTGTCTTAATTAGTCGTGCTAACAAAAAAAAAGAAATGTTACGGTTTAAGAAATGTAACTCATTTTCACTGTTAATGTTTTGCAGAAATCAATGGCGGAGTTAGAAGCAAAAGTGAGCGAGAGTGTAATCGAAGCGTGTACAAGAACAGCCTCAGTGAGAAAATGTGTCTTCACATCATCTCTCTTAGCCTGCGCTTGGCAAAAAAATCCCTGTAATAGTCTTGACCACTCTGTTATCAATGAAGAAAGCTGGAGCGATGAACAACTCTGCATCGATAATAAGGTAATTAGAATAAGTAAACCATAATTTTCATCATATTTAGCTCTAGCTAGAATATTCAAAAATTAATAACATAGTAATAATTAACATCCTTTATACTAAATCCACAGCTTTGGTATGCACTTGGAAAACTAAAAGCCGAGAAAGCTGCGTGGAGAATAGCTGATTCAAAAGGATTAAAGCTTGCAACTATATGTCCTGCTCTTATAACTGGTCCTGACTTCTTCAACCGTAACTCCACTTCAACCTTGGCTTATCTCAAAGGTAAATTAAAAACAAACCTTATAATGAATATGAATCCAAAATTGAGAAACCGTCCAAGAATAATGTTTATTGTTATATAGATATACTCCTATTAGCATATGTGTACGTAGTTCACGGGTGGTCCTTTCGATAAAGAGACAAAAGACAGCTGATAAGTTGTTGACTTTTATTTATATATTTTGTTTTGCAAAAATGCAGGAGCAAAAGAGATGTATAGTAACGGATTATTAGCGACAATGGATGTGAACAGGTTGGCTAAAGCTCACGTATGTTTGTGGGAAGGTTTGGGTAATAAAACTGCGTTTGGTAGATACATTTGTTTCGACACCATTCTCTCTAGAGATGGTGCTGAAAAGCTTGCAAAAGATATCGATGTTCAAATCGAAAAGATTTGCGGTAACAGCAACGATTCAGATGCAAACACAGAAACAGAAGCTTCTTTACAAATATCAGATAAAAAGCTATTAGATCTTATGTCAAGAACTCTACGAAGTTGCTACCATGAGAGTTAGCTAGGCACGACGACAAAAATTAAACAGAGCAGTTCTAAGCTATTGACGTAACGTTTTGCTCTTATTCTTTTCTTCTTTTAAATTATGCTTTATTTATTTGTTTAGTGTAATGATAAATCATTATGAAATAAAAAAAATGAGAATCATTGTTATTTGTAATTGTACGAATGTGGTTTGCGTGGAGGGTGGTTGTTGTAAAGGGCGGTAGAGTTGGTGTTCGTGGAAAATTTATAAATTCTTCCTATTTCGGATAACTAACAATAAGTCAATAACGAGCAAATAAAGCCAATTTCAACAACACGTAATTTTGTTTCTGGCCCGACTGGCCGGTGCAAAAGGATTATCACAAATATAATTTTTATTTTAATTTGTCAATCATCATGAAAAGTATACACAATAATTTTTCTGATAAATCAAACATTGTAATGATACCTTTAGCAAAAAAAACAACAACATTGTAATGATATGAATAATGAGTTCGTCCAACACGCAACCGGTTCATGCCAAACAAGCAAGCTGTTCGAACCAGGGACGTACAATGAGTGACACATGTCAACATATAAGTGATGATAGTTAAGGAAAGAAACATCAGAACAAATGATTAACATGAAGAAGAGACTGATGTGTCTCTGCAGCCAGGCGGCGAAGCGAGTGAAATACACTTCTTCAGTTCTTTTTTTCTATCTTTCAATACGCAAAAATTAAAACAGAGAGCAATCTCAGTAGCTAACGTGGCGATCGGAGAGTCGAGTGCACGTGCAAAGTGTTTTGAAGACAAAGTCACGCCAAAGGCAGCACCAGAGAGAAATAGGCGTGAACGCTGTCCTATTTTTTTAAGTTCAAACTCACGGAAAATCACACAAAATAAAACATAAATAAATGATTTTATAAAGTTATGCTGATTAAAAAATACTAAAAACTTATGTAAATATTTGAAACTATAAAGAAAAAAAAACTCATATCAACTCTGCAAATAACTCAGCTCCTAAATGCAGCACTGAAATGTAGAAACTTTAATGTATACCATTTTCATGGCACTGTTACCATTGTACATACATCCATCATTGAACGCAACATAATTAAGTACATACTCTAAGATACTTTTGGTAATGAGATGTTCAGATTTGCTTAGAAGTCACTCAAATTTATCAAATGAATAAATATTTCTAATTTCTATTTTGGGTGTTTATTCTTTTTATTTAGTGTTGAAAAACACTAGAAAACTATTGTGAAAATGCATGGAAAGCAACACAAATTGGGCCGAGTTCCCATGATTTGATTCTCTCTGTCTTCGGGACTCATCAAACACCAAGCTCCGATATTTCCTATAAATTCGTACAAGAACTTATTCTTATCGATTGTGTATTACTAAATAGGAGTAAATACTAATAACTCGAACCGGTTTACACATATGTGAAACTGTGAGGAAATATTGGTTAAACTAATCCAAAAAAAACATTTGAATTCACAAATTGTTTAACCAAAGCATTTTCCTTTTTCTGGTAAAAAAAAAGAAGAAAAAGAAGAAGATCATTACTGATCTACAACTTTCATCAAAAATCTTTTTGAAAATCAAATATTTCACCAATAAAAAATCCAAAACATTAGTGAAGAAATTTACAAAAGATGGGGCTGCATTCACAATTGGTGTCTTTTAACAAAAATGTCAAACAACGTTTCTAACAAAAAAAAAAATGTTTCAAACAATAAGTTTGATCAATAGAGTATCGACCCCCTAACTATCGTTTACAGCACTACAGTTGTAAAATGTAATGCTGATCATAATTGTTTGTTCACACGGAACGTAACGTAACGAGTTTAAAACTTTAAAGAAGTTATACTTGTATGATACTCTAATTCCGACCTTTACTAGCAGCCTACCTTAGCAGGTTATAGTTTACATGTTGTATTTGTTAAGAGTATCAAGTCGTTTAATGTAACACATCAAGAAGATTTTGATTTGATGATTACGTTAATCGATAACTAATAAATTAAAAAACTAAAATGGTTGGCTCTTTATTTTCATCAAAGGCCTCCTCAAGAAATCTCCTATAGATATCATAAGACCAACACCTAAAGACTGTAATTTTGTATTCCTATATATTAAGTATATTGTACACGTAAAGTCGAATTATGGTATAGGTATTGTAATCTTAATTAATTCGCGTAAACGAATATTCTTATCAGTATGATATATATACTTTAGTTGAAAGTTTATATATATATAGTCATGATTACATCATCGTATCATTGAAAAATACTTAGCCACCTCACATATTATCATATGGTATTTGTATATATGAGAAATCCATTATCTTGTTCCAAATTTAACTAATTGTCGTTGACTCGTTGTAATTTACTAATTTGCACTTATATATATATATATATTTTTTTTTAAAATGTGTGATATTTAAATCTATATGATTATCATTATCGTGAATCACTGAATCTCTGAACATATCACACATTTCCCGGCTTTCAATTTGATTGTATCAAAGCTAATAACGAATAATCTACTCATAAGTTTCAGTTAACTAGTTCATTCAAAAAATAACAACTCAAATCTAATTACGTAAAGCTAACGTTTTGGATGTATAATCTATATATATATACATTTTTCAGTCATTTTAGCAAATAAATCCTAAGTTGAAACTTATTTACAAGAGATGTCATTGCTATCAATTATTATCAATTAATTAATATTCCTAATTTGTAGCATTTCCTTATCTATTATATTTCCATCAATTTTAATTATTTAAAAAATGAGAAATCTTAGGACATTATTCATATATACTTGATTAAAAGATAAATATTATAGTTAATTAAACATTTAAAATATTTAACGGAAAAATGTTTTATAATATTTATAATATATGAAATCTATAAAAATTAAATAATCATTTAAAATAAAACTTTTAAATTAATGTGATTATAAATCTTTTAATAAAAATATTATTCGAACAAAAAATAAAAAAAATAATGTTTAATTTTAACTGTTGAGATTAGATGATAAGACGAGTTTAGAATATTTATAATATATGAACTTTAAAACTATTAAATAATCATTAGAAATAAAACTTTTAAATTGATTTGAATTATATATCTTTTAAAGTAAAGTATTATTAAAACAAAAATACGAGATGGTATGACGAGTTTTGGTCGATAAGTAATACGAGACAGTATAGTACGGGTGAAATCTATTAGATATGTTTAATTTCACTGAACGAGATTAGATGATATGACAATTTTGAATCGATAATAATACGAGACAGTATACCACGGGTGAAATTATATATATATTTATAAATCAAAATATCATTATATTAATAAAACAAATATAATTAAAATTTGAATTATTTAGTTATAATCTAAATTTTAACTTAATAAACTGTTTGTTATTCTTTTTATATTTTTAAACAGTAAAAATTAAACATAGTAATTATATACTAA
>Ga0041059_1000203_pt1 | contig 39092 bp, 38 predicted proteins | sample AraColnosormetaG_FD_56232 | JGI IMG/M metagenome (GOLD analysis project Ga0041059, IMG submission 56232) | Arabidopsis roots microbial communities from North Carolina, USA - Col MF nosort | ecosystem: Host-associated > Plants > Roots > Unclassified | place: USA: North Carolina | collected...
AAAAAAAAAAAAAAAAAAAAAGGACATAGTTGAAGGGTTGTACCGCATGATAATACTTACGACTTACAAGTGGCAATGAAGCAACGTGGTAGCAAACGAGGCCCATGGTCATGTGGCCCCCGGATGCGTAGATCAACACGAACATAACATAGCACCACCAATGACAAATAGAACAACGAATGGAAAACAAAAGCATTTTTCGCTTCAAGCCAAGTGTTTTATGTGAGAGTCCAATTATGTCTTTCTTTCAGATGGTGTCTACTCTCTTTATAGCTTGCACCTTCTTCTTGTGATCTTGTGTGTTAGTAGACACCATCTGAAAGAGATAATGGACTTCTAATTCCAAATTGGTACAATATGGGTTTCAGTCATTTAACTTGGATTAACTTTCAAACCCATAGAATTTGTTTATCATAAGTATCATTGACTCTTGAAATTAGTGCTTCAAATGTAAAACTATAACTAACCGGTCTAGTGACATGAAAAATAATTGAATTTGATTATAAACGAAAAGAGGAAATTAGAAGATAAAGCCATAAGATGGGGTAAAGTCTTATGAAACCTCCAACGGTATGCATAGTGATGGCATTACCGTCAAGTAACTACGATTTTTAATATTGATATCAACCAATTGTATTATATACACCAAGAGGGTAACGGCTATAGTTCTATCAGGTTTGATACAACAACTACCAAACGTTTCTCTCAGATTCTCATCATAGCACACATTATAACACGAATGAATTGTTAGATCTAGACATTCTAAGCAGTTAGATTGCTTGAACTTTAGTCGACTAGTCTAAGCGAGATTTGGTAGAGTTTGAATCTTGATCTAACCCTTTCTTCTGTTACTCTTCTTTTTATTTGCATGTATAACATTCCCTGCCCCAGAAGAAGAGGTATTGGTGGTCGAGACAGTGGCGTCCTGGACCTCTTTCGTCTCTGAGACTTCACTCTCACCATCCATTTGGGCCATTAGGTTTCCAAGCTGAGAGTGTGAATAACCGATTTAGTAGGTGTTTTATTATATAACCAACAAAGCAGGGGGTTGTATTGTCTATAGATGTTTCTTTACCTGTTCTTCTAAGCCCTGAATCTTTTCATCCTTTGCCCGAACTGCCTTCTTCTCCCTAAATCAAAGATCAATGAGAAATGGAGCATGGTCTCACAAGCTAGCGAATATGCACAATTTCCCATGACGAGATTTGCTAGATAGATAATACCTTTCTTTCATTTCTGTAATCTTGGTGCTCCATACGTCCTTATTTTTCACAAGATTTTCGTTCAACTACACATGAGAAAACAACAAGTCAATAATACTCTACAGAAATGTAAGTAGATGTAAATATGCCATCAAGAAAAACTTTTAAAACGAAAGCTAGATAGAGACTCACATCTTCAAGAAATTGCTTCTCTTTGACACATCTGTCAAACCTGGTTTGCAGCTTCTGCAGTCTCTGGCTTATTGCCTTGCTCGCAGCTTCTGAGATTTTCTGTTCCGTTTCCTCTTTGACATTTTGTAGCAACTTTTCAAAATACTAATGGGCGAGGAAAAGATAAAAAGAAAACCAAGAAAAAAAATTAACACTTAAATAAAGTGAAGCAGACAATGAAAACCTCAAGAGACTGGTAGTTATCGAGACAACAAAAGGCTAACAGGACAGGGTAGGTGCTTACTTGTTTTTGATTCTCTAGTTGTGCCTGGAGAAGTTCGTTGTACTCACTAATGATCTGTGTTTTGGAAAAGAAAAACGATGAGGCACTAAATTTACTTAAGAATGTTGCTGAAATTTGACAAAAGTGATCAGGTCGACACAAAAATTGAACACGAGGATTATGAAAATATGAAACTGAAGCACTACCATGTCCACTTTGCTGTTCAGGAGAGCATCAGTCATTCCACTGTCAGAATATTCACAGCTTCCACAACCATCCTTGCTCAGACTTCCATGAGAATTCAACTCCACTAGCTTGCCATCAGTTTTGGATTGAATAAGCCGGTGAACATAATTGTCACCAGCATAATCCCAAACACGTTGTGTTTCAAGCTCAAGTGAATAGCAATGCTCTGTCTCCTCCCAGTGCCTTCTGGCATGTCCTTCCTTGTACCTACCATAAGTATTTAACAAAGAGAAATGGTTAACCTGGGACAGATGAGAAGGAGACATGTCTCTAATGCTAATTGCAGGAAATGCAGTACATACCTTCCGCAGCCAACAACCCCACAGATAACACACATCCAGAGATTCTCCGTTGTTTGGCAAACACAACATACTGAATTTTCAGGTTGCTGTTGGCAATATCGACAAACCTGAAAATAAAAAACAACACCCATAAAGATATGTAAAGAAAAACTGAATATTTTCTTTGAAAGAGCATGAAAATGACAAGAATCTTACTGGGCAAGAAGAATCTGGCCAATTAGAAATACATGAGCAATGGAAGGAATGATTGCACATGGTTGTGAGAATGCCACCTGTGTCTTGGTCCAATCTCTCTGAAACATGAGCATATATTAATATACCGACCAAACATAGTCAATATATGACACCAGAGATACTGTCAATCTTAATATCAATACCTATGCCTACACTTTCTAGAGCTAGACTAAGCCATATTTCTGCATATATTTTAATAATTCAGGTTAAGAATTTACCAAGACACACTGGGCAAGTAGGTTGCTCTATTGGGCCAGCAGCAGAAGGCTGTGTATGGTCAATGGATCCACTATAACCGGTAAACTGAACATCAAGAGCAAAAAGCAGGCGACAGACATCTTCCTGCACAGAGTTGGCAAGCAGCTAATCAATTACCAAGATACAGTTCAACGTAAATATACATCTGACATAGGTTGACTCAAACAAAACCATACGTCCAGAGAGTTGAACTGTTTCCCTCTGAAATGCTGGAAGAATGTATCGGTAGATTCCTGACTATCAAACCTTATCAAAATGCTGTATCTATTTTCAATGTCATCATTCCTGTGAAGATCAAAAGCCAGAAGCAAACTAATTAATCATCTCCCCATTCAAAGTATACATTTCAGAACGAAATAGAACATAGCTTTTGATGATAAATTTATCAATGTCTTTAGTCTCCTATCCTACCAGAACTAGAAGGATTTCATAATCGAGCAAACGAATGATCTCTACCGTGTCAGTAAGAGAATCTGAAATTTCTTTTACCTGACGGTTCGCATATCCAGTATGTGCTGAATGAAGGAGCCGCAGAACTGGCAAAAATCTGCATATGTCATGTGGTTGGGCACCCCAAGAACGCAAACGAGAGGGTTCCTTCCAATCTAAAACAAAATTATTCCAGATTCAAACATATAATTCCAGTGAAAAAAAGAAATCGATGCAATCAAGCGGAAGAATGAATCATAGAGGAGAGGAATATTACAGGGAGATTCGAGGAGGAGGAAGAAGAAGATGACGAAACAGCATTGTCGGAAATTAGATGCATGACACCGCGAGTCTCGCCGATTCTAGGGTTTCCAGAGGAAAAATGAACTGTCTGAATCATATCGGAGAGAGAGGATTCACCGGAAACGCTTGCCGAGTTCATGACTGTTCACTTACTTGCTTCGACGAGCCTTTTTTCTCCAGAAAACAAAAGATGTGATCCACTGCACATGAAATAATAAGACGAATCAGTTAATGAGGATGGAAAGTAATACAGCAGAGAATTTAGTACATAATGAAGAACATCTATAAAAAACAATGTTCCCTCTAACAAAGAAACAATGCTCAAGCAGCAAAATTTGAATTCAACCAAACAGATCATCAAACCTACGCATACCCAAAACCCTTATTTGATTTTCAATTCATATAAAACACAACGAACCTGTTTCTATCAAGATATCACCTTATTTCGTATTTTAATTCATATAAAATACAACAAACCTATTTCTAGCAAGAGACAGACAATAAGTATCTCGAGTTTATTTAGAAGCAAATTAAACTAAAGCAACCAAAGCTTGAATTCTGAGCTTAATAATGCTGCTAAACGAAGCAAAGCTTTTTTGAACAGAGATAATTCGACAAACAAAGTATCAAGACACAAGTAATAAACAAATTCATCTAAGATTCACAAGAAAACAGAAACTTGATCTCTAATATCTCATCACAAGTGAGAGCTTTCATAACCAACACAGACACGGAATCAACAAGTAGTACAGAGAGTATCTAAAATCCAGTATCAATAATTATTAGCTTGTATCTGTAATGCTCCCGATTAGATTGTATCTCTTGAATTAACGTTTATAAACATTAGAGAACACACACTTAGCTCCATACATAAACACCAAGCAGCATATATCCAAAAATAAACAGACACAAGTAATTACAAGCTCTACCAAAAACAAACTCTACATATTCTGTGAGGCATTTCATCAAACACATGGTTGGCATCAAAGGAAGGGAGAGAGAAAATAGCAAACAAGTGAAATTTGGACAAACCCACAAGCTGAAATCAAAGGAAGCATATGCAGAATCACAATTAAAAGAATAGCAAAGAACAAAGCGATGAAGTTGCATCAACACTGAGAGAACAAAATCGACGAGACTATCACATGAACGAAAATTTCAGAGAGAACTTATTCTAATCAACGGATTCCTATTCTAATAGAACTTACCAGAAGTAGGAGTCGAGAGAGAGCTTCGTCGCCGAGAGAGAACAAAATCGACGTGTGAGAGAGAAGAGAAGAAAACCGATGTGTAATTGTTTAGTTGAAGATGTTGAGTTGGTAAAAAAACCCAGCCCAGCCCGAATCTGAATTGAGCCCGCCCACCAGAAGCCCAAATTAAAAAAAAAACTGATGTGTATCGGATTTAATAGTAGGTAGACCTGAAAAAAAAAAACGATAGATACTGGGCCTGTGGATACCGGAACTTTTATACTTGAGTTTTTTTTTGTTTTTTTTTGGGGTATTTATATGTATTGATTTTCATACATGTTCATCTAAAATTTTCTATATATTCATCTAAACTCTGTTAATTTTTTTAAAACTTATATAAAATAATATATATATATATATATATATATGACGGAAAAATATAATCACAAAACAATGTTCATAAATTACAAACTTCCTAAATTACAAACATTAACTATAACAAGATAATTTGTAACCAAATAAATAGCACAATTGCACCATTTTTCTGAAGAAACTTGGTCCAACGGAAATACGAAATAATCAATCATCCAAAGTTCCAAACTAAAAGTAAGCTTGCATTCTAGTTATATTTTTTAGCCATAGGAGTATCAGAAAGAAGGAACAACTCGATATCATGTGTTGTACATTAGCATCGTGTTGAACCCTTGGTCCTCGGTTTCAATTTCTCTCTTTGCGAACCGGCCATTAACTTGCGGTCTCATCTCTGCTAAACGTTTAGCTTTTATTGTCACTGCTAAACGTTTGTTTTGGATTATTGTTTGTATAGTTGTTCTATACTCGTGTCTATCATAAACATTAAAATCAAGACTAATACCAAAACACAAATCAATATACTAATTTGGAAAAAAAAATCAGTTAAGATCGTCAACGAACGACTCTCGATGAGAAAAATTTATGAGAGGTGTGTTGAGAGACGTGCCTTCTTAATTAAGTGATTCGTCCGAGATGAGATCTCTACAAGATCTGAAGAACCTCTCATTGACTTTCATATCTTCTACAATTTATATACATGTTTTGGACTAAAAAAGCTATCTATATATATATAGCCTATATAGGTGAAGTTTGTATAGTAATGGCGAGAACATGGTTCAGTATTAGCCATTATTAGTAAACTGACACTAATAATGTTAAAATATCGTCCTATACTCGTGTCTAACTGCATGTCTATCATGTACATTAAGATCAAGACTAATATAAAACTCACAAATCAATATACTACTTAAGAAAAAGAAAAAAATCTGGTTCTTTTTTATTCATGCACACACATAGTATAAGTTAAAAAATGACCATATTAATTTGTAAACTGACCAATCGTGTATATAAAAGGACACCTTCTCTACCTACTTATATATTATACATCATTTCTCTACATTGTTCACCAGCTCTCTCCATCTCTCTACTCCAAGCATAAGAGGTAATCTCTCAATAGTTTGAAACAACCTTTTGTAAAACGTATTGTAACTTACTTAAAATTGTAGAACGTGAGAAATATCTTAAATGTTTAAAGTCTTCCTTTTTCACCCAAGAACTGAAAATGATTTTGCATATATATTTTCTCAAGTGGGTATAATGGATATAAAGAAATTATACAATGACTAAGGAACAAAATAAAATCTCTTTTATTGAATAATGATTTGAATCAGTTCTCGATGGCCCAAAGGTTGGAGGCAAAAGGCGGAAAGGGAGGGAATCAATGGGATGATGGAGCCGACCATGAAAATGTAACAAAGATACATGTACGAGGTGGTCTTGAAGGAATCCAATTCATCAAGTTTGAGTATGTCAAAGCTGGACAAACAGTTGTTGGACCAATTCATGGTGTCTCGGGTAAAGGTTTCACACAAACGGTAAGCATGTTAAATATAGAACTACCTGAACTCTTTTTTTTTGAAGATATAAGGTTGTATCCTGGATTGAATGTTTAGAAAATTTGAACACAGAAACTAATCGGTTGTGAAGGTGATATGATGTTAATAGCTAGATGTACATGTATATCCTTACTATATATATCAGAACTTTTTAGTTGGTCAACTTTTAATGATCGGTGCTTAAATTTTATTAATTAATCGAGTCTCCATAATTGTTTTAAATTATCCCCCACAGCTTATATATTACTGATCAAGTTTTAATATTCTTTTTTTTTTCTTACAGTTTGAGATTAATCATCTCAATGGCGAACATGTGGTGTCAGTAAAAGGTTGCTATGATAACATATCCGGTGTGATCCAAGCACTTCAATTCGAAACCAATCAAAGGAGTTCTGAAGTCATGGGATACGATGACACTGGCACTAAGTTTACACTTGAAATCAGTGGAAACAAAATCACTGGGTTCCATGGATCTGCTGACGCAAACCTAAAATCTCTTGGAGCTTATTTCACACCACCTCCTCCTATTAAACAGGAATACCAAGGTGGTACTGGAGGCAGCCCATGGGACCATGGTATTTACACCGGCATAAGAAAAGTCTATGTTACATTTAGTCCCGTTAGCATATCGCATATCAAGGTCGACTACGACAAAGATGGAAAAGTGGAAACGCGTCAAGACGGGGACATGCTTGGAGAAAATAGGGTCCAAGGACAACCAAACGAGGTTCTAGTTTTAACACTCCTTACTTCTTATTATTTTAGTTTTTTTTGGTAAAATGCTAAATCTTTAATAGAAAGGAATATGTCAAGAGTAAATCATATATGGGAAGAATCATAAACCATTCGTTAACCCTTCAATTTTTTAAAATATATAAATTGAAGGATCCCTTTATTTGTTTTTTGCAGTTTGTAGTGGACTATCCATATGAATATATTACATCAATAGAAGTGACCTGTGACAAAGTCTCTGGCAATACAAACCGAGTTAGGTCGTTGAGTTTCAAGACATCAAAAGACAGAACATCTCCTACATATGGACGTAAGAGCGAGCGAACTTTCGTGTTTGAGAGCAAAGGTAGGGCTCTTGTTGGGCTCCATGGAAGGTGTTGTTGGGCTATTGATGCTCTAGGTGCACATTTTGGTGCGCCTCCTATTCCTCCACCTCCTCCCACGGAGAAACTACAAGGATCAGGTGGTGACGGAGGAGAATCATGGGACGATGGAGCTTTCGACGGTGTGAGAAAGATATACGTGGGACAAGGTGAGAATGGTATCGCATCTGTCAAGTTTGTGTATGACAAGAACAACCAGTTGGTACTAGGAGAAGAGCATGGAAAGCATACTTTGCTTGGATACGAAGAGGTGATTAATTATACTATACTTCGTTGCTATTTTCTTAAACTATAACTATAAAGTTGTGTTATTGTTATTCTGATGAACCGCTTTCACAGTTCGAGTTGGACTATCCGAGTGAATACATCACAGCGGTAGAGGGTTATTATGATAAAGTGTTTGGTAGTGAATCTTCAGTAATAGTCATGCTTAAGTTCAAGACCAATAAACGAACCTCCCCGCCTTATGGAATGGATGCTGGCGTTAGCTTCATACTCGGGAAGGAAGGTCACAAAGTGGTAGGGTTCCATGGAAAAGCTAGTCCCGAGCTCTATCAGATTGGGGTCACTGTTGCCCCAATCACCAAGTGACGACGTCCTTGAACTTTATTCTCAAATCAAGTTTGATCATGCATATTTGTTAAGGCGCCTCTCTCGTATTGTCTCCACCACTTTTCTACGTGTTTTGTTTTCTCCGATGTTTTACTTTGAAAAATCTATTTCAATCAAGCAATATCGTGTAATAAAAGCAAGGTTCTCGAACCTGCGGGTAAACTTTTTATTTTGAATAATTTATTTTCAATCAAGCATTCTTTTGACTTTTTGCTTTAACCAAATGTCTCTAGTTTCAAAAAAGATTAAGAACTCAAAGATATAAGAATTACTTTCTTATTAAGCTTACTTTCTTATTAAGCTTAGGAAAATTACTCAAAACGTAAACAATCTCAAAGTCTTAATTTCTCTAAACTCATATAGTCAACCACAGCTTGGGACTCATATATATAGAGATTAATAAACCAAAACATACTAGGATTAGCATTAGATAACTCCTAACATATATCTTTAGATATCTCCTAAAGATTTAACATAATCCTTCTTATTCTTTAATGACTTATTGCTCAAGTCATTTCAAACTTACTCCAACATTCTCCCCTTTAAGCTTGAAAACTTCTTTTGACACCTCTTGTACTCCAATGAGATCTCTCATCTCCAAGAACTTGATCTTCCCAAGCGCCTTTGTTAGTATGTAAGCCTTTTGTCGAACTCCGAGAACATGTTCTACTTCAACTTGACCATTCTCAACACACTCCCGTATGAAATGATATCTTCGATGGATGTGTTTGCTTCTCCCGTGAAACACCGGGTTCTTTGTGAGAGCTATAGCAGATTTGTTATCAACTCGAATCTTTACTCTCTCACACATTGTACCTATGACTTCAGCAAGAAGTATTAATATGATTAAGAACACTTAGGATTTAAGAATAACTCTCTTACTAAGCTTAGGAAACTTACTCAAAACCTAAACAATCTCTAAGTCTTAATCTCTTTAAAACTCATATGGTCCACCACAACCTGGGACTAATATATATAGAGATTAATAAACCAAAATATACTAGGATTAGCATTAGATAACTCCTAACATATATCTTTAGATATTTCCTATAGATTTAACATAATCCTTCTTATTCTTTAATGACTTATTGCTCAAGTCATTTCAAACTTATTCCAACAACGTCAAGTTTCTATGTTTGATGTATCTTTCGCTTTGTTACAAGGAATACAAAACAAATGTTTTGAATATGTTTAATCCCTACAGCACGGGGTGATGTTTTTTCGAAGTAACATTAGTTAATAAATAAAAACTACGGTTGAAGTATCATATTCGGTAATATAATTTGTATGTATCTTTATTTTAAAATTTTAAATGTGGTTGGCTAATATTGATGTATGATATTACATGTTGTTAACATCACTGTAGATCTCTTTGATTAGCGTAGGCTAATCGTGATTTTGGCTGACTGGGGTTGTCGGAGCCCCTGTTAGTTTCGTGATTTGGTTTCCATTGGTCTGGATTAATTTTGACTGGTTTTGGAAAAGGTGCGTTGGTCATCGGTCGATACAACCAATAATCTGAAATAATTGTAAAAAAGAAAGTCTATTGTGAAAGTAAGGAAACAAAAATCACCAAAAGCCAGGAGAACTTGAGAAAAAAAAAAGAACATATTTAAAATTTGATGGAGAAGATCAAGAGAATCCGATGAGAAAAAAAAAAGAACATACTTAAAACTTGATGGAGAAGATCAAGAGAATCCGACCTGAAACACAGTAAAAAGAGAAGAATTCAACAACATCATGATAAACTTTTCAATCCACAACCAAGCCAAAATCACCATCATCATTATTATTCAAAAATGAATATAAAACTAAATTAAATCACAACCACGTAGTAATTAAGCGATTTTTTTCTTAAAAAAAAACATAATTATGTAGAGAGAGAAAAAAGTTACATAGTTAACAAAAGTAAAAATGGAAAAGCGGTAAAAATAAAAAGTAAAAAGGGAAAAATATCTGAATATATATATAACAGCAAGGTTTTTGTCCGCATATATAAATAATCGCGTGTGTGTTCACCTCTCAGTTGTTTTCCTTCTTCTTCCTTATCTCCGCCTCTTTCTAGGGTTTCTCTCAAATCAGCTCTTCAACCATGGCGGACGAATCTCAATACTCATCGGATACTTACTCCAACAAACGCAAATACGAAGAACCAACCGCTCCTCCTCCATCAACTCGCAGACCTACCGGCTTCTCTTCTGGTCCGATCCCATCTGCTTCAGTTGATCCCACCGCACCTACCGGTCTTCCACCTTCTTCTTACAACAGCGTTCCTCCTCCGATGGATGAAATCCAGATTGCTAAACAAAAAGCACAAGAAATCGCTGCTCGTCTTCTTAATAGCGCTGATGCTAAACGTCCTCGTGTTGACAATGGTGCTTCTTATGATTATGGTGACAACAAAGGATTTAGCTCATATCCCTCTGGTTCGTTCTTTAAAATCTCTTTTAACTTCTTTTGTTTATGGAATTTAGGGTTTGGAATTGAAAACTTACTGATTGTGATTTGATCTTGATTTAGAGGGTAAGCAGATGTCAGGGACGGTTCCGTCTTCGATACCGGTTTCGTATGGTAGCTTTCAAGGAACTACTAAGAAGATTGATATTCCGAATATGAGAGTTGGTGTTATCATTGGTAAAGGTGGAGAGACTATTAAGTATCTTCAGCTTCAGTCTGGAGCTAAGATTCAGGTTACTAGAGATATGGATGCAGACCCTAATTGTGCTACTAGGACTGTTGACCTAACTGGTACCCCTGATCAGATCTCAAAGGCTGAACAGTTGATCACTGACGTCCTTCAAGAGGTAGTAGTCTTAGTCTTTGTTGCTAATGATAGTGAATTTAGGTGATTGATGTAGATTTACTAATGGTGTGTATGATTATTTTGGTTTAGGCTGAGGCAGGCAATACAGCTGGTTCAGGTGGAGGAGGCGGCCGTAGGATGGGTGGACAAGCAGGGGCTGATCAATTTGTTATGAAAATTCCGAATAACAAGGTACTTAATGCTCTGGAGATTGACCAATTTTTGGTAATATGTGTCTTGTATGTAATATGTAAACTGTTCTAGGTTGGTTTGATAATTGGTAAAGGAGGTGAAACAATCAAATCTATGCAAGCTAAGACTGGAGCTAGAATTCAGGTATGTGTTCTTGTCAATTATGTTTAGGTTCTGTTTGTCTCCAGCTGGTAAAATGTTTATTCATCCCGTGGTTATTTGTCTGCAGGTTATTCCTTTACATTTGCCCCCTGGAGACCCAACGCCAGAACGGACTTTGCAGATTGATGGGATAACCGAACAGATTGAACATGCTAAACAATTAGTTAATGAAATCATCAGTGGCGAGGTATGTTTGATTGTTGTGTTTGTTTATAGATTATGACAGGCTTCTGCTGTGTCTATTTTTATACATGAATTTGATATTGTGTTGTGATTACATTATTTAGTTGTCATTAGCTTTAGGTCTATCTAGTATACGTCATACTCTATTATTCAGATAATAGGTGATGTAGGTTATACTAGTTTCACTTAGTCAATATATTAGCTGCTAAAACCTATATACTCTTCTTATGCCTTCATTTCCTTTGATATTTGCTCCACGATAATTGCATCTGCATTGGATTGCATTGTTCTTCTCTTCCGCTTATTTGCAGGGGAAGGTTCTTTATTTTATTTTAAACCACGTGAAGATATTTTTTGTGATTTTCTTAACTTACAAAAAATATTCCATCTTGATATATCTTACTTTGTTATTGCATTGTAAGATTATATGTTGCTTCTTCTTCCTCTGCTCATGCTCATTTTGTTGCCGCTACCTTCCTACACGAGTTTCATGTTTCTGTTACTATCTTATTGTGGCAGTTTTTATGGGCATTCGCTTATATCTACTTTTCATCTTTTTCAATATCCAATTTACAGTGTGCTTAGCATGATTCTTCATAACTCCCATTGCTACCAAGAAATATTCTTTAGCATATTCACTTTTCAAATGCTATTTTCATAGTAGAAATCTTGTTGTCTATTTTTGGAGTATATATGCAGACATTTTCATCGCTTCTGGTCACAGCCAAGGTGGCCAATCCTACATTGGTTTGGGATGCCTTTGTGAGGCTGCTGACTAGTTTCAGTCCAACCTGCTGTGATAGTGTTTCTAAACTGTTTTATACAATACTGTTTTTGTTACATTGTGTTCATCATTTCTTGGGTCAACATAACTTCCGTTCAGCTAGTACTTCTAGTTTCAATCATCAAGGTACCACCAAAGGTGGGCGACTGACATTTGAAGACCTATTAGCCGTTGTGTTGTGTCAATAATTTGCTAACCGAGTAACTGTTATTATTCTGCCTTGGTACTTTCCCCAATTTTTCTTAAATCCGTTTTTCTTTACCTTCACCATTATATTCTGGTAATATACTTCCATGAGTATTGACATTGTTGAACACTAGACTCTTTAGTTGGTATTAGGTTATTTTGCTGCACAACCCTTTGAGAAAATAGGTTCCATGTGTATATATATGTTGCTTTTGTCTGCAAAAGCTTCTATAGTATTCGTTGTTTTTTCTTGCACCCATTTATCTCGAATAGGGAAAGGGATGGGCTTCTGCAGGAGTAACCCAATAATTTCACCAATCAGTACGGTATGTAGGCATCACCATTACCCTTCTAGAATATGATATGATCTTGGTTGATCCGATTTGGACTGATATTGGTAAATAGCGTATCCTTGTATGCATCTCAATTTAGTCTTTGTTATCCGCTTTATTTGTCTCTGCCTCTGTGTTCTATGTGTTTATATGCTGTGTCATTGTTTTATTTTCCTGTTAAAAAGTGACCTAAGCTATTTATTCTAACGATTTGGTTTATGCAGAACCGTATGAGAAACTCAGCAATGGGTGGAGGCTATCCACAACAAGGTGGTTATCAAGCCCGCCCACCCTCAAGCTGGGCACCACCTGGTGGTCCGCCAGCACAACCTGGTTATGGTGGTTACATGCAACCAGGAGCATATCCAGGTCCACCTCAGTATGGTCAATCACCTTACGGAAGTTACCCTCAACAAACTTCAGCTGGTTACTATGATCAGTCCTCTGTGCCACCATCCCAGCAGAGCGCGCAAGGTGAGTATGATTATTACGGTCAGCAACAGTCTCAGCAACCAAGCAGTGGTGGTAGCTCAGCCCCACCAACAGATACCACAGGGTACAATTACTACCAGCATGCTTCTGGTTATGGCCAAGCTGGTCAGGGATACCAGCAAGATGGGTATGGAGCTTACAATGCCTCGCAGCAATCGGGATATGGTCAAGCTGCTGGGTATGATCAACAGGGTGGTTACGGCAGCACCACTAATCCAAGTCAAGAGGAAGATGCATCTCAAGCCGCTCCACCATCGTCAGCTCAGTCTGGACAGGCTGGGTATGGTACAACTGGTCAACAGCCGCCTGCTCAAGGTAGTACTGGTCAGGCAGGGTATGGAGCTCCTCCAACTTCTCAGGCTGGTTACAGCAGCCAGCCAGCAGCAGCTTACAATTCTGGGTATGGAGCACCACCACCTGCTTCAAAGCCACCGACTTATGGCCAGAGCCAGCAGTCTCCAGGTGCTCCTGGGAGCTATGGTAGTCAGTCTGGGTATGCCCAACCAGCAGCTTCAGGGTATGGACAACCTCCAGCGTATGGGTATGGTCAAGCGCCACAGGGATATGGGTCTTATGGAGGATACACACAACCTGCTGCTGGTGGAGGTTACTCTTCAGACGGGTCTGCTGGAGCCACTGCTGGTGGTGGTGGTGGTACACCAGCTTCACAGAGTGCTGCTCCACCTGCTGGACCGCCCAAAGCATCCCCGAAAAGTTGATATGTGTATGGATAAATTTCTACTGTTATACAAAACATGCTTCCATGCTCTTATCTTTTTCTTGAGGATTTATCAATGTTTGTGTTTCACATTTTAGCTCTTGTCTGTCAACTCTCTTTATATTAAAGATAATGTTACGTTTTAGCCTGTTATTCTTCTTACAATGATTCAAATTCACCAAAATTTTAAATCCGAAAATTATAATTTGCTAAACCCAAAAAAATTATTTCAAAATTTTTGTTTTGCCAATGTCTTTCAGCTATTCTGTATCGGTTAACTCTTTCAGCAATAAGGATTCCGACACGACTGATGTGATTAGGCGTAAGCCAACATTAATTAATAATAAAAGCTCTGAAAGATATCATGTGGGTGTGTTGGACAAATCGCTTTTCTCTCTTCAGTGATTTCACAGATCTGTTCCGACATCAATGGCTTTTTTAGCGTTGATTGGTCGGCTCTACTCCGAAATCGTCTGACTTTCACAGCAGCGATGTTCGGCTCTTACGTCCCGTTTTAATCGGGCTCTCGTTCGGCACCTCCAGCTTTTTCAGTGAAGATGACCGACTCTTTTCCCGACAGCATACGGCTCCATCAGCGGTGTTGGTCGGATTTTAGTTTTACTTTGGCCATAGATGAGTTACTCTCACCTTTTGGTCTTTGTTTTCCCTTCAATAATTTCAGCAATTATGTGTTGGTGATAACGATTTAGGTGCTATGTTGCTTAAACTGTTGATTATCCGACTCATGTTGTTTGAAGCTTGGTTTTACAGGAATTATTATTAATATTTGCAGTTTATAATTGAAGAGAAGAAGAAGATTTCGAAGCATATTACACAATTCCTTTAGCTGCTATATTTCAGTTTGGAGTTTCGATTGTCCTATTTCTGGTGAAAACTCAAAGATTCATGTTTCGATTTTTGTATCGACGGTGACTCTTTCACCAGAATCGAGCTCGTACGGCGGAGGCTGAATCGGAATCCTTTAGGTTACTCATCCCCACGTGTCTGATTTGTATTTCATTACTGACACGTTGCGTTTGGATGGAGACAAGATGCCAACTCTTCTTCAATATAATGTGATCTTGGGCTTTACTTAATCTTGTAAAATTTAAGTGTGGGCTGTGGTTTGTTTTAGCCCATTTATGTATGGTTTGTTCTTTCAATAAAATATGAGACAAAAAAAAAAGATATCATGTGGGTTTAAGCATAGAAACGTTTCCACAAACAAGTCTGTCACTTTATTGGATACATATATTTTTGTTAATATAGGCTAAGGAGAAAAGAGGAGTATGTGAGAAGGCTAAGGAGAAGATGATGTCTTCATTCAACTTGTGAAAAACCACCACCAGTCTCGGCTTTTGTCCTACCAAACAAACAGAGTTTGTAACTGAAGGATATTCACATACGAAAGAAAGAGTAATTTGGTTGAGATTCAGGTTTACTTGTGATCTGAAGGATTTGGTCTAATCTCATATACGATTGTCGCAACAACATCTCTTTTCAACTGTTAAGATCATCAAGGGTAAGACTTAACCAACTAACCATACAATATAATAAATATACAGCATTTGTATGCAAACTTACCTGGGTTGCTTCACCTTTGAACCCGATATAACGTATTTGGGTTGTGTCACCTCCAAAACTCTCAGGGAAATGCAGGGTGATGTTTCCAACACTCTGGAACTTTGAATACCTAATCACATTCCCCACTTTCAATGTATCAGACATCTAACTTTTGACCAGTTGAATCAAAGTCATATATAGTTCAGTGAAGGATAATGCTCGATTCATACAGACTACTTAAGATTCATTACATAAAGTCTGCAGAGTCTATTAAATTCAGTAAATGATATGTGTGTAGCGAAAATACCTGGTCTGGTATTCTAAGACTCCTTGCAAATTTTCAGCTAACTCCCATTCCTTCAAAAGAACTCACAATTGTTTCTGCATTAGTGCAATTGTCTTTGGCATTTAATAAGTAAGTAAAAATAATCACAACGGAATACCTGAACGGCTTGCATACTCTCAGCATCGGAGAAGTCAATCCCTTCACGATTGATAAACCTAGTTTTGAGACAAAAAAAAGCAGCTTTCTGTCTTTCTCTAATGAAGGAACCATATGCAGAATTCACACATGTATACAGGAAAAGTTCTGTAAGGTAGTTTAGACATACACTCTCAACTTAGAAGGACTTGTTCCTTCAGGGCCACCAACAATTGATATGCTCTTGATCTTGACGTCTGATGTAAATCTACAATAATGGGACATCCAAAAAGTAGTAAACAATTTAATAGTAAGAAAACATGGACTGTATCTAGTTCTCCCAAGCTTCTTTCAAGTCAATGATCTGAAATACACTATATTCATATATCCAAACCAATAATATTAGAAGAAAATTGAAGTAACTGGTCGGTAATTAAGCAAATAACAGACATACGGTACAAAAACAAGCAATTCAGGGTCTCCCTCATTGCTCTCCAAATGCTCCTGTAGGCAAGAAAAAAAAAAAGAAAAAAACTATTTACTTAGACATTATCATGCACATAGCTATATATAATTTCACTGCGTATAAACATAGTATTTGAGTAAGGATAGATATAATAAAGGATCATTCAGCAGCCAAGCATAATATTGGTTATGTAAAACATAAAGTTACCCCAGAAGAGTGTAATCGCTGTTCCCACGCTTTGAAGACTGATTTTGCACTTCCCGAAACAGATTCATTCAGAGCTGAAACCTGAAACCAAGTAATATTACTAGTTAAAAAACTTCTCTTGCTTTAAGCATACTAAAACCAGACACTGATTCACACAGAGTAACCTAAATTCTTCTGAAAACCCCAAAATTAAGAACTCATAAGGACTAGATTATCACATTTCTGAATCAACGTATATCAATTAGAATCTAAATTGTTTGGATTCACTAAACTAGTAACATATTAGACGTGGTGATTGAAGATTTAGACATTATTTGAGCAAAACAAACGAAATAGGTAAGTGATTATAGAAAAGAGAGAGAGAGAGACCTTGGAGAGATCAATGTGTTTGTAGAGAGACCAATCGGAAGAACACTCATGATCTTCGCAGTTGTGATCATGCGTACACGACATTTTTCCCAATTCTCGTCGGCTAAACACAAAATCTGGATTTTTCGCCAAGAAATTTCGAGAAACTTAAAAGCGAGCAGTGGAAGAAGAAGGTGGGCATCAAACTATCACAAGGCCGACAAAAAGATATTCCAACTACACGACGACGTATTAGTTTTTGGAAACGCAGCGTTTTTTGTGTTGGTGTTTCTGATAAGCAATCATAAAAATCAATCCCACGCAGCGTTTTGTTCATAATTAATCTTCTTCTTTTTTTCTCTCAATGAAATGTTGATTCTGATTAGTACATTATTAACTTAGAAAAATCATTCTACACATATCCTAAATTTAACATGCATCGTTATAACATCTTTACAACTGTTGATCAAGTTCTTCTCATAATCTTCAAATCAAACCCACATTCGAAAATATGAATATTTGCTAGCTTTTCCAAACAAAAAGTATGTTGAATTTCACATTTTTGGGTTAGTTCGACATATTTTAGAATATACTATAACATAATCTATGTTATCTTCTATCATGCATTGAACGATCTCTACTCTTTTTCTTTTTTTTCTTTTTTAGCACAAACAAACTGAATTTTATTAAGATTAAAAGTCAAACATAAGTTTCTTCTCCTTATCCACCAATGGTAGTAACCATAGACGGTTACAAGCGGAAACTATCAAAGCAATAAGATTCACACATATTTTCAAGGCTGGCCATGAGTACAAGCGAGCCAAATTCATATATTTGCAAGCGTAAATACAATAATTATCTCCAAAGCTTTATCAGCAGAATTAGTCATTCACTTACTCAAAGTGTTAAAGGGCTGAGAGCGCGAACCCTTCTTCCTTCATATCACTTATCTTTAAGCTTTTTTTTGTTTTTGTTTTATAGGGCCAAATCTTTTTCTACGTGTAGCCTAATCGGTCGATATGCATATTCCCTAACTTCCCATTAAACTAAAGGCCAACTATCTCACTTGTGTAGCCTACCCTCGGCCAAAGTGTAGAATCTTTCACCGTCTGGATAAGTGTTTTAGAATCACTATAGAAAATGACTTCCCCAAAATTTGAATTCCCAAATCCCAACACAAGACATAACTCAAAAAGTTTATTTTTAGTTCTTTATATTCAAATTTACCACAATACAAAAATCATTTCTACAAGACTCATTCCGGCAAAAGAAAATATTTCAAAACAAATTTAACTTTCAAATGATTAATGTACATGGCAAGTTACATTACCAATCTCTATTGTGGAAATCAAAATTAATTTGGAATTGATAAGTTTCGAAACTAACTCATTTTTCAGCTAATAAACAAAGATACACGTAACTATAACGATTTAGGGAAAATGATCATTGAGTGAACGAATTTAGTCTGATTGCTTTACAGTGACATTTACGTTACACTACACTAAAAGGCAAAACATATGCATGATTAATGCCCAAAAGCCCAAACTAGTGTCCTTTTTCTTTAACTTTTTCCACAATGAAACGAAACAACATTCATTTTCCTTCTTTTAAAGAGGAATGATCTTATGTTTCCCCAGCCGTGAATTGCCTAGCAATCAATCATATTTCAAAGTTTAAAGATTAAGTGAATTTGCCAAATGCCAAGGACGAAAATTTATTTAGGTAAATGACAAGTGTTTTAGGTTTTTATTAGAAACAAACAAAAATATATTGTTCAAAATTAAGATAGTAATATCACACGTTATTTTATCAAAAATATTTTTGTAAAATTTTAAAATAATTGCATTCAATTCAAGCACAAAACACTTTGTTCATATTCGAAATTATTTAATCAATTTTCACCGTATTTTCGCTTTGAAAGTCAGAAAATCTTCGTAACCTTCCTCTCTCATTCTTTTATGTTCTTGACACGAGTTTGTCTTTTTCCAAAGTTTTTTCATTGAAATATATATTTTTTTTAAAAATCAGAAAAGAATCATGGAAGTAAACTTGTAGAGCCATCATACGACTAAATTGAGATTTTCTGAAATGAGATATAAAAGATCACTGTCTAGCTGCACTTGAAAGAGATAGAGATAATAGAAATGTTTGTCTTGCTTGGACTATTGTAGAAATAGATTTGGAGTTTTCATTTGGAAAAAATATTGATTTCCTCTCGATAATCCTCAAAACAAACTCGTATTGGACATACTAACAGATGATAACCAATGTTATATGTTTTCTTAATGACTAACAACGATATGTCTATTTTAGCTTAGTCAACGGATTCTCGTGTTTCAAATGGTAGTCAACGTTTTCATGTTTTGAATAACCTTGATGTTCAAAATGGTCACAATTTGAAAGTTGACTAGCAGAATCGTAAATGAGTGTTAGAGATTGCATTAACAACTGATAACATCATGTCTATTTTGATCTGGTCAACGAATTTTTATATTTTAAAAATTACTCAATGTTAATTCACGATTTAAAAGACCACATATAAAATTAATGAATAAATTACAACTTTTTAAAAATTAGGAAAATTAAATGACAAAGCCAATACTTTTGGCTTTTAACTAAAACAGAATATCTATAATTAAAAAAAAAAAAATGTACATTTTACTAGCGTGTATAGATAAAACAAGTAATGGCCAAGCGTTACGTTGGCATAAGAATGATTCATTGAATATTAAAATTTATAAATAGCAGACCCCGCCTCGTCTTCTCTCCGAAGATTCTTATCCACGTCACACCTTCTTCGCCTGAGAATACCACCTAACAATGACCACCGTCGTTTCCTTTCTCGCCCTCTTCCTCTTTCTAGTCGCCGCCGTTTCTGGTGACGTCATCAAACTTCCTTCTCTAGCTTCTAAGTTCTTCCGCCCAACTGAAAACGACGATGATTCTACTAAGTGGGCTGTTCTCGTCGCCGGATCCAGCGGATACTGGAATTATCGTCATCAGGTATCGATAAGATTTTCTCTTGATCATATCAAAAAATGTTGCGGTTTTCGGGTTTTGAAAATTTACAGCTCATGCAAGTTTTGTTTTAAGTCAATCTAATTTAGTTTTGTCAATATTAGTTACAATTCTTGCTATAGTCCAATCTTAGTTTCGTTCCATGTTGTGAGTGTTTTTTTAGACAATGAAGCTTTTCGTGAACCGGTCGGATGATAACATCGTATTTTTACTATCATTTCAATAGTTTGGTAGAGACTAATGTGTTTGTAAATAATTTACTTTTGTCACTTTGTGCTGTGTGTTTTTATGAAACAGTGAAGTTTTTGTGAGCCTAAGTTAGAGTGTGGGCTGATAATATCGTATTTTTACTATCATTTTAATAGTTTGGTAGAGACTAATGAGTTATAATATTGTTCAGGCGGATGTTTGTCATGCTTATCAGCTTTTGAAGAAAGGTGGAGTGAAAGAGGAGAATATTGTGGTGTTTATGTATGATGACATTGCGAAGAACGAGGAGAATCCAAGACCTGGAGTTATTATCAATAGTCCTAATGGAGAGGATGTCTATAATGGAGTTCCCAAGGTTATTTTTTCCGCTTTCTTTCGAGTTTTAGCTGCGGTTTACGGACTATTGAAACGGAGTTGTGATATGGTTGTGGCAGGATTACACTGGAGATGAAGTTAATGTTGATAACTTATTAGCTGTGATTCTTGGAAACAAAACGGCTCTTAAAGGAGGAAGTGGGAAAGTTGTAGATAGCGGTCCAAACGATCATATCTTTATATACTATAGTGATCACGGTGGTCCGGGAGTGCTCGGTGAGTGATCTCCTCTATTTTGTTGAAGTTTTCATATATTTTTTTACTAAAGTTTTGATGATTTGAATCTCCATGTTTATTTTCAGGGATGCCAACTTCTCCAAACCTATATGCAAATGATCTCAATGATGTCTTGAAGAAAAAATATGCTTCAGGAACATATAAGAGCTTGGTACAATGCTCTTTTGAAAATGCTTTCTTTGTCAGCTACATGTGATTTTGCTTGACCATTTTTAGTGAATGCAGGTGTTTTATTTGGAGGCTTGTGAATCTGGAAGTATTTTTGAAGGTCTTTTACCAGAGGGTTTAAATATTTACGCGACAACTGCATCGAATGCAGAAGAAAGTAGCTGGGGTACTTACTGTCCTGGAGAGGATCCTAGTCCTCCTTCTGAGTATGAGACCTGTTTGGGTGACTTATACAGTGTTGCTTGGATAGAAGATAGTGAAAAACACAATTTACAAACAGAGACTTTGCACGAGCAATATGAATTGGTAAGCTTCAAGTGTTGTATATATACCATTCCAAGTTTTGCTCTGGAACTTTCGAACTGTTCGTTCATTGAGATTGTTGTGTGAGCATGCATCAAAATGATTTGATTGTTTCAGGTGAAAAAGAGAACTGCAGGTTCTGGTAAGTCTTATGGTTCTCATGTTATGGAATTTGGAGATATAGGACTCAGCAAGGAGAAGCTTGTCCTTTTTATGGGTACAAATCCAGCAGATGAAAACTTCACCTTTGTGAATGAGAATTCAATAAGGCCGCCTTCAAGAGTTACAAACCAGCGTGATGCGGATCTTGTCCATTTCTGGCATAAGGTTTATCTTACTTTCTTTGCTTCCTGGTGAAATCTAAGGACTAATTTTGATATTGCTTCTGGTTACTTAATCTGTCAAGTTGTTGTTACACGTAGTATCAAAAGGCACCGGAAGGGTCAGCAAGAAAAGTTGAAGCTCAGAAGCAAGTCCTTGAAGCAATGTCTCACAGACTTCATGTTGATAATAGCATTCTGTTGATTGGGATTCTTTTGTTTGGTTTGGAAGGTCATGCGGTGTTAAATAAAGTCCGGCCTTCTGGAGAACCGCTTGTTGACGATTGGGACTGCCTTAAATCTCTGGTAACCTTTTGCATCTTCTTGAAACTTGGCTATTTAAAATTGTTGCATCAAGGTTTGGATCAACTCTATATGGTTTGTATTAAACAATGGTATTGGCCAGAGGATGCAAGACTCAGGACGTTAGATACGATATGATATGTCGGAAAAAAATCACTTTCAGTCCTCATTAGATGATTAAGCTTCTTGTGATGATCACTTTCTTATTCTCCTTTATGTGGTTGTTAGGTGAGAGCTTTCGAGAGGCACTGTGGATCGTTGTCTCAGTACGGAATAAAGCACATGAGGTCGATTGCAAACATGTGCAACGCAGGGATTCAGATGAGGCAAATGGAGGAGGCAGCAATGCAGGCTTGTCCCACCATCCCTACCAGTCCTTGGAGCTCTCTTGACCGTGGATTCAGTGCTTGATCTTCGTCTCCGCCCTATATTAATCGATGTCCATTAATATCTTACTACCAATTATACTCCTTCCTATGTAGACAAGATGTTGTAAATATGGGATGCTTAAGTTCTTGATGTCACAGACAAAAGAAACAGTGATTGTAAGTAGTTGTTTCAAATAATCTTTGTTGTTCAAGTGATTTCAAGGCTTTAAGACAAATTAACACATATAAATGAGGCTTACACCATAATACGTTTACATGGTACATATATTGAGGATAACATCTATCACAATTTTTCTAATTTTGTAAAATACATATCAAGTACAATACGCATAGAGAGGATTAAGGCTTAGAGGAGTCATAGCGTTTACGTTCTTCTTGTATTGACTGGAAAATTCTGGCAGCATTCTCACTCGCGAGCTTTGCGTTGTGAGGTACCACCTTTATCACTCTCGTCACTCCTCCCCCATCTCTTGTTGTCTGAGTAACAGTTGTTCTTGTCGTCGTTGTGGTTGTTGTCATCGTTTGCTCAGGTGCATTGTTGATGTTGCTGTCCTCATCAACGGCTGCGAATGGCCGAAAGGACTTGCTACCAGAGATTCCCTGTGGCCCACTTGGACTGCTTCCTGTGCTCCCTTGCCTGCTCTTTCTTGCTCGCGGATAAGACTTTGTTGGCTGTTGCTGTTGCTGTGGAGCAGGTTCATTATCAGATCTCTGTTGTTGTTGTTGGGTGTTCTGAAGATTTCCAGGATGTCCAAACTGGTTCATTTGCTCATTGGGTTGTTGTTGTTGTTGTTGTTGGCTTGAACAATATGGGTTCATTATGGTGGGCATCATTCCATATGGAGGGAAGTAGCCATTACCAGGAGGTGGGAATCCCATGCCGGGGTGATATTGAGGCATTACCATTGGTGTAGGCATATAATGACCATAATATCCTCCATAATGCCCCGTGTGTGCCATACCTGGGTGAGGCTTGTATATCAGTCCTTCCGAGGGAGACATTACAGGGATCAACCATTGCTGATGATTTCCTGAAGGAGGAGGCTGAGGAGGAAAGCAATATCCATTTGGAGCCGGTGAAGCCGGTGGGTTGTTTGCAAAAGGCATGTAGTTGGATTGTTGATGATGACCTTGATTTGACAACCTCCCAACTACGTTCTCAGCTGAGCTTTCCATTTTATGTTGGTCAGTCTTCTCCGAGTCACCCCTTTGTTTGACGACAACATGTGGTAGAGGAGGCTTTACCAGAAATTCTGATGGAAGGAGCTTCTTCACTGGATAGCTTTTAGCAGAAACTTTTCCAAGAAAACTGATCTCATCGAGCAAGAGATCCGGTGATGCAGCAATAAGTTTTTGAACCTGATTATTACACAGTTGAAGAGGTTTGTTTCAGCTCGAGAAGAAACAAATACTCATGGAAACATATGAGAAGTTTCTGAATGACTTTACCTTAATCAGTCTGTGCAACTCAAATAGTTGAACAGCAAATACTCTTTGTTGACTGTAATGAGAAACAGAGTCACATTAAGAAGATTATCCATCAAAAGTTCAACAAAGAGAGACATAGTTTAGGTTGAACAGCTAATGGAACAATACGATCGAAATGAGATAGGAAAAAAGAAACAAGAATACATAGCCAATCAAAAAAGATAGAAGAAAACCAAATCAATGGGTCCAATGACATATTAAAGCATAGATAACAATGCAAAGGACGGGCTTATTGAAATCTAGCTTACAGCGCAGCTTATCCTCTGCAAAATGAGATGTCAGATATTTAACAAGAAGCAAGAAATAAAAATCTTATTATTTGCATTGGTCGTGAATCCGATACCTTACCATATGGATTAGAGTACATTGAACCTTAAAAGTTAAGTCATGAAGCCTACAATCATAAAAACTCTGTAGTTCACAACCACACTAAGGATCCTCTTAAGCAGTAGTAAGAAGAAACTATAATTCTGCATCGTCATAAGACTCAAAACTAACTTTACGTATGGTTAACTAAAATTTAGATCCTGGGGTCCTCGGAAAAACATTTCCCTACCTGGTTCAACCCCTTGAATGACAAGTAGGGAAAATGCCCAAGACGACAGTGCAGAATAAAAGCAATACCAAACCGAGACAGGGACATGTTCCAACAACCAGATGCAAAGAAGGTATAGTAATAAAGCCATCGGCGGGCACCTTGCACAATATAGGTCAACAGAGAATGTCCCTCCCTGCTATAACATGATCCAACGTGTTAAACGCGTTAATATTCTACCGAGGACTCTACAACTAAACACATAATAGGACCATTTTAGATGAATCAGGGGCCTCTCAACTATAGAACCATCACTTCTCAAGCATAAACCTGAAATCTCTTTCTCCCAAAATGAGACAGAATATGAAACTGAGTTATAGTCATATATGTATATCAGCAATCAATTGCAGCATTAATCATGAAAAAAAATATGAAGGAGAGTGTTCTAGAAATTTGAAATTTGGTGATAGTGAAATATGCCCTACCACAGTCCTCAATGAAAATAGCAAAAAACAACAGAGGAAAAAGCTTCAGTAAGACTACGGAACAATGCTTAAATATTAACTTCTTTCAAGCAAAAAATGTTGGTATCAAAGAAGGAGATAAATAGAAAGAGCGGAGAATAAATAACCAAACTGTAAATTTCTAGTGAACTTACTTGGCAATGGCTTTCCTTGCTCTCCAGAAACGTTTTTGACCTAATATACCCACAACATCATCGGGAGAGACATCTATGCTGGATATAGAATCCACCATCGAATCATCAGAAACGTCATCACTTGCCTCTTCATTTATCTGCTGCAGAGAGGCGCATGCTCTGCTTTTGCTGTATTCACGATCATTATCAATGTCTTCAGGACTGCCATGACCCTCTTGTGAATGATTTTCCGTTGCCAAGTGAGATTCAGCTCCATTATCAGTGTCCTTCAGACGAGTTTTGCCACCATCTCGGTATAACCGATTTCTAGACTCTTGTCTCAAGGAAGCATTATAATCATTTACTCTATCATGACTTGATGCTGATTTTTCGAGATCAATCTCCTCTGTGACTGATACATCTAAAGAGATTACAAAGCCACCTGACCTTGCATTCGCCTTGACCTGATCCCTAACTTCAGGTTTTGAACAAGTAGCCAAACATACGTTTTGCTTTGAGCCTGTCTGATTCACTTCTTGAAATCGAATGGAGTGATGAGAGCTAGGTGCCACCATTGGGGTGTGTTTTTCCTTCTCAATACCACTCTTGGTTCTGCCATGAGACTGAGATCTTCTTGAGTTAATATATACTGGAACTGCAAAATCTTCTTCCTCTCTCACCATTTTCCTCTGATCATGCTGTGCCGAAGATCTCACATTTTCCATGAAGGACATTTGGGAGACAAACTTCTCAGTTGCTTGGTTTGCGGCTGAAGAATCAAGATGCTGGACAGATAAGTTTCTTTCCACACCACAAGGCTGCATTGAAGAGGGTAAAAAAGGATTATTTCTCATGTCCTTGCAATAGTCTGAATGCTCAGGGCAATCACAAGAAACTTTCATCGAACTTCAGAACATAAAAAGAATCAGGCACAACAAGAATGTTAGTTTTAAGAAATAAACCACACTTAGATAAACTTGTGTCTACAAGACTCTCATATATACAGGAGAATTCAATCCTAAAAGCTCAATCCATAAGCAAAAAGAAGATACTATGATCTGATAACAATTGAAACATAGATCAACCAATGTCCTACTTTCTCTTTCAGGCTATATAACATCCAAACTCATACAACTAATAACATCAAGAGCCTATACAATGATCAAAATCAAAACAATACCTGACTAGATGGTCCAGGATGAACCAAAGTGCTTGTGTTGTTACTACGAGAATTCATCGTTCCATGATCACCAAACCTCTGAGAAGGAATACTAAGCTGCTCATAAAGAGCCATCTTGTTTCTAGGAGGAGCTCTAGGCCCTCCTTTATCTGCATCATTCACATGAAGCCGAGGAAACATAGGTTCCAATATCTTCTCCTCATCTTTCCCTCTCTTCATCACTCACAATTCACAACCTTTTTCACTTGCAAACTTCTCAAACCCCAAATAACCTAACTTCACACCAAAAATCTTCCCTTTCTCTTAATAATTCAACCTAAAAACTGAGAAAGACTCCAACTTTCACAACAATAAGCTTCAATAAAACAAACCCACCAATCAAATGAAATATCTTAACCCAAAGGACAAACTACGATAGAGATCTCACCACCAAACCAATCAGAGAAAACGAAATCGAAAAACAGACTAAAGAGGAATCAAACAAAACCAAAGTGAGTTTTCAACGTACTAATCGAGAAACAGAGTGGGTGAATCAAGTAGAGAGAGCAAAAAGGAACAAGATTCAGAGGAAGGAAGAAGATGACTTGTGAACAGAGAGAGGAAAGGGGCAAAAAGAGATAGGAAAAGTGGAGCCCAAAAAGATAGAAGGAGAGGATCTCTCTGGAGATATTATAGATTTAATCCATTTGGACATTTTTTTCACCACCGGAAAAGTGCGTGACGACGTGGACTCTTTTTGTCGTTGTAATAAGAAACTAGAAAGTAAAAAAAAAAAACATCATCCAATACATCACTTTTTGTTTTCTTTTAGGATACGTAAAATGTCATAGATATATTACCATGTTAGAGGTTCTTTGATCAGTGCTTTGTAATGTTGAATAAAAGATTGTTTTCAGCTAAATGAAGTCTGTTTGTTTTTTCTTTTCTAGCAAATGAGTGGAGTCATCGACACGATTAGATTACTTGAAGATTCTTTTCTAGGGTTGTATGAAATTATAGGGGAATATAATGTAATATATGTGGATGTGAAGAGTAATTATATAATCATGCAATCTTCCAACTCACTGAATGAGGAGAGCTCCGATCTGTTAGGGATTTCCAGAATTGAAAACAAGAATATGGAAGTTGAAGATCATGCATAAACTGAAACAATTTCTTTGGTGAAACACAGAGCCGGTCCAACGTTTTTAATGCCGACGTAAATTAAAAAAAACATGTATTTCTCATTTTTCATGAATTTCGTAAAATCGTTTCTGAATTTTATACAATCTTTTCTGAATTTCTTAGATATCTTTGGATCGACAAAGTCCGATCCATAGTCAATCCCTACTATGCGGGATAACGCGATTTAGTGGGATCGAACTCCAGTAGGGTGGGTAGGTGGAGTCAAATAGACACGCCCTATGTTTTGTTAAGTTGAAATCCAAAAATATGAGTGAAAGAAAATCCAAATAATATTTATCTTAAAAAAGCCTAAAATATAGTTTATGTTTAAAAAAGGAAACTTAAAAGATAATTTGTCTTAAAAATGCTTCCAAAATTTTGATGCCCAACTCCATTCATTTCCTTGCTTGGAATGTGGGCTAGGCGGCCCAGGCCTAGAGAAACATAGCAAAAGCTCTAGGAGCTGTGATACGTTATTGGAAATGTCCCACTTGGACACTCTTATTTACTAAAACACGTTTCAAATCCATAGGACTAATAATTGACAATATATACCAACGGTGATATGCTGCAGCTGAAGACATCAACCCCACATTTTTCACTTGTCCTGTATCTAACGTTGATATTGTCCCAATTACCTTGTCTCCCTTTGTTAACTCCATCAACAGTTTGTGAGAAAGAATATTAAGAGGTTTTTGGACATGTATCAATTACAAAACCTTTAGGATCATCAAAAGTTACTTCCGTTTTTAGATACTTTTATATATTGCTTATTCGGAAGTAAAGAAACAATCATATTTACCAAAACCAACAAGTGAATGTATCCTTCAAAAGATAGAAGTCCCAAGTTGTGATGCTAAGGAATGGATTGGGGCCTTTGTTATGTATAAAATAAATTTGCAGGGGTTCCAAAATCCACCAACTCAAACTATCATGGACTTGTCCTGTATGGTGTCGTAAAATGCAACTACGATCCATCTTACGAATAATTCTAAGCATGTTATATAATTGGGAGTGGTCGGATAGTGAGAAATCATTTCGGAGTTCAAAATACTCGGTGGCACTATGAATATATAGCACTAATACCTCTGGAAGCTTAAGGTAAGGAATTACCAATGGTACTCAAAATAGTTTGGTCATACGGTTATACTCGCTTTCACTCTAAAGGAGATTGCGAATTTTTGGTAAAGATTATCAAATATCAATGGATATTGATGTTGGAAATATGTAGAGATATCCAGTGGTGGAGCCAGGAATTTTATTTATAAGGGTCATGAAATATATAACCTAAAATGTTTCATCTTTCAAAATAAAAAATTCTCCCATTTATCCTTTTTGTTTAGTGTATCATCAAGTACTTTTTATCACCAATACACTTTTTGTTAATATATAATATATATTGTGGAGATTGATTAGTTGTTGTGTTTATATTCATGGCTTTTAGAAAAAAATTATTTTAGTAACTATTTTGAAAAGAATGTAGAAATTAAAATAGGATATGTCTAAAAAGAATAAAATATTGATTTGTAAATGAATATTACAGGTTTTTTTAATAGTAAAACGATATTGTAGATTTTAAGCCAAACAAAAATGCAAAAAGGTAAGATTAAATGACAAAATGAATATACATGGGTAATATATCACATAACATGGTGGACATTGTGAATACTTTAACCCAAAACATATATCTTAGGAGACTTACCTTATAATTAAAAAAATTATAAAGTCACTAAAAGTTTGGCGTTATTCAATTTTTTTTTAAAAAAAACTATGATTGTTAATGAATTAAAATATTGTGTTATTGTTTAATAATTTTCTACACTTTTGTTCACAAAATAAAGTAAAAAAATATCATCAAAATAGAGAGATTGTTTGAAAAACTTTACAAGACTGTGAAAAACTAATTAACAAGATCATAAAAAAACTCCCTAGCAATAGTTTAAAATCTTAATTTACTTTTTATGATATTATTAAAATCATCAAAATTCCTTTTAAATTAGCAACCAATAACACCCTCCTCACCTAGGAAAAAAACGAAAAGTAAAAACCACATATTTATCTTCACGGGAATTTATAAATCCATATTATTGGAAAAGGAAGAATGGTTTTAAGAGAAAAATATATATTTTCGTGATACATAGCGTAACATATGAGCCATTTGATGACTCCAAAAATGACCAATCAACCGAGAACCATTTGATAATATTAATGGTGAAACACACGACCCATCAACAAACCCTCCTCCAATGGTCACACCACCACAAACCATTAGATCCTTTAATGACTCCAACAACAACTCTTATGTTTGGGGATTTTTTTTATAGACAGTCAGACCGAAAACACATCAATAACACTTAATTTTTTAATATCATATTATACAATTTAGTAATTCGTGTAATTATTTTCTAATTTAAAATAATTAAATATTAAATGTCCAAATAAAAATGGATCGTGGTTTTTATTGGGTTTTTACCTGTAAGGGCTCTCGTTTTATCAAAAAAGAAAAAAAAACTCAGGAAGAATCTAGTTGCGGTTATCTTCAGCCCAAAGAGTAAAGACCCATCCATCCGTTGCTGAATCTGCTGCTTTGATCGAAAATGACGTCGTCCTCTCCAACACAGCGTACTCACGTCTCAATTCCTCCTGAACCAGGTCCCTTTATTCTTCTTCAATCCCTCAATTTCCTGATTCTTAACTCAGACTTTGATAATTCGTTACTTATCGCTGTTTTCATTTTACCCTAAGCGATTTGCTCTATCCCTTCAAATTCCCCCGAAGAATTTTGTGTTATTACGCCTTTGAATCAATCAATTAAATTATTAAGCAATTAAATGCTTAATTTAACTTCATTTCTGATCCAAATGTCTGTTTAGTTATCAAATATTTGTTATTAATGCATCATATTTCTTCAGATTAGTGATTTGAAATGTCTTATGGAACTGTAGAATGCATGAGTTTTGATTAGATCATTTGCAGTATCTCTCTTTTGCAATTTGGATTGTGTACTAAACTATCAATTGTTAGTTAGTTTACATTTGTGTTATGCAAGTACTGTAGTAGATATTGTCATGAATCTATTGTCTCATGTCTTGAGTTGAATTCTTCAGGAGGAAAGTCACTAACACAAGAAGCTAATGAGCCACCAGTTCCGATATCAGTTTCCTCGCCGTGCGGGAAACGAACCAGAGATCCCGAAGACGAGGTCTATCTCGATAACCTTCGCTCTCAGAAACGTTATCTTAGCGAGGTTTGTTTTTACTACTCTTAATATTTCCCTAATTCTGCTCGTTTTTCGGTGTTTAAATGTCCTGAGATCACGCCATCATCTTCTGCGTAGATAATGGCTTGTAGTTTAAACGGACTAACAGTAGGAGACTCACTTCCTGTCAACATGTTAGAGTCTCCAGCACGGTCTGAGAGCTTTCTTTATCACAGGTTTGTTGTTGCATATGGTTGTGAAGCATTTGTTGTTGCATATGGTTGTCAAGTTTCAAAATGACTATCTGATGAGCTTTATTCATGTGTCGTACTTAACACAGGGATGATTTATCATTACAATACTCTCCCATGTCAGAAGACTCGGACGAAGCGAGATTCTGTGAGGACCCAACAGCAACAGCAAGCACTAGCTCATCGCAACCCGAGAGCCGCCCAACTAGTCCAGTTTCACCATACCGATACCAAAGACCTCTTACTTCAACAAACTCACCACAACCGTCACCAACAATCTTACACCATTCACATACATGTCCTGCCTCCATGATCTCCAATGCAGCAACTACTACTACACCACAGTCTCGCCAAAGAGGATCAGACACAGAAGGAAGGTTTCCATCATCGCCCAGTGATATCTGCCATTCGGGTGACTTGAGGAGAACCGCTCTACTCAGGTCGGTTCAAATGAGAACACAACCATGTGGTTATAGTTCAAGTTCGGGACCAAGCAATATTGACGGTGAAGAGAGGATGTGTTCTAAGTCTATGGAAGAAGATAGAGGCTATAACAAAGGGGAAGATATCCCTTACGCTGAAGTCTCTAGTAAGAGCAAGTCTTGTAAAGCATTGGACATGAGACTTTGTGAAAAGTGATGAAAGAGGCTCTATGAAGCTGACATGGCAATCCTCCTTTTAACAGTGTTAAAAAATAAAAATCCAAATATATTAATATCCGTTTTTATTTTCTTTAGTTATAATTTTTTTTTTAAAAAGTTGTGAGGTATGTTAAAAAAAAAAATTTAATTAAAGAACATAAAGTTATTTGGATTAAAGAGAAGATCAAATAGGAAATTTGTGACGTATGTTTGAGAAAANAAAAATGAATATGAAAAAATAGAAAGTCTGCATTTTATTACATGATATTAAATTTGTGTTTTTTTTTTAATTTTAGTACAATTTAAGTTTGTAAAAAAAAAATAAAGGTCAAATGGACCCATAGAGTGAGGGGGAGCAAAACATAGCTTATAACTACTTTAACAATCAACGAAATTTTTTTTTTCTCCGAGAAACTAAATTAAAATTATAAAAAATGATAATTATTTAAAATAATGATAAATGATGCATCGTTATGAAAGAAATTTACCAATTAAATGTTTTTTTGTATATACCTTATAAATATAACTAAATTTTTTATGTACATAATGTCATGAGTATTATTTAATTACTAAAAGAAAATTGTAAAGTAGTTTAATAACAATGTCATGTGAATTATTTATTTAAGGAAAATTAGAAAATAAGTATAAGAAAACATGCTAAAGAGAGATGTAAAAATATGCAAATGAACACTATTTGAAATTCCTAAAGCAAAACAATGTATTTAAATTAAAATAATAGTATAAAATAATATTTGTGTGGTTGATATAAAAAATTTATAATAATAATATTATAAAAGAACGTGGAAAATATGTATAATTTATAGGCAATGTGCTTATGTCAAATATATATTGGAACCTTTGAAATTTTAAAATTATTATAAATTTTTGAGATATATATATTGATTAAGAATGACTAAAATCCTAATACAACCCAATCCAAATATGAGGATAACTTTATAAAAAACGGTCTATTTCCACACGAGAACTATCACATCATACTAGATAGAGCCCATTCTTTAACTCTGGTCTATATATCCATGAAATCAAAGTTGTCTTCTTATTTCCCTCTGAATTGAAAGTTCTATAGCTTAATGTCCCTAAATCTGGGTTATATCGGTTTGTGCTTTAAACCCAAAGTAAACCGAATATATAAACCATTAAGTTTGATTCTAAACCGGTATCATCTTCTTCTTCACCCGATTCTTCAAACAATCAACAACAATTGTGATAAATTTGATATCAAAATTACAAAAGCTCATTGGAGCTTCTTCACTCGTCTTCTTCTTCAACAACCTCCGTATCTCCGATGGCGTCTTCGCCCCACACAAACGACGGCGGTCTCAACAAACGTAAGAATATCTTAAACAAGATCAGATCGTTGATGAAACTTATGTCATGGGAAAGAAAAATGAGCTTAGCAATGATTCTAGAAGAATCGAATTTTTGATTGCAGGTCGAGATGGTGGTAATGGGATATGCTCTGGTTTTTTTTATTCGATTGAATTTGTTCTTGATTGTTTTAAAAGTATGGCTAATGATTTTGATTTTGTAAAGACAAACAAAAACACATCCCTTTAAGAATTGTTTCGATTGAATTCGGATTATTGATTTTGTTTCTATAGCTATTGAGAATCTAAAAGCTCTCAGTGTTTCTGAGATTTGATTAAGAAATCTGAATCATAATCGAGTTATGGTTATGATTATGAAGTACAATTTTTCAATTGTTTATAATCATTTTCTACGTGATATGACGATGGAACACATCCGCAATGATATTTGCTGCTCGCAAGATCTAAAGCTTTGTTTCTTAATTACAATCTACAAGAATGTTTAAGGGGATGTATTTTTTTGTTTGTATTTATAGATTTTAAGAAACTCGTGCGTTTTATTCTTGGTCAAATTAATAAGTCAATGGGTAAAATTGGGTTCATTCCGGTTACAATTAGGTTTAGTTGGTTTGTTTATCGGTTTTGTATATAGTAAACCGATTAAATCTAGCTTCGTGGGGTTTTAGCTCTCGAACATTTAGTACGGGGGCATTAAGCTATAAAACTTTCTATTCGAGGGGAAACAGGAATAAAACTTTGATTTTATAGAGATATAGACCGGAATCAAAGAATGGGCTCTATCTGGTATGATGTAATACTTCTCATGGAGAAATAGACCGTTTTCCGGATAAACACACTAAAACAATAGTTACATTGGAGACGACCAAATTTAAGAAGGAAATGAGCTACTTTCATTTTTTTTACTAACTAAAAAAAGTTTTACAAAAAAGTTTCTTAAAAAGCCCAATCCCAAGCCCAAATACCATCTCTTTTTTTTTTTTACTAAACCCGATTCCGTGGGAACGAACCCATCCGTTGGTGAATCTGGACAGTCCCCTCAAATAAAAGTTGTGAGAGCTGTTTCGTCGCTTTGATCGAAATGGCGTCGTCTTCTCCAACTCAGCTAGCTCACGTCCCGATTCCTCCAGAACCAGGTCCCTTCTTCTCTTTCTGTTTGCTTCTCTATCCCTCAATTTGCTTTGTGATCGTTTCACCAAGCTTCGCTACTAGTTATTATCTTCCTTCATTCCATTGCGATCGCTTAGCTTCGCTGTTTTTGATGTTACCATATTCGATCTACTAAAATCCCTCAGATTATCCAATATAATTGTGTAGTTTCCGCTTTTAATCAATTTGATTGAGGATAAACCGATTAGATGTTCACGTCACTTCGTTTCTGATCGAAAATGTGGGTTTAGCCATCTATTTTCGCTCGATTCTTGTGGCGTATACATGCTTAAGTTCTTCGTGTATGAGTTTGGATTTGATCAGTTACAAAATCTCTGTTTGCAGCTATTAGTGTATACTAAAAAGCGATTTTTCGTTTGATTTCTGGAATAGCAAAGATTAAGCGAAATGTTGATTGTTAGTTTCATTTTCAGCAATATGTTTGTATTTGGTGTATGCAAGTAGTGGGATATTGTCATGAATCTCTTGTCTCATGTTTGAGTTTTTCGCTTCAGGAGGAAGGTCGCCGACACAAGAAGCTAATGAGCCACCAGTTCCGATTTACATTGTGACGGATCCGTTTCAACTTCCTGCTGATTTCCTAAACCCTTCTCCTGAAAAGAAATTGGTTATCGGTTTTGACTGTGAGGGTGTTGACCTCTGCCGACATGGGAAACTTTGTATCATGCAGGTGTGACCTTTTTTTGTATGATTTATTGTTTACCTCTATTGGTCGTTTATAATTCTTACTGGAGATCTTGTCTTGGCTTGGCAGATTGCATTCTCTAATGCAATATACTTGGTTGATGTCATCGAAGGTGGAGAGGTGATTATGAAAGCGTGTAAGCCTGCACTCGAGTCTAATTACATCACGAAAGTTATTCACGATTGCAAGCGTGACAGTGAGGTGTCTGAACTTTTTGTTGACTTGTTATTATAGCTCATGACATATTTATAGTTTATGACAACATGGATAATTTTTTTTGTACTACAGGCTCTATACTTCCAGTTTGGGATAAGATTGCACAATGTTGTGGACACTCAGGTATATTTTCTATGTGACACGGAAAAATCCCTTGCCTTAAGCTATTTACTGCCTAAGAATTGGTCCTGATTTTTTATACTATTTTCTGGATTACAGATTGCTTATTCTCTGATTGAAGAACAAGAAGGGCGGAGGAGACCTCTAGATGATTACATATCGTTTGTTTCACTCCTTGCTGATCCACGTTACTGCGGTACATTTTAGATTATCATGTTAGTTTTTATTTATGATTTATCTTAATATTTAATCCTCGCGGCATCTTGTTCTGGGCATGAATATACTGATTTCAGCTGAGCAAATGTTTATGCAAGTTCAACCTTATCTGTAGAGCCTGCTTTTTGGAACTTCTTGTTCTGGTTCATATCTTGCACCTTGAAATAGTGATATTGACACTTTGCCTATCATGTGGTAGTGAATCAATCACTTTACTTTTGTTTATTCTGTTTAGGTATATCCTATGAAGAGAAAGAAGAAGTTCGAGTTCTCATGCGCCAGGTTCGTTACATTTTTACTAAATCTTTGCTAGAGTTTAATTTGAAATTATTCGTCCAGAATGGTTAATGAGTTTTTTTTTGTGTGTTCCCTTAATCTTTCAAATTTAGGACCCAAAGTTTTGGACATACAGGCCTATGACTGAGCTCATGATCCGCGCAGCTGCTGATGATGTCCGCTTCCTTCTGTATCTCTATCACAAAATGATGGGAAAGCTAAATCAGCGGTCACTATGGCATCTTGCAGTTCGTGGTGCTTTGTACTGTCGGTGTCTCTGCTGCATGAATGATGCTGATTTTGCTGATTGGCCAACCGTTCCTCCAATTCCAGGTTTGTGCTTACATTAAAAATGTAGTTCATGACAGAATGAGGTTACTCTCAGCAGTGGTGAAGATATATAAAATTATTTCCTTCATTCTTTTATAATCTGTGTGATCACACAGTTTTCCTCGTTAAGGTCGTATATGCTGTAGAGACAAAGAAAAAAAGACGGGTGACATTAGCTTCGATTGGGTTACTGATTGTAGTTGGACTTTTAAATGTGGCAGATAACCTGAAGTCAGAAGATCAATGTCTTGAAGAAGAGATCCTGTCAGTGCTTGATGTTCCACCAGGAAAGATGGGACGTGTGATTGGAAGGAAAGGAGCATCGATCCTCGCCATTAAGGAAGCTTGCAAGTATGAACCATTTCGTTCTAGTTACAGTAGTGCAAGCAAGACATTTCATATCTGACTGTCATATAACACGAGTGATTTTTTTTGTCTAGCAGCGCGGAAATTCTAATTGGAGGGGCAAAGGGTCCACCTGATAAGGTTAGTCTTATTCCATAGGGGTACACAATCTGAACACAATTCCATTATTTAGCTTTGAATGAGAGATTGGTGGAACCGAAAGATGTAAATAAGGTAGTGTTTATGTGGAAACGGGTTTTGGTGCAGATATTTGTGATTGGACCGGTGAGAGAAGTGCGTAAGGCGGAGGCTATACTGAGAGGAAGAATGATAGACTATTGAAGGAAATGAGGGTCCTTTGTAATCTGTCTCATTGCCCCTATAAAAAAAAATACTAAAACCCTCTTAAAACTTGGAAACTCCATGGTTCAGTACGGACCCGAGAGAGTCGTCCCCTCTTCAATAAAAGTTACATCATTAACTTCCGTTTATACTGTGGAACTTACCATTCCATTTCCCGCAAGGGACTTCATAGTTTGATGAAACAAAAAGACCATATCAAGTATGGTTTATTGGCAAATGCAAGAGTAGTTTATCTGATTGACCGTTAAGATTGATTTTATTTACTTTGCGACTCAAATTGAGAGTCTGAAACCCAACGGTCTTATATTTTGGTATAGTAACATTCAAGCCTCAATTGGTTTGTAAACCTGTTCTGTTTCCTTTTGTGTTAGTGAAACTGATAGTTCAAAGTTCTAATTACGTTTTATAGGGGTTGATAATGATTCGTACGTAACTCTACATTAGGTTTTCATACGAGTTAGTTCAGATTTGTGTGGTCTAAATACATATTAGCCTTGGGCAGAAGAACCTGGACCGAAGACACGACCTATACCTGGCCCAAAAATTAGAAACCAAACCCGAACTGGAATTGGCAAAGTACCAGAACCGACCAACACCTCAAGACATGAAAACCTGAATTCGAATGGACCCGACCCAAAAACTGAACGGGTACGCACGTCGAAATTAATTTCAGCCCCATATTGAGAAATTTAAGAGCACTGCACAACCAATCACTCCCATCATTTTCCCGCCAAAACCATAGTTCACGAATTGCATAAACTGAACAAATTTTGATATAATGTTTTATCCCCAAAACGTAAAATTATGGAATACCATTTTCTCACCAAAAACATAAATATAAAAATAATAATTAATTTTAGGTTTATTTGGATTTACTTATATCTTTTTCTGAAGTTTTGGTTAGAAATAATCTAACTTTTATTTGTTAGATGTAAACCAAAAATTTTTGTAATTTATTTCATATTATGGACCAAATAAACTTTGTAACTTTACGTGTAATTATAGGTTTATGATAGACTAAACTTAGATCTTAAAATGTTTTACATGTCTATGAAAAATCCACAACCTTGAAATATGCTTAAATTCAGCTTGTTTTACATAATGGATCAAGTTTACTGTTTGATTTTTGTTGAAAATTTTACTTTATATTGTAGACCAAGTCCGGGTGTCTAGTTTCTCTAGACAAGTCTAATCCATAACGTAAATCAAATAATATAAAACGCATACATTTAAACCAAATTGAATATAAGCTTATTTTTTGATTATTTTTTGTTTATGTTTTGCTTAATTTTTGTCTTTATTCTTATATTTAGCCAACCTCGTCTTTGTGATCGTCCAATTGTGATCAAAATTAGCTTTTCATATATATCTATCTATCTATTTTCTTTCTGGTTATAAAATTAAGATTTCATCTTTCGATACACTCATACACAGTTTCAAGGCATGCAAAATATTTTAAATCATGTTTGAAGAAACAGCTAAACTATAATCAAGTAAAAGTTTAAATATTTTATTATGATTAAAATTGTGTAGAAAACGAATCTTTTGAAAATGTATTTATTTGTTCGAAGAGTAAATATAACTTTTGATCAAAAAGATTTTTTTTTTTAAAGTAACTATAGAAGTGACTTTATCCGAAAAAATACAAAAGTAGTAATAGTAGGAATATAAGAACAAAGAAACATCAAAAATGCTAGTAATTTTATTTTTAAATTGCTATGATCTCAAAGTGGAAATTGGTGGTTAAGTTTAGGGCCCGACAATTCATTTATAGGATACTGGCAAAAGGAAATTTTTACTAGTTTAGCTGATTATGGAACGAAAGTTGATTGGATTGTGAAATCGTGGACACTTACAGCTTTGGACGACACACAAAGACCAAATGGGTTCCGGTCGTTTTTCCGAGGTTGGTTACGGAAGCGCCAATTATTTCAAAAATATAGAGGTTATAGATAGTTGCATACATGGAGGTCGGGGAGGATTAGAGCACCACTCGAGTTTCTCATCTGTCTCCCTGCTAAGGTTCAAGCCATATTCAGAACCATTTTGTAATGTAACAAAAATAATCTATAAAGGACGTTGTATATACTTGTGGATTTCACTATGTTCTCTTCTTTTTGTGATCTGCCAGTAAAACCCAGTCTATGGGTCCAAACCAGGCTGCGAAATCTCAAGGCCGTGCTTCTTCACTATGTGTATGTATCTATAACAACAAACATAGTAAAAAAAATTTAAATGGAAGTGAGAAGAGTCAGAGAAGAAACTCACTCTTCTGCATTAAAGTGATCAACTCCAAGATCTTCATCCCATATGAATATATAATCGTATAGTGCTACAATGTCCGAGTGCAAGAATCTCTTTGCATACCACCTTATATTCACAATATGAGAGAGTCAAGAAACCAGATAAAAAAAAGTGGTTAAAGCAAAGATATTGATACCATTTTGTCTGCTTTTTGACACTTATGTGTATTGCAT